>OLOJ01002272.1_pt1 | contig 16092 bp, 7 predicted proteins | sample 1672251 | NCBI WGS metagenome assembly OLOJ01 (sample SAMEA3136664, study PRJEB25190) | human gut metagenome | biome: human gut; feature: human-associated habitat; material: faeces | place: Austria | collected 2013 | reverse complement strand
CCCGCCTGTTTGATACTACTTTACCACATTGTTGTGGAAATTTAAACAGTTTTTTCGGATTTTTTGTAAAAATTTTTAGGCAAAAGATTGTGGAAAGTGTAAAAAACAGACCCTTGCCTCCCTCTGCGAGGGAGGTGGCCCCGCAGGGCCGGAGGGAGAGAACCTTTCCATAGCCCAAAATATGTCGGATTATCGCAAGGTTCTCTCCCCCACCGCCTGCGGGCGGAGCCCCCTCGCAGAGGGGGCCAGGGTAATGAAAAAGCCGCACAGCTTTCACTGTACGGCTTAACGGCTCACTTATTTTTCCTTCTTCGCCGTCTTTTTGCGGCGGCGGACGCGCCCGCTGTCGGCCTTGGCCTCGGGAACATAGAGGCTATAGCTCAACAGGTAGCGGCCATGGGCAGGGATGCGGTAGAACGCGGCCTTGATGCGCTCCAGCGGGCCGGTGCCGCTCTCCGCGGTGCTGCCGCTCAGCATAACAACATACTGCATATCAGTGTAGCGGGCGGCCACATCGCACTGGCGCAGATTCGTGCGGATCAAATCGCCCAGCTGCTCCACCATCAGAGCGGTCTCGGCAGCATCGGTGTTCTGGCTGGGAGCCACGGTCAGGATCGCCAGGAATACCTGCAGACCGTAGCGGACCTGCACGCCGCGCTGTACGCGGTAAATTTCCTTGAACGTCTCAAAGTCGCAGATACAGGCCCCCGTGTCCTCGGTCTCCGGCAGAGCAGAGATCAGCTTGGAGACCTCGCTCTCCATATTGCGGTCTGCCTGGCGCATCTGGCGGTAGGCAGAGCCTGCGCGGCCCGGCTCAATGGCATGATGCAGGCAGCCCATGGCGCTGCCGCGGCGTGCCAGATCCTCCGCCTCCTCGTGGCGGCCCAGCGTCTCCAGCGCGACGATCTTTTCCAGATAAAGGCGCTCCTCGTAGGGGTCCAGTTCCAGCGCGCGGGTACACAGCGTAACGATGCGGGTGCTCTCGCCCCATTTTTTGCAGAGCTCCAGCAGGTTTAAAATGGCTGTGCGGTACTGCCCGTGCAGACGCACGCTGACGCTTTCGACCCACGGCTCGGACGCAGACTGCGGCAGCAGGCGCCCGTCATACAGGTTGACGATCTGTTCATAAATGCGGCTGCGCTTCTCGGCGTCGCTCTCCTTGCGGGCCAGCTCCGACAGGTCGTTGACCTCAAACACATCCACGCTGCAGTCCAGATGGGGGTTCCACTGGTAGTAGCCGCGGCTGGTCACGATGCAGTCCTTCATCTCATCCAGACCCTCCGCGTCGATCATAAGGCGGAAGCGATGCAAGATGGCGCGCAGGGCCATGTCCGGGTTGGTGGACCGCTCCCCTGCCCACAGGGTATCGGTCAGTACCTTGTGGGAGACGCGCTCCCCGCGCCGCAAAACGAGATACTGCACCAGCGCCGTTGCCTTGCGGGACTGCGCCAGCTGTGCCAGCACGGGCTTGCCGTTCATACGGATCTCAAAGCCGCCCAGCATTTTGATTTCAATTGTTGCCATCCTAGTCATCCTCTCTCCTATGATGCCCATGACGTTCCTGCATTTTGTCCGGCACACAGGTATTCATGTTTTAAAGTATAACGAGTCATTTGAATTTGTCCAGTACCTCCGCCGGGATTGTAATAAACTTTTCAAAAATAGTCCCGGAGGGCACCGCTCACGACTCCGACGATGCCTTGCCGTCCCAGGTGCCGGGTTTCTCAATATACACAGGTTCGCCCGGCAGTGCAATAATTGCTTTTTGCGTACAAAGCGTCACACTCTGACCGTTTTCATCCTTTTTAGCTATCGTCAGCACTACCGTAATTGCAGTGACACGCGCATATTTACTTCCATTTTTGGGTTTTTGATAACTGCGAGCATAAAAGTGCAAGTCTTTGATGTACAACCCCATGTAAGCGTCCTTGGGGTACGCCGTCGTATAGGCGTAAGCAACGTATTTCTGCGTCACTTGTTTGGTATTTTCATCTGTTGCAGTGTGCTGCGGGCTGTTATCTGTACCACTCTGCTGATAAAACCGCATGTGCAGGTAGCCGTTCAGCGCATTTGCCTGTTCCTGTTTCAGCAGTTGTGTCCCGTCACTTTTTGTTAATGGCGGTACATAGTCTTTATCAATCAATTCGATGTGATTGGGATAAACACTAAATTCCAGTGCTGTGCCGTCACTCACCCCTGTTTTTTCTTTAAATATGCTGTCATATCCTTTATCTTCATCAGTATCATTGGGGATTGTCGCGCCGTCGGTGAAGCGGATATAGCCGTTCGCCTCGAGCACCTCGCCGCGGATCGTCTCAATGAGCGCGTCGGCCAGATTTTGCGCGCGCGTCTGCTGCTGGATGTCCATGTACGCCTGCGCACTGGGCTGTATCAGCGTGACCGCCGCCAGCGTAAAGAGCGACAGCAGCACCATGCAGACGATCAGCTCCACCAGCGTTGTGCCGTTCTGGTTTTTCAAACGCTGCTTCATGGGTTGGTCGTCCCTTCTTCCTCCTTGTTGCAGTAACGGTGGAACACGTATTCCTCAGTCTTTTCTGTGCCGTTTTGGCTCACTGTCACTTTTTGCTTTGTGCTTTGTAGCTGCACACCTTTAACCGTGAAATCATTGTTGCCGAACGTCATATCCTGCGCCGCGCCGTCATCGTTCCATTTCGGCTCTTTGTCATTAGGCCCGTATAACTTTGCGCAGAGTTCATAGGCTGTCTCCCGCAGCGTTTCGGCCTTTTGGGACATGGCGCGGGCGTACCGCAGCGAAACGACGAACATCGACGTAAAAATCATCAGCAGCAGGAACGACACAAGCACTTCCACAATCGTTTCCCCTTGCCGATTTTTGAAAATGTGTCTCATAGCGGGTCACTCCTGTGTTTTGCTGGCGTTTTGTTTAACACCGCGGGTGTAGGTAATGGTCGTTTTGTCCTGCTGCCGCGTATCATAGTGCGGCACAATTGTATGAACCGTTGTGTCATTTTTATCAATGACAAGTGTTGAACCACCGGGAACTGTAAACTGGTTCGTGCCAGAAGTCCAACTATAATGAGCTGTTTGCCCGTCTATCGTATAGTAATCAATCGGGTAATGGATGTGTCTGTCATACACTCGTGTAAAGGAGAATTGTTCTCCCCCCTTCTTCGCTGTAACAGTTACATCCAGTTGCAAATCTATTACTTTATAGTCCGTGCTTTGCCAGTCTCTCAGGAATGATTGCCATTCTTTGTCTGTCGTAACATACTGTCCCTGTCCGCCTAGGTTCAAATCATCTACATCCTCGCCCGGGCGGCGGCGTAATGTGATTGTGATAGAATCAGCACCATCTGCCGCCGCGGTGGAGCCCTTCATTAACTCAAACACGAATGGCTGGGATTCCAAATCATAGATGTCCTTGCCGTAGCTCACCGAGAACATAAATTCATTGTTGACGAACCCCGCAAATGTCTTGCTGTCGCGGTCATTTGGGTCATAGTCGTTCAGCTCCCCTTCCAGCACGTCGGAAAAGCTGGTTGCCAGCTGGTAGGCTTCCTGTTCCAGCAGCTGGCGGTTGGCATTGGCCGTCAGCACGGAGGCCGCATAGACCAGCGCTGCCGACAGCGCCACAAACAGCGCGCCGATGCAGAGGACCAGTATCATCGAAAGCCCCTGCTCCCCGCGCAGAATGCTGCGTGCTCTGCGGTGCATAATGCCACCTTCTTTCCTGAAATAAAATTACGATGCGTTGTTTGTTTCCATCTGTTTCGGGGGCGCGGTTTCCGCCGCGTCCGTCTCATCCGGGGCAGCGGCGGTCTCCGGGGTCGCCATGGGCAGTGCCGCACGAGCCCGCATCAGGACCGGGGGCACGCTTGCGGGGGCGCTTTCCGCCGCCGTGCTTTCTGCGGTCTCGGCGGGCGCGACGCTCTCCGCGGAGTCCATGCTCTGGGCATCCTCCGCCGCATCGGCGGTGTTCGTCTCGTTGACGGGGACCTTGACCATGCCGGATTCGACGGTCTTACCGTTGTCATACGAGTGCGCCAGCGTCTGCAGCGTCACACTTGCGGTGAACTTTTGCAGCTCGAGCGAGTCGTCCTGCACCTTTTCCTGCAGCTCGGGCAGGGTGATGCGGTAAACAAGCTCGGCGCCGTCCTCCTGCACCAGCTCCAGCATGGGAACCGTCTGTGCCTTGTAGTACAGCGTACCGCCGTCCTTTTCCACCGTGCCGGTGACGTCATAGGTTTTCTGTTTCCATGTCACGTTGCCGTTCTCGTCGGTCACTGGCTCAACGCTCAGGTCGTACCAGATGCGGGTCTCTTTGGTCTCCGCGTCCACAACGGTGGTCTGCTTCGCAATCTCTGTCGTTTTGTCGTTATAGGTCTTGGTAACGGTTTTGATTTCCCCGCGCTTATGCGTGGTGCCGTCTGTGTCCGTCTCGTCCCTGTCGTAGGTCGTCACCGTAATGATGTAGGGCTTTTTGTCCTTGTCCAGCGGCGTGACGGTAAAGGTATAGCTGTTGGTCAGGTTGCGCACCGTGCCGTCGGCCTGGGTGTACTTGTTCACCGCGGTCCACTCCACCGTAAAGCGGCGCAGCTCCAGCGAGGCCTTACCGCGCTCGACGGCAAACTCGGGGTCGTTGTACAGGTTGACCTCCTGCGTGTAAACGGCATTGCCAAGTGCGCGTTCCGGTTCGTCCACGGGGGCGTCCAGCGTGATGGCCGGCAGCTGTGCCTTTGCGGCATCCTGCAGGAAGTAGAACCAGTTCGACGCTGTCGTGCCGTCGGTGGGCATAACGCGCACCGCGGGCAGCAGGTATTGTTTTGCATGGTCGGGCGTCAGCGTAAAGCCGTTGCCGTCGGGCACAAAGGTATAGCTGGCGGTGGTGTCGTTGACGCTGGCGCTCCCGCCCACCGTGCGGCTGTCCGTCGGGATGACCAGCTCGGCGTCGCCGCTGTCCAGCATCTCGTCCAGTTTTTTGGTCAACTCCTGCTGGGCCTCGTACTTGGCCTGTCCGGTGCCTTCGTCCTGCCAAGCCTTGGCCAGATTGGCAATTTCTGTATACTTGTCCGCATCGCTGAAGATATAGCCGGTAAAGTAGACATTGCCCTGTGCGGTTGCGTCCAGCGTCATGTTGAGCTTGAGGTCGTTCAGGAACGTCTCCTGATTCGGGCTGTCGGGCGCAAAGCTGCTGGCCGTAACCTTGGGCGCAGCGGCGCGGCTGACGATGGTCTCGGACTGGCTCAACGCGCCGTCCGGGCCGTCAAAGCAATTGCTATCAGCCTTGCGGCGGGCAATGACGCGGAAGCGCAATGCCTTGCCCTGATACTGCTCCAGATCCAGCGTCAGGCTGCCGACGTTGCCCGTGGTGGGCAGCGTCAGCACAGTATTGCCGCCGTCATCGACGACGCACAGGTAATAGTAGCCAATGCGCGCGTCGTCGGATGGCGACCAGCTGACCGTGTAGAGCAGGGCATCCGCATTGTCGGTCTCGCCGTTGACGCGGGTGATGGAACTCGGCGCGCTGATGCCGGGCAGGCGCTGCTTAACGCTGTAATCCGCCACAGCGGACGCGCCGATTTCCTTGGTGCCGGCTGCCGCCACGCGGGTGACCTCGAGCCGGACCTTGTCATAGCGCCAGCTGTCGCTGCCGTTGGCCAGCATGGTATCCACGTTGACAGGCAGGGTAAAGCTGTTGCCATTTTGTGTCGGCGTCAGGGTGACGCCGTACTTCAGCGCAATTTGCTCCTGACCGGTCACCTTGCCGTCCGCGTTCGTCAGTAAGCCGTAGAGCTTGATCTGGTAGTCGGGGGCTGCGTCCGCGGCCTTCATGTCGTCCTGTGTCCATTTGAACGTGTAGGTCAGCTGATTGTTGTTATCCACTACGCCGTCCCCAATGGTTTCGGCCAGCGTCGGGGCTTTTAGGACATTCAGGTTCAGCTGCTTGAAGATGATCTGCGGGGTCGTTACCGTGGCCTGTGTAGCCCAACTCGGGTCATCGGTGCGGTTCACGTCGGAGAAGCAGAGCGGCGTCAGATGGGCATAGGTATAGCTGTGCTCGCCCGTGCGGACGATCTCATAGCCGTTCTTCCACCAGATTTCTTTGCCGGTGTCGTTTGTCTCGTTCGCATGGCTGGCGATGGCTGTGGACACTTCCTCCTCCGTGGCATCCCAGCGATACTTCATGTCGCCCTTGCCGCTGGTGACGGGCACCGCGACAACGAGGAAGTCGGTGTAGTTCGTCATGGCATCCGACGGCAGGCTGTTCAGGTTGAAGGTGACGGGAGACTCCGTCACAATGCTTTCCCGCGCGGCCAGCGTGATGTACTGGCCGTTCAAAGATACGCCGTTGACTTCGTCATTGCCCAGATATTTTGCCAGCAGCATGACGCGGTAGGTCGGGCTGCCGTGCTCGCTGCTGTCGCTCTTGACCCCCGGGGTAAAGCTGAACTTCACGGTTGCTTCAAAGCTCTCCGCTGTCTGGCCGGTGTAGGTCACAAACTCCGTGTCGCCGTCCTTGTTCAGCTTGCCCAGCGGCAGACCGTCCTCGTCCTTGCCGGAGTCACCGTTGTGGTCACGCCACTGGGACGGGAGATAGGTCTCTGACTTGTACTGGGCCGAGCGCAGATACTTTGTACTGCTGCTGTTGTCCGGGGTTGCCAACGCCGTAAGCGTCAAAGTGCGTTCCAAATTTTGGGTCAGGCGGATGTACTGCTTGCCATTCTGTGCAAAATAATAATTATACGTTCCATCGGTCAGCTTAACGGTCCATGCCTCGTCTGTCGGGTATTCGGTGTAGTTTTTCAGCACCGCGACAACCTCATACTTGAATTCTCTCGATTTTTCATCCGGCGTCTGGCACTGATTCCAGTCAAAGCCGCCGTTATTCCGCTTTACCAGCCGGAACTCAATCTCCGGTGTCGGCAGGGCGTGCATAAAGGTCTGCACGCCGCTGGTGTTGAAGTTATCAGCCAGACTCGAGTCGTTGTTGGTATTGTAGGGCGTTACACGCACGACGAAGTTACCCGTCCACGCTTTATCAGCCACAAAGGTATAGCTGCGCTGGTAGACGTCAGCAGTCAGGTAGGCGGCCCCGGTGATATTGCCTGCGGCGTCGCAGGGCAGAATTTCAACACGGTAGTAAGCGGCGGGGCTGGCGTTCTTGTCGCTGTCGCTCGGCTCGCCCCACGTCACTTTATAACGGCCATAGACGTTGTTGTCCGCGTCCTGCACCTGGCTGGCCTTGACGTCGATTTTTCCCGGCTTGGCTGGCTTGGTGCTGTCCAGCACGTACTTATAGTAGTTCTGGATGACCTCGTCGGTGATGTCGGTAATATCAACGTCTGATTTGTCCGATTTGTCCGTACTGTTCGCGGCTTCGCCGAATTGCAGCATCACAGTCGCTCTCTGGTTGCCGGGATTGGTATCATTGCCCGCGCCGGTATCATCGAAAATGTAGGCTTTCTTACCGTCGGTCTTGATATAGGCAGAGTTTGGTTTGGCAGGCGAGCCCGCAGATGTACGACCGCTAATCCACCACAGACTGTACGCTGCGCCGTTCCCATCGTCTGCCAAAGTGGGCAGGAACGCAATATAAGGATAGGTTTTGTCATCGACGTTATAGCCTATGTACAGACGATGTGCTTTTACTTTTTCCGAGGACGGGTTCCACGCTGTTTCCTTGTAGGCCGGTTCATAGTTAGGACTATTCCAGTTACTTGTTTTTTCGGCTGGTTTTGTCGTGGTCAGTTTACGGGAATCTTTCTTAAAGAAGCTCTTGCCTGCACTTTCGGAATTTTCAATATAATAGTTGCCGTGGCCGGTGACATTCTCGTTTGCGTTCCGCACATAGGCAATAGGATACCAACTTGCACCAACCCCAACCGTGGCAAAGCAGTTTGTGACATTAGTTGCTTTATTCGACCCTCTACCGTCGCCGCGGCTGCCGACAATGCCGACTCTTCTGTCATCACTTCCGGCACACGTAAAGTTTGTATTAAGGTTTCGGCAGCGGTCAATATTTACCGTAACGTTGTCAATTCTTCCTCCATTCCACGGGCCGATCCATGCCAGAATGCCGACTGCCTGCGACGCTGCCTTGATTGCGCCGCTATTGACGCAGTCGATGATGTTCAGCGTCATAATATCGGTGGGCTTCTTCATCTCGATTTTACCGATAATGCCCGCGCAGTCATTTGCGCCGTTTGATTTATACCAAATCTGACCGTAGTTACGGCAGGAAAGCACATTTGTGGTGCCGCCGGAAATAGGCTGGTCAATAAAGCCGACAATACCGCCGACTGCACCGTAACCGCTGTTTTTGTCGTTCGTGTTTGTTGTGATTTTGCCAAAATTGAAGCATTTCTGCACGGTTCCGCCGTAGTCCAGCCAATAGGCGATCACGCCGCCCACGTTGGCCGAGCGGCTGTTGAACACACTGCCGCAGTTGACTACCTTGCTGACAGACCACCGATCATCGCTGCGGTTCTGCTGCTGGCCAATGACACCGCCCACATGGACAACAACACGATTTTCGCTCTTGTAAATGTTGTCATTGTCTGTATCGTCCTTGTTCTTAGCCCCATCAAACACGCGCGTAAACCGGCGCACGGCGGCACAGTTTACCACAGTGTCCAGCACGCTTTTGTCTGTGACGTTGGATTCGTTCTGGCCGACAATACCGCCGACGGTGGATGCCGTTGTCGCATTGTCAGAATAGACAAACCACTGGCCGGTGGCGGAAGTGTCGATTGTACCGCGGAGAGAGTTAAAGCCTGCCAGACCGCCCAGATAACCGGCGGCACGGACGGTCTCGCTGTTGTTGCTGCCGCGCAGGGCGACAAGCAGATCATTGGCGGCAAGACCTGTGTTGTTGTAAACGTTCGTGTAGCCCTTGTCCGTCACAGTGTCAACGCCCTTGAGACCCGCGTAGGTCTTGCCTGTGGTCAGCTCTGCCGCCATGCTGTTGATGCCGGCATTGGCATCTTCCGCACCCAGCCAATTTTTAACCTGTGCAACAAGGGCGGGTGTTGCTTTTTCGTCGCTGACCAGCGCTTTTTTGCTGCCGCTGCCCGTGATAGTGCCGTTGTTAGAGCCCGCGACGCCGCCCACAAAGCCATACCGTGCCGCAACAAGGCTGCCGCTGTCCGCTGCAATGTAACTGCTGCGGATGATGCCTTTGTTTGCATTGCAGCCTGCAATGCCGCCCACGTGACTGGCGTTCTGCAGCTTTTGGTCCGCGGTCTGGGTATCCGTAACGTTGAAAGCGCCCTGGGCCTGCAGGCTTATGTGCGTGACTGTGCAGTTTTCAATCAAATTATTATTGATTCCAGCAATGCCGCCCATCGTGCTGCCCGCGCTCGCCGCACCGCCATTGATGCTGCCGTTATTGCCAACGTTGCCGCCCATCGTGCCGGAATAGGTGCACTGATCCAGGGTACCGTCGTTCTGGCCTGCGACGCCGCCCAAATTTGTATATTTATCAAGATTTTGTGTAAGGTTCAGCAGAACGTCGGTGCTGCTGACCGTACCGTGCTCCGTGGTGCGGCCCACCGCGCCGCCCAGCGTGACGGTGTTGGTGCCCGCGCGCAGACCGGCGTCCAGCGCCAGCGCGCCGTTTCCGACCTGACAGCCGGTGACGGTGCCCTCGTTCATGCCCGCAAGGCCGCCGATGGTGACCGCCGGGGTGCTGAACCGCACGTTGGCGTTTGCCGCCAGCCTGACGTTGCGGATGGTCGCGTTCGCGCTGTTGTACGCCGCAACAGCGCCGATGCTCTCCGACGTGCCGGTGATCGTGCAGCCGCTTACGCTGCTACTGCTTTCCAGCTCGCTGTCTTGGCCGATGATGCCGAAGTTCGTGGCCGTGACGCCGCCCGCCGTGCCGTTGGCCGCGGTGACGGCGGCGCGGACCTGCACATTCTCAATCAGCGCGTTTTTATTATTATTGCCCGCGATGCCGCCCGCCTCGCCGTTGGTGGCGTAGACCTGATTTTGGGCATGGACGCAAGCGCTGATTTTGCCGCCCGCGGCGTTCTCGCCCGCAATACCGCCCGCATATTTTGTGCTGGCGCGCACCGAGGCACGGTTCTCCACACGGGTGATTTCGGCGCTGTTCGTACCGGCCACGCCGCCCGCGTAGTTGGCGGCAGTAACGCTGCCGCTGACCGCGCCGTTGGCGTTTTCAGTGCCGTAAATGCGGCCTGTATATATGCCGTTTTTCGTATTGATACCGGCCACGCCGCCCGCATAGCCGGTGGCGGTGACACTGCTTTGCAGCTGGTCGGACAGCGAGATATTGCCGACGTTGGCACCGGCCACGCCGCCCGCATACTGGTTGGCCTCCACCGTGTCAGTGCTGTTGTTCTCTGTGCAGATGATGAGGCCCTTGCGGGTGCTTGCCTCAGCGTCACCGCCCAGATTGACGCCCGCAATGCCGCCGACATAGCTGTCGCCGCGCACGGCGCAGCCCTGCGCCGGGTAGGCAGACTGAATAAGACCGCCGTTGACGCCCGCAACGCCGCCCAGATAGGTATACCCGTTTTCACGGTTGCCGAGGGACGCCGCCATGCTGCCGCCGGTGATCGTGCCCTCGTTCCAGCCCGCAAAACCGCCCGCGGCGCACTTGTGAGCCACTGTGCCGTAGTTTGTGCAACTTTCCAGCGTTGTGTTGGGTGTGGCATAGCCGATGATACCGCCCGCCAGTGCGCCGCACGCGGTGCCAAAGTCATAGCGGCCATCGGCCAGCACGTTCAGCGATACGCCGTTTTTAAACGCGCCGTTGGACGGGTTCAGGCCGCCGACGGACAGGGCGTTCTGCGTTGCGCCGTTGGCTGCCTTTTGAATCGTCAGCTTCGTGTCGGCGTCGTTTGCGCCGACGATGCCGCCGACGTAGATGTCGGCCTGCAGATTGAGCTCGTTCTTAAAATCGGTCAGGGTAATTGTGCCGTCCGCCGTATTCGCGTCGGTGCTGTCGGTCAGCACGCCGGTGTTCTGGTCAATCTTCGGCAGCAGCGCCGCCAGCGTGACGTTTGCGGGCTTGTCCGCCAGCAGACGGTTGTAGCCGATGATGCCGCCCGCGACGGCGTCGGCCTCGACGCGGCCCGAGGCCACATTGGTTATAAACGCGCCGTCGTCCGCCACGGTGAAGCTGCCCACCGGCAGGTTGGCGCCGATGACGCCGCCGACAAGCTGCTGACCCGCCACGCGGCTGACCTTCACAGTGGCGGAGGGCAGCGTGGAGGCGCAGTTCAGGCCGATCATACCGCCGACAGCCTTGCCCGCCGCCACGATCTGGCCGCTGATGATCAGGTTCTGGCCGGAGGTGTTGGAGATTTTCGCATTTACATCGTTATAACCGGCCACGCCGCCCACGTAGTTGTTGCCGTACAGGATGGCACCCAGCGTCGGGGTGCTTGTATCCCACGTCACAACACCGTTTTTGCCGTTGCAGCCCGCGATGCCGCCGACGTAGTCGGCGCAGCCGCCCGCGGAGCTGCCCGCGGAGCTTCTCAGCTCCTTTAACAGGTTGATGCGGCGGGTGTCGGTGGCGTTGTCGCCGGACATACGGTTGGCGCAGTTCTGCACGGTGGCTTTGGCAGTCTTGTCTTCACTGCCACCCCAGTCGGCATCATTGACGCCGACGATGCCGCCGACGTAGGCCGCGTTCTTTCCAAAGGCCGCGACCAGACCCGTATTGGTCATGCCGCTGATTTGGCTGTTGCCGCCGTTGACCGACACGATGCCGCCGACGTAGCGGTTGCCAAAGACGTCACTGCTGTTCGTATCGTTCTGTTGTACGCCGCTGCCGGTAAAGCCACCAGCCAGACCGCCCACAAACCGGCTACCGAGCACGTAGCCCTTGCCGGTCTTGCAGCCGTTCAGCACAATTTCCTTGCCGTAGCCGACAAGGCCGCCGACGAAATCACCCTTGAGGGGGCTGGCGTCGGTCAATGTGCCGGTTTTTTTGTCGAAGCCCGCCTCGACCTGCTTCTTGAGCTGGGTCTCGGTCAGGTCGCTGCGGGTCACGCTGTTGCAGTTTTGCAGGGTCACGCCCCTGCCGTAGCCCGCAATGCCGCCGAAGAACTGCCCCAGCACCAGGCTGCGCGCATCGCCCGCGGTATCGCCCTTATAGTTGGCGCCCGCGCTGACCGTGCCGTTGTTCCTCAGGCCCGTCAGGCTCTGGGACACGCTGGTGTCCGTCGTAAACAGGTTGCCGACGACGCCGCCCGTAAAGCCGTTGCCGGTCACAAAGCCGTTGTTGACGATGTTCGTTTTACTGTCTGTTTTCATCTGGGCAGCGTCCACCGTGCCGAACACGCCGCCCACGCCGACGCTGCGCCAGAGGGAGTTCTCGTCATTCGGCTCAGCCGCCGCAGCGGCGTAGCGGGCCTTCTCGCCCTGCTGGTCTGCCGCTGTGTCTGTAACGTTTTTCGTGTCCTTGTCCACAAGCAGACCCGCCACCGTCACGTCCGACGCGACGGTCAGATTCTGCATGACGGAATCCGTTTCGGGTATGGCAACGCCGACGAGACCGCCAATGCCGCGCGGCTCGTCTGTATAATAGGTATAGTCTTTGCTATTGACGTTCAGCGTTTTCTCTTTGCGCTGCGTTGCGGTGGTAGTGTTGTTAAACGTCAGCGCCGCGGCCACCAGCGCACTGGTCGAGGAGTTCGTGCCGCGGGTCAGGGCGCAGTTTTCCAGCGTGCCGGTGTTGACGCCGCAGAGTGCGCCGACGGCGCGCACATCGCGCCAGTTCTCGTCGTCCTCCTCCAGCGCCGTAACGAATTTGGTTGCGGTCAGCTTGAGCTGTTTTTCGTTCGGCAGCGCACCGGCGGCGACGGTCTCGGTCTTGACGTTGACTTGAATGTCCGGGTCGCGCAGTGTGATGTAAGAAATTTTGCCCTTGTTCTCGCCGATAAGGCCGACATAGTGGTCGGCCAGCACGTCCTTCTCTGCCTTGCCGGTTTTTGCAACGGACTTGCTGCTCAATTGCAGATTGAGGATGGGCACACGGGTCGTTTGGGTTGTAAGACCCGTTGTTATGCTCGTAAGTTCGATTTTTTCGCCCAGTTCCGGGATCGTCGGCCAGGCGACAGGGTCATTGAGGGACGGCACCTTGGCTGCCGGGTACTGCCCACCCGACGCGCAGTAGACCGTGACGCCGCCGCCCGTCCAGTTCAGGCCGGTGCTGTTGCTGGCCTGGGGGGTCAGCATGTAGGTGCCCTCGCCGGCATTCTTCCAATCCGCGGACCAACGCAGATTGTACAGATGGCGGAAGTATTTCAGGTAGGCTTTGTCCGCCGTATCGACCTTGGCCAGCAGGGTGTTTTCCTTGTTCGTCGGCTCCTCTTTGCTGGCTGTGTAGGTGTCGCTGTAGTTCTCCCGCGGCTCGGCGCGCATGGCAATGTAGATGTCCTGCGGGTCGTTCAGCAGGCGGGTGATGCTGTACAGGCTCGTGGCGGCAACCTTTGCGTCGTTCTCACACGCGCGCAGCAGCGCCGCGTCCGCCATGGCATCCAGCGTCAGCACAAAGCTGCCCTTGTTGTAGCTTAACGGGAAGTAGAGTTTCTTCTCCTCGGTGCCGGTCTGCTGGCCTTCGTCGTTGTATTGGTAGATAACAACAGGCATCTCTGTGATGACCTGCTTGTTATCATCCGCCGCACCCGCGGTGTCGCGCTTGATCGTGATGGTAAACAGCGGCTTCGTCTTGCCGGTATCCTTGGCATCGTAGGCCGTGGCCGTGTAGGAGGTGTCCAGATCACCAAGGCTGGAGTTGCCGCTCCAGCTCAGGGTCAGAGTCTCGCCGTTCGTCAGGCGGGGGTTCTTGACCTTCAGCTTCGTCTGCACCAGCTGCACAACGTTGACGCGGTCCTCGGCAGAGTAGTAGCCGACAAGGCTGTCATTGCGGCGGTGTTCATAGCTGCGGTCATAAATATCCGTGGCTCCGGCCTCATTAAAGCGCAGTTTGCTGGAATTTGTGTCGTAAAAGACCGAGTAGACCTGCCCGCTCTGAATGTCGATTTCCACGCAGATCGAGGCATTCAGCAGCGAGGCGTCGTAGATGTAATCGCCCAGCAGCCGCTCCACCAGCGCGTTATGGTTGCCCGCGGCAGCGCCCGTGCGGTCATAGTAGAGCGCGGCCACGTTCTGGTTCAGTTCGGTCTTGGTGCGGCTCACAATGGGTTTGCCGTCCGCGTCGGTCACGGTGACGTCGTTCTGGAAGTGGTCGCCCGTGTCGCCCTCCTCCATGACCTGCTGGCGGAACGCATCCAGCTCCCCCGCCGTCTCCATCCGGGTCAGGGAGATCTGCGCCGTCTGGAACAGCGTGCGGGCGTTGGCCTCGTTCTTTTCAAACCGGGCCAGCCGCGTGTAGGCGATCAGCCCGCCGCCGACCAGCACCGCCAGAATGGCCGTGATAGCCAGAACGACCATCAGCTCCACCAGCGTAAAGCCTTTCTTTTTGTTTTTTATATTTTTATTGTATTGCACCATAGATGCTCCCGTCATTTCTCCGGTGAAAGGTTACAATTAGACACAATACCAGATTATATATATTGTCATTATACTCGGAATGTGACGTTTTCGCAACAAATTCCGCGAGATTTCAGCAAATTTACACCAAATATAGTGGGTCAGTGGCAAGTTGTGCACGATTTTTCCATAATTTCCGTTAGCTTTGAACAAAAAAACAGCGTTTTTTTCGCGAAATTCCTTGCAAATACAGGCCCGGCACGGTATACTGAATAGCGTGTTATTATATGGTAGAGGATGTGTAACAATGCTGGCAGCACGCCTGGGCGCATGGCTGCGCCATACCGGGGAACGCTGGGCCAAAGCTGCGTTTGCGGAAAAGCTCGCCGTACTGCTGGCGCTAGGCGCTGTCCTGTATACTATTGTGACCGGCGCGGCGGAGCTGCGCTATCAGGCCCGTGCGCGGGAGGCCCTGGCTCAGGTCAAGGCTGCGCGGCTGGCGGCCAGTGCCGTGTCTGCCCAGTGCTACTCCGCCGGGCAGACGTTCGCCGACCAGACAAGCGCAGACGGCTTTGCGGACGGCATTGCCGAGGAAATCCGCACGCTGGGCTCACTGCCCGGCACAGTGACGCTTTTACAGATCGACCCGAACGGCTACACCGTGCAGCGGCTCCTGTATCAGGAGAACGGCATGTACGCCATCTATGATGCCGACGGCGGTTACCGCGTTTTCCGCGCGGAGGACCGGCTGCAATACGGCGCGGGGGTGGGCCATGCTGCTGCTTGAGCTTCTGTTGGGACTCATTCGTTTTCTGCTGGGCGCGGCGCTGTTCAGCTTTATGAACGTCGTCGCATGGCGGCTGCCGCGGGGCATGGACCCGCTGAAGGGCCGCAGCGTATGCCCGCAGTGCGGCCACACGCTGGGTGCGCCGGACTTAGTGCCTGTGTTCAGCTGGTTATTCTTGCGCGGGCGGTGCCGCCACTGCGGTGCGCACATTCCGGCGCGGTACCTGCTGGTGGAGCTTCTGGGCGGCGTGCTGGCGCTGGGCTGCACTTGGCGGTACGGCGCTGCCTACGCCCTGCCGGGCGGGCTGTTCGGCATGAGCTGGGCCGCGCTGCTGGCGCTGGCGGTCTGCGGGATCTTGCTGAGCGTTTCACTCATTGATGCCGAGACGCAGATCATCCCGGACCGGCTGAATCTGGCGCTGGCGGTCTGCGGCGCGGTGAGCGTGCTGCTCGCCCCTGCAGACTGGCTGCCGCACATCATCGGTGCGCTCTGCGTCAGTGTGCCGATGTTTCTGCTCTGCCTTGTCATCGACGGCGCGTTCGGCGGCGGCGACATCAAGCTGATGGCAGCCGCCGGGCTGTTCCTGGGCTGGCAGAATACGCTGCTGGCGATGTTTTTCGGCATTGTTTTTGGCGGTATATACGGCATATACCTGCTGGCCGCCAAAAAGGCTGGGAAGAAGGACCACTTCGCCTTCGGCCCGTTTCTGTGTGCGGGCATCGTGATCGCGATGCTGTTTGGCGGGCCCGTTTTGGAATGGTACTGCGCGTTTTTGTGATACTCCTTGCCTCCCTCTGCGAGACAGGCTCCCCCGGTACGGGGGAGGTGGCGCTTGCGCCAGAGGGGGAGCGACG
>OLOJ01002244.1_pt1 | contig 16241 bp, 14 predicted proteins | sample 1672251 | NCBI WGS metagenome assembly OLOJ01 (sample SAMEA3136664, study PRJEB25190) | human gut metagenome | biome: human gut; feature: human-associated habitat; material: faeces | place: Austria | collected 2013 | reverse complement strand
TAATATGCAGCTTTAGGCTATTATTCCCATTATCGCTTACTACTGGATAAACTGAGATTCCACGTTTTATTTCCTTTGCACGTATTTCAGGGTAGTCTCCGTATTTCTTAAAATGAATTGTATTTCCGTCTCCGTAAAGGCACTTTTTAATACCACTCCATACGTCCTCAGCTTTTGACCTTGCAAAAATAGAATTAATATGATAAATGTCTTTTATTTTATTCATTTCCTTGCGACAGAAATCCCATGTCACGTTATATGATTCTTGTATCTCCTGTATTTGAGCAGTAACAGAAGCAAGCAGCTTCTTGTCATCTGTATCTTTCGCTTTCTTATACAATGATTTCAGGTTTCTGTATCGTTTTGTTCTTACAAGCTGTTCGTAATTACGTTTCATTACCGTAGCAAGGCAGTTTCCTGCAATACGTATCAGATTTGATGTATGTAGAATCATTCTTTTCTGCTCTTCTGTGACATCAGCCTCCAGAACAAGGACATGCCGGTTTGATTCTTTATGATAGTTCTTCAACGCCTGCTTATATTTAATTTCAGCATCATCAATATTATTTGTTTTCTCAACCATATCTTATCCGTGCCCCTTACTGTATTTATCTTACATATTTAATATGCTTTAATATGCCGAAAAATTTTATAATCGGACACTTTTTTGCGAAAAAAAAATAAAAAAAATATTCGCATTCGTCATGCGAATTAAATCTGTAAACAGTATTTTTATTTATTCTTAAAACACGTTTTTACTATTCGGCTATCGCCGAAGCGGCTTTATCCCCGACGTAAGCATCGGGGTTTGCAGCCGCAGTCATTTATCACTTTTTCTCATCGCAGCAAGTCTGAGCAAAGCCATATCTCGCTCTCCTCTTTTTCTGCAACCTTCTTTATTTATTCCCCATTCCATGCATAAACCTCCTTGCAATATCTAGTTCTTCGCTGGCATATGTATTTCGAGCTTATTGCCGATATATACAATATGCCAAATATGTTAGATATCGAAATCTGTTTTATCCTCTTTCATATACTCCAGGAGATATGCCCTCAGCATCGTATTGTCTGAATTCTGTGTCATTGCATCAATGAGCTTGACGGTGCAGTCCTTAAATAGCGGAAGGCATTTGATGATTTCTTCATAGTGGCCAGCATCTATAAGCCGGTCAGCAATCCTGATATCATTTTGCATGATATACTCTTTTGGTTCTTCATATCCAGCCATGTATGACAGCACGGCAGCATCGCACGCAAAGGAATCAACACCAAGGGCATATGATTCGCCATATCTTTCAGGATGCATTAAGAGGTTTGCCATCGCTTTCTTGTCTGAAACTACACATGGAAGATACACAGTCTTGCCGGCAATTTCCAGTTTTGTAGCATGTATTGAAGAACCTTCCATCCGATTCAATGCTTCCACGCCTGAAAGAGTGCAATCTTCCACCAGCTGTTTTGCAAATACTCTTTTTGGAATCTCGTCAAGGATGATACTTTTTGCTGTGTCGAAATTATCAGGCCTGAAATATTTAAGGCTTTTCGGTAGTTTCACGCTTTCCATATTTGAGGAATGAGTATCAAACGCACCGCAGTCAATCATCTTTAAGCCATCATTAAGAATCACTTTTTTCAGGTTAATGCAGTTTTTAAATGCATACTCACATATCTTTTTTATCTGCTGAGGGAGCTTCAGGACAGTCAGCGCCGAACACCACTCAAACGCAGTTTTTCCAATTTCTTTTATTCCACGCCCAAAATCAATCTGGTTAAGCTTGATGCAATGCACGAAAGCTTCGTATCCAATCTTTCGCAGGGAATCAGGAAACGTTATGGATTCAACTTTGGAATTTGCAAATGCCCGTCTCCCAATCTCCTGGACGCCATCAGGGATTACGATATGTCCCGTTCTTTCAGATGGACATTTAAGCAGTTTCTTTTTGTCCTTTGTGTATACGATGCCATCTTCGCTGGTGTAATATTTATTATTTCTTATTTCTATCTCATGAAGACCTTCCCTACCGAGCGCCACAAGGACTTCTACGTTCCAAAACTGCGAGCTGTCAGTAATCACAATCTTCTTAGGCGGATACATGATGGAAAGTAGAACATAAACGTCCTGCACTTCAACATATTTCAGGGCGCTCAGCTGATTCATCGAACAGCCGGCATCAACCCATTTTACCTCCGGCGGAATCGCAATCCATTCTACGGACGGATTGATACTCTTTAACATTAACCCAAATTCCGTCATATCTGTTTTTAAATAATCGTCCACCTGAAATCCTCCTCATTTCTTATATATAGTATGCCTGATTTTTCTCCATTGGAGCAAAATTTTTCCTGATTTTTTTATCTCTTATGTCTGGTCTTTCCAGGGAATTCCGCACCTGCTGCCGAAAACAGCAAAATAAAATTCAGCCGGCAAACAAAAAAAAGCAAGCGCGAATTTTTCAGGCGCGAAAATACGAAGTGCACATTTTCCAGCAGGCGGCATCTTTGTTTCCGTCTTGGCCGGTTAGCAGCCCAGAATCCCACGCTTCCAGACCGTCAGCACATTCTTTTTCGGCGCCAGCCGGCCAACATCTTCCATTTCCATTCACCAGCCACAGTGGCCAACCAGTCAATCGCCAAATGCTTTTTTGCAGCTTCGGTTTTCCAGACGCGAAAACACGAGGTGCGTATTTGGCAGCATCCAAAACCATCGTTTCCGGCTTGGCCGGCCAATACCTCCCGCTGCAAATCCTATTACAACCTCCAACAAGACAACTCATTTCATTCCGGCGCCAGCCGGCCAATACCTCCCGCCACCATTCTTTCCATACCGGCCCCACAATCCTCAATAAGCCAACTCCCTTCCTCCCGGCTTGGCCGGCCGACGCCTTACATCCCTTCCTACCACTTTTTTAATATCCACAAAGCATCATCTTCCCACCAAGTATCGCTCCCCACCATTCTTCTAAAATCCACCAATAAAAATCTTTCCAAAACATCTTCCCGCCGCATCTCCGTCATCTTTCCAGACATCACTACGCATCATTCAACTCATCTTCTTTTTTCCATTTTTCCATTTTCTATATCGAGTCCAACATCCTCCCGGCCTTCATCTTTTCGTACCTCCAACTCCAATCTCATCCCCCACTTTCCCAATGCCCTCCACTTCTTCCGTCCTGCTGCCGCTTCTCCAACCCGCAGGCCAAACGCGAAACGTAGTTTCGCGCGCGGGTGCAGCCTGCAAGGCTGCCGATGGTGCGGGCGAGGAGCCCGCGTTTCTTTTTTTTCTTTCTTTTTTTATTTTTTTCTGCTTCTCTCTTTTCTCTCTCCTTTCTCATCTCACTGGCGCCGCGGCTTCGCCGCGACGCCTTCATTTTTCTTTTTATTTTTTCTTTTTATTTTTTTTCTTTCTTTTTGCTTTTGTTTTTATTTTTGTTTTTTCTTTTTGTTTTTTTATTTTTTTATTTTTGCTTTTTTCTCTTTGCTTTTCTTTCTCTTTATTTTTCTTCTGATTTTTTATTCTTGTTTTTTCTTTGTCCTTTCTTTTTGCTTTTGTTCTTATCTTTGTTTTTTGGTTTTTTATTTTTATGTTTGCTTTACTTTTATCTTTGCCTTCTTTGTTTTTTCTCTTTGTTTTTTCTTCTTAGCTTTTATCTTTGATTCTCCTTTTCTTTTTTGTCTTTCTTTTTGTTTTACTTTTTTACCCTCCTCACTCCAATCTCTTTCCTCATTATCCAACCGCTCGCCGACCATTCATTTTTTTTCTTCCGACGCCAATCTTTCCCATTCCCTCCAGCCACTTCTCGGCAGCAGTAAAAAGAAAAAAATATCGGCAAAAGAATCCACGGGGGTTGAATGGCCTCCCGGGAGCGAATGGGCAGCGGGAGGAAAGGCAGAGGGACGGAATGGGATGAAGTGAGGGAGAAAGATATGTATACTACGCGAGAAGAAATAAGGGAGAAAAAGAAATGGGCGCCACCGGGGGTGGGATGGTTTCCCTGATGGAACTTTGCCGAGAGGCGAGCCCTGCCGCCGAAGGCGGCAGGGCGGGAAAGAAAAGGCGGGAGAAAGGGCGAAAAGTATGTATATTCTATATGCTTACTTTTTCCTCTTTTTTTTGTGCATCTTTACAAACACAAAAAGGGATGGTTCTTTTGTGCATATCTTTATGTATACATAAAAAAGAAAAAAATGTATATGTAAAGTTACATACCGCAAACAAAGCTGGCGTTATGCGTGCATATGTTTATGTATGTATTTTAAGAAAGTGTAGCGGCTGGTTTAGATGTACGGATTTCAGAAAGTTTTGTGCAGGTTTATTTGCATATTTTTTCTGCTGGCAGCAGGAGAAGTATGTATGTTTATATGTACAAAAAAGAAAACAAAATGTATATGTTTACATACATAAAAAAAGAACAAAATGCATATGTTTACGTATTCAAAATTTGAAGTGATATGCATAGCTTAACGTATACACAAAAAAGCTGCCGGCAGAATGCCGGCAGCAGAGATGCATATGTTTATATACGTACATTTTTTGCCACACGCAAACTCCAGCGGGCAGGCCAGCGGGCAGAAAGTAAAAAAAATGCATACACTATATATACACTAAATGTCCATTTTTTATATTCAAAAAGTGCATACACTATATATACACCCGAAACCACATTTCCAGCCGGCAGCAGTACTTCCAACGGCCCAGTCACTACTCTCCCACCCCGCAAATTTGCCGGCAGCAGGCAGAAATAGGACAAATTACCACCAACCACTACTGCTCTTCCACCCCACACGCATACCCACATTTTGCGGGCAGCAGAATTAAGTATACGACGCAGCAAAGCCAAGCAACCACAATGCAACCACTACAATACATCAAAAAGAGGTACATACTTACCCAGCCGCAGGCATACACATATTTTTTCGCCCATTTTTCCCGCTTCCTTCAAAACGGCAGACAGGGAGCATACATCCGACCGTAGAAGAAAAAAGAGAAAAAGGGGTATGAAAAGGTGTTAAAAGGTATAAAAAGGGTGTAAAAAGTGGTAAAAGGGGTAAAAGGTATAGAAAAAGATAAAAATGGATACACCAAAGATAAGAACTTTCAGTAAGAATAAGGCTAAGCAGACAGAACCACAGGCAAATTCAGACCATACCAGACAATAAAGCCACAACATTAGACTGCATCAAGGCAAAACAGTAACACCAGACCATACAAGGCTAAAACTACAGAATTAAGCCAACCACAAGGCAAAGCGGCAAAATCAGACCACACAAAGCCGAACATAAGGGACAAAACGGGCAAACCAGTTAAACACAGGCAAAACAACAAAATCAGTACACACAAAACCAAAAGGCCATAACCATCAAAACAGAGTCAGACCAAAGAATAAAAACGCAAAGGTTATAATAGATAAGATAATTTTAACAGGGATAATAAAAAAGAGCAAAAGGGATTAAATCTATAAAACAAAACATAGAAGTAAAACTCTTACTTCTTTAAGTCCTAATAAAATTTTTATTTTTTTTGTTTATTTGGAAAACTTCATCCCAAAATCTTCTTCTGGTAAAGCAAGATTACCAAAAATAATTCTTGGCTTTTCTCCATATATTTATTCACATCATACCCCTTCACTATCCAAAACATAAATATGACCTATATACATATGCATTTTACCGAAACAACAAAAAGACGGCAGAATCATCTGCCGTCTTTTCCAAACTATGTCTTACTATACCTATACATTTATTTTTCTTCTCCTACAATCTGGTATTGTCTCATATATCCCTTACTGTTAGCGTCATACTCTTGCACGTGCTCCGCATCCGGATACTTCATCCCAAGCTTGCCTATGGCTTTCTGCTTTATCTCTTCAAGGTCTACACTGTTAAGTACTTCGTTCTCATAAGCGTCATTATAATTTCTCAGCTCCTCAAGCTCGGATTCCAGGTTGGCTACTGTCTGCATTTTGTAAGTCAGCTCTGATTTCAGCTGCAGGTAATGAATGCATGAAAACAATACGGCGATTGACGCAATCATAAGAAACACTACGAAGCCACGCTGCATCTGTGTAGCGTTCTGTCTGTTCCTGCTTATTGTAGCCGCTGAAGTACGCTTTCTGTTCGCCTTCTGTTGCCGTTCTCTATCGATAAAAGTCTGCTCTTTTGCCTGCTGCTTCTCTCTCCGTCTTTCTTTTTGCTGTCTTTGTTGTTCTATTTTTTGCTGCTTTTTTCTTTCCTCTATACGATGTTTTTCTATCTGGAAATCAATGCGTTTTCTCGCAGATGTGTTCCTTTCTGGCTGTCGCATTTCGCTTCTGCTGTTATATTTATCTTTATTTCTATCTTTACTTATATATGGATTGGCGACTCTGCTTTGAGGTTTTACATGTCTTACCGTATTTCCATCTGTATAATATTCGCGCTTCTGAGCTCTTGCTCTTGCCGCTATCTCACGCCCTCTTTTGCCTGCTTCTTCTCTGGTCATGGTTATTCTTACTGTTACTCCGTTTCTACAAATATTTCATACAGACAATATGCAGAAATTTTTTATTTTTTTGCTTTTTTTACGAAAAAAAGAAGCGAAATTTTTCGCTTCTTTTTCCGGTATATTTTTAACCAAGTATATCCTCAAGTGATACGGCTTCATCATCTGTCGCTGTCTCATCAGGTGCAGAGTTATCAGTAGCCTCTGCTGGTTTTGCGATAGGTGTTCTCACATGTGAAATAATCTCCCTTACCTTCTCTTCATCTTCAGGCTGGATGGAGCCATCATCAATTTCAGATTTGATAGTATCGTCAAATTCGCTCTGCAGACTTTCCGTCGGACGTGTCAGGATGTAATTTTCATATGTAGCGAGAATATACTTTGTGATATGAGACATCAGTTTTGATTCATCTACATTCTCTAACGGCTCTCCTGTCTCACTGTCTAACAGTTTCCCCTGGTTCAACAGACAATCTGCATAATTGCCTAATGAGAATGGGAATGCCTCTTTCATATTGTTTTCAAGCTGTAAAAATCTCTTAGCTGTATTTTCATCAGAAGCATCTTTGATGGCATTAATATCGTATCCAAAATATGATAAGCCATCTTCTGGAATTACGATATCATCAAGGTCTTTTCCGTCCTCAACACTATCGCAAGTCTTTTCAGCATCGTTGGAGGCGTCTCCATCAGTATCGGTATCGGCATCTGCATCTGCGTCTGTGTCCGTTTCGGTCTCTGTATCAGAGTCCGCGTCAGTATCTGTATTTGCATCATCTGCTGCGTCGCTGGCTTCTGAAGTTTCACCTTCGGTGCTTTCATCATCTTCATCATCGCCAGTTTCTTCCGGCTCTAACGCATCACCATTCGGTGCCGTTTCGCTTTCGTCATTTTCGATATCTGTGGTGTCGGCATCATCAGTAATATCTGAATCATCACTCGTATCGCCATCTGTCTCGTCTGTATCATCCTCCACAGTTCCATCTTCGCTTTCAGTGCTTTCTTCAGTGCTTTCGCTACTTTCTGCGGTATCAACAATCAAGGAAGCATCATCAGTTGAAGAAGCAATTACGTTATCACCGAGCAGGCTGTCGTCAAGATTTTCTGTAATGCTGTCATCCGGAACCAGCTCTTCGTTATCGTCTGTATTGGTGTCTTCAATATCTACATCAATATCAATATCATCTGATGCATCAATTTCCTGCTTGATGTTGTTATTGATTTCAGTGATGTTTTCTGTGTATGAGTTATCGTAATTTTCATTTACGATATTCTGGGTCAGATTTGTAATGTTTTCAATCTGGTCATTTGAAATGTTGATATTGTTATTGTTAACAATATTAGTGACATTCTCCTGAATCTGCTCCTTGTCCTTCATATCGCCATTAATAGCATCAACCTTTGCCTGATTTATAACATATTCAGCCTGTACATTTCCGATATCTTTTGCCAGGTCTTTTGTCACAACGACTTCCTGAGTTGCGATATCCTTTTTAGCCTTATCAATTGTTTCGCCGGTTGCTGTTTCATATGCCATGATGATTCCGGTCAATGCACCGGTTCCAGACACCTGGAACGGGCAGGCAGATACGACTTCGCAATTCTTAATACCAAGGTCTGCGAGAGTAGAAGCAATCATATTTGCAGTTACATACTGCAGGTTTGCCGTTCTTACCCTGATTCCGCCAGATTCAGTTGGTTTGATGTAAGCACAGCTTACTGTTCTTGTGCCAATCTGTTCAAGTGGAATATAACTGGAAAGATGAGAAATCTCATCTTTATTAGTTACGTTTATGCGCTGAACGCTCTGGTCACCTTCAATGCCAAAATATTTAAGCATTGTTTTCTTCTGGGCATCTGTAAGGTCATTACCAATAGAAACTACCTTTGTTGCATCTGCAAATACATTATATGGCATACTAAGTGTAAGTCCTGATGCCGCTGTTGCTGCTGCACAGATAAAGGCAAGCAGCTTGTTATTTTTTTTCATTATTTTTTCCTCCTGTTAAATATTTAGCAAAAATCTGTTTTTCTGGTTCTGTATTTAGCATACATTCCTGCCGCAATTACGCACGCTGATGTTACCGACATTACCTCATATTTTTTCTCTCGTTTTTCTATATATTTTTCAGCTGTATACATATCAGGCGTATTTGCCATAAAAGTATTATTTTCAGCGGCATTGACCGGCAATGCAAAAATTAATGCTGATACAGAAAGCCATGGCAAGATTTTCTTTTTTACCATTTTTTCTCCTTCTTTCCGAAGCTTTTTTTAGTTACATATACAATATGCTTAATTTTCCAGAAAAAAGAATTTTTTATCGGTTTTTTTTGCAAAAAAAAACAGACGGCAAATTTGCCGCCTGCAAGTCAAGCAATCAAAGTGCAAGGTCTTCCTTGTACCAGTATTTGTCGCCATAGGAAACGTGCTCCAAGTACCAGTCTTCCACCACTGCTTCCCCGAAATCAGCATTTCCGGACTGCATTTTTTCAATCCCTTTTTTGTATGCCTCTTCTGGCGTTTCAGCAGAAATTGTGAAATACATTCTTGCATCCCTTAAAGAATAGCAGTTGTAGCTCTTCAGTGTTCCATTGCATTCCAAATCTCCAATACTGGAGTCCTTTTCCGGAATATCAGCATACACTACAAAAGCAACTTCGTATTTTTCAGGCATCATCTACAATCCCCTCCTCTACTGCTTCAGCATATGCATCATCCATCAGGCGTGTTACCTGACAGCATGAGCATTCATCGTTTTCGCAATATTCACAAAGTACTTTTCCTGCCATACTAAGTTTTTCGTACAACTCTTTTGTCATTTTTTTTGCCATATCTTTTGGCTCCTTTCTTAAATTACTGAGAACTTACCTAAGGTCGCTAGAAGACCAGGAACGGTTTCCGTCTGTTACATATTCCAATCCCCATGTCTCTACATTGGCTTTACCGAAATTGACATTTCCCTCTTCAATCATCTGTAAGCCATGATTATAAGCATCTCTTGGAGACCTTGCGCAGATTGCCAAAGAAACTTTGGCGTTATTCAATGAATATCCACCATATGCATGTGTTGTTCCACTATACACGATGCATCCCGTGTTGTCAATATCATGTATGGTTGCATATACAACAAATACAACTTTGTATTCTGACATCTTTGTCATATTTTTTTGCTCCTTTCTTGATGGCTGTTTTTTGGATTCGCTTTTAATATGCAGGAATTTGCAAAAAGAAAAAAAGGAAGCTTTTAGCTTCCCAAGAATTGCCGCTGGATGCTTGTCTTGCCGTTCAAATTGAACTTCCAAAGCAATAGTGTATAACATAATCCTTATACCAGATATGGATAGTACGGTATCATGCGGGTTGCCGCATCGTTATCATCTTAACGGAGACTCCATAGATTCTTTTAAGCTGCTCTGTGCACAGCCAAGTACTTTTTTAATATGCAAAATATCCAAAAAGCAGAAGGCTTCGCCTTCTGCTTGAAACTACGCTGCTTCTTTTGGGTTTGATTTTGCCTTGCTGCTTAACAATGCTCTCTCATTTTCTTTTTGAAGAATTTTTGAGAATTCTTTTCTGTCTTCGCTCTTTATTTTTTTAAACGATGCCACATTGTATTTTTTTAACAGCATATCAAATGTATTGTTACATACAGATATAAATTGTGCTGCGTCAACATATTTCACATGCTTTATATTTCCGGCAAGAACACAATCATCAACGCCTTTGCCATATTTAATTCCCCAGACAGCAAATCTGATTTTTAAATCCGGGATTTTATTGGCAAGCATTATTGTCATGGCGGATATTGAATTGAATACCTGACGGTTTCCCATGATATCGGAATCAAACATCATAAAAATACTTTCGATGTTATGCTCCTCTCTCATTTTAAGGATAATTTCATCAATACCTTTCCAGGACGATACCCCCTGAATAGATATCACCATATTCCCATTTGCAGCCAGCATTTCTGACTTAAAACGTCCTTCAGTAATACAAAGACATTTTTTAGGGTTATCAGGAATCATGATATCTTTTTGCGCTCCTGGAGTGCTGCCGCCGTCACAAGCCGGGCTGTCAACTGCAAAAATAGAAGTGAACCAGCAATATCTCTTCTTTTTTTCTGCCGTATCCCGCCTGATTTGAACAGCGGTTGCAAGACCTTCAGCATTACGTATTAAAATACCAATGCCTGCTTCATTGCAGTAATCAAGTTTACCAGTATCCTTTCGTACAAAGAAGCCTGGGACATATTTGATAACATCTTTTGAATAGCCAGTAAGCTTTTCAATCTTATCAGTCATCTTCTGGCGTTCATTGTCATCAATGATAAGCCTGAAATAGTCCTTTTTTATCCTCTTCTCTGATAACCCTCTGATTTCAGACAGATATTTTTTGTCTTTTTCAGTAAGTGGTGATAATTTTTTTAATGTGTTATACACCTTATCACATACCTCAGGTTCTGCTCTTTTCACATCTGCATTTTTAGTATATCTTATTTCTTTTGCAGGCTTGATTTTTGGTTTTTCTTTTCGCTCTCTTTTTTCAATGTCAAGGCCAAAAAGGTCGCAGGCAATGTCAAATGCCTCTGAAAAACCTGATGTATTGTAATCCCACTGAATAATATCAAAAATATCAGCATCTATACCACAGCTAAAGCAATGGCAGCGGTTTCGCCGTCTGTCATAGCTCATGCTTGGTGAATGGTCTACGTGTTCTGGATTTAAACACAGGAAAGGTCTTCCTAAATTTATCCCTTTCTGTGCTAAATACTGCGGAAGACTTGAAGAAATTATATTTTTTGCCGTTTCTCTATCCATAGTCTTCTCTCCTTTCATTGTTTTTGTTCGTATTTAATATGCAAAATTTTCAGCAAAAAAGAAAAAACCGGCAAATTTAATTGCCGGCCTTCATATTTAGTGAATAATTAGTCTTCTGAGGTTACAAGCTCATCATCCTTCCAGTATACAGACATTGCCCACGGTGGAACAGCCTTATGGTCGTAATCCTCCAGGAATGCAAACGCTGTCTTATATGGTGTAGGCATAGCTGGGTATGTACCATATCCATCTGTAAAATAGATAAGACCGCAGAGATTGTCAAACTCCTTATTTTTGATAAGGGTATCAACATACTCAAATACAGGTCTGAAGTCGGTACCGCCAAAGCCATACAGCTTCATATTCTTCATGAAGTCTTCCATCTCTTCCATATTTGTGATTTTAGTATCATTCTGGATACGTGCATCACACTGAACGATATGGATATTTACCCTTGAAGAAAAACTCTCTGTCTCTTTCAGGATAGAATAAGTTTTATTCAGGAACCTTTTAACAAGTTCTCCGGAACAGGAACCTGATGTGTCAATGGCGATAACAAAGTCTTTAATAACTTTGTCTTCTTTATATTCCAGCGGCTCAATCAGAAGAACCTGTTTATCGATAGTCTTCTGTCCAGTTGAATCAGGCAGGCCAGTCAAGCCGTACACATAAGACATATAATCAAATTCATCCTCGTTTATTTTCATAACTTCTTCAGTTACAGAAAAAGCACGAAGGAATTCGTCATATTCCATCTTATCTTCTGTCAGAAAATCAATCTCCTGCATCAGGTCACCGGCTCCATCGCCTTTATTGAAAGAAGACATGTCTGCGGCAACCTGCCTTGAGACATCGCTCCACTCTTTCCTCTTATCCTGATTATTGTTTCCCTGGCTGTTCTGCTGATTCTGTCGGTTCTGGTTATTTCGGTTTTTATTGTTATTATTACCGTTTCCATCTCCGCCCTGCTGGTTTTCATCCTGGCCGTCTTCGCCATTACCGTTGCCATCGCCCTGCTGATTCTGCTGGTTCTGGTCATCATCTCCGTTACCCTGCTGACTCTGCGCGTTTGGATTCTGGTAAGGGTTGTCGTCATCGTCCTCATCGTTGCTGTTACCTTTTCCGCTCTGCGGGGGATTCAGCCATACGTGGTCATCCATGTGAAATAATGCAGTTAAATCAAAGAAATTATAATTACTCTGGTTCTGCATCAATTCATTATAAACCAACTCAGGAATAAACATTTTGACTTTGCCTTTAATACCGGCAATAATCTGCTGACGTTCTACGTCACCGTCAATTGCTTCCGGATTTAATCGCATTACTGCATTTTCACAGCAGATATCTAATGCGATATTCCATACGCCATTGTCAATATTCAGCTGCGTCTGGAATGGATGCAGATAAATGCAGTGAAACAGCATATGCAGGTATGAACGGATTAATCTTTCAGGCGAATTTTTATACCTTGAAATCACATCCATCGGGTCTGCATAGACCTGATTTGCATCAGTTCCGAAGATTCCGATTCCCGGGTCGACGTAGTTAATCGGCATTCTGTAAATAGCAGGGCTTAAAGCCTTATGCTTAAAATACAGCTTGTTTTTTACAAGTTTCATGCATTTTTCAGCAAGCTGCTGATACTTTCCGAGCTCCGGGTTTGTTGAGTTTGTAATAATTGCGTTATTCATTTTTTTTACTTCCTTTCTTGTTTGATACTTTTTTGTTTCATTCTTTAATATGCGGGATTTTTAAGACAACAAAAAAGCCCGGGATAAAAAATCCCGGGTTAACAAAAAAAGCAAGTTATGCAGACGCAAGGACGTCCTGAATCTCTTCTTTAAGATTCTTGTCCTGGTCGTAAACCAGCATAGAGCTGTTGTGCTGGAAGTAACTCTTGTTCTTATTTGTCGCGATAAATTCAGCAATATTTCTATTAACTGTAAGTTCAGCAACGAACAGGGTCATCTCCTGGTTATCATCACCCCATGCTTTGGAAATGAATGTAAACGCATTATCCATCTGCTTATCAGTTTTATTCTGACGTGCAGTATGTGATTTAACGTCTGCCTGGAATGCAGCTCTAACAACCGCAAACTGCTCGGCATTGCCGCTGCCGAATACACCTTTTTCATCAATCTCTTTTTTGTACTTCTCGTACATTCTGATTTCTGTATTGTATACGGCTTTTTTCTGGCCTGACAGCGCGTTTGCCTGTTTCTCCTTTTCCATCTTGTCCTTTACCTCATCAATTCTGCCCTGCAGCATCTGATAAATGGCATCGGAGCTTCCGACAGCTTTTTTAAGTCTACGGAGATTTGTTACAACCTCACGCATTGCCGCATCATCGGTTGTTACAACCTTGGCGGATGTACCGATGGCCTCCATAATCATGGAGATGATGGACAGGCGCTCGTCAAACTGCGCTTTCGCAGCCTTGTTTACGGCTCCTTCACTGATGCTTCCTGCAAGAATATCAGTGATTGCGTAATCAACACGATACTTCTTAAACAGGTCATAGTAGACAGCAAATTTACGAGCACATTCCTTATTGGTAATGTACTGCATAATAAGGTCTTCATTAACAGGGAAGTTGTTTCTTTCGTAAGCCTGAATCTCAGTGCTTAAATCTTCCCATCCACGGGCGGTAATATATTCTTTACCATTTACTGTGGATTTGATGTCGTAGAAGTACTTATTATTTGTTTCAAGAAATGCTGTAATCGCCGGATGAATTCCTGCATTGTATGCATATTCTTTCCAACATTTCAGTTCCGGTTCAATCTCAACCATCTTTAATCTATCCTGAGTAGCCACGTCAAAATCCTTAACAGATTTATTGTACTGCGGCGGGTTACCTGCTGTAACTACTACCCAGCCTTCAGGGACAGACAGATTTCCGAATCTCTTATACTGCAGGAAAAGCAGCATTGCCGGCGCAAGAGTCTCTGATACGCAGTTAATCTCATCAAGGAACAGAATTCCTTCTTTCTTTCCTGTTTTCTCAATTACATCATATACAGATGCAATGATTTCACTCATAGTGTACTCGGACTTAGTGTAAGTTTTTCCACCATAAGTTACTTCTTTCAGAAATGGAAGGCCGATTGCACTCTGACGGGTGTGATGTGTCATGGAATAAGATACCAGAGCAATATCAAGTTCTGATGCAACCTGCTCCATAATAGCTGTCTTACCAAGACCTGGTGCACCCTGCAGAAACAGTGGACGCTGGCGCACTACAGGCACTCTGTACTCACCGTGTTCATCCTTCTCAAGATAAATTTTAACTGCTTTCATAACCTCATTTTTTGCTTCTTTAATGTTCATTTTAGTTCTCCTTTTCTTTGTTTTTTTATTTTTGTAATGCTCAAAAATTAAGAGCAAAACTTATTTACAGATTTAATATGCTAGAAAAAAGAGTCCATAAAAAACAACACATTGTATTTTTTTAGATACAATTTTGCGGCTTTTTACTATTGTGAGTCTGACAAGCTGACGCCTTAGCCCTTTTTGGCCTTGCGATTTTATGCAGCAAAAATTCCAGCATATTATTTGTGCTTAAAAATTTTTTAATTTTTGATGTTTTAACATCAAAAAAGAAAGGGGAAAAGGATGAGAAAAATTTTTTGGCAGGCACATTGTCTGCGTATGGTAGTAACAGAAGAGCTGGAGGAGCTGAATCGTCGTACCGACGTAAGCAAATGGCTTCTCCGGAAGGTCATGCTGAATGACCCTGACCCAGAAGAAGAGGAGGAGGAATGTAGTTCTTCCCCTCTTGGCGTAGTTACGATGCTGAAAGCCGCAGTTGCGGCCACTGCATTATGGGCAGCAATGTCTGCAATCATCATCCTTTTAGGATGATGATTGCATGCAGCCACTCTCATTCAGAAAAGTTTAGCCGGCATTTTTGTCGGCTTCTTTTTTTATTGTTAAAAAATCCGGCATATTGTTATTGTCACAAAAAAACTTATAAACGAAAGGGGAATTTCATATGACAAACTTTATTGAAAGTATTAAAGAAGGTTTTTCTATAATCAAGGAGGAGCTTGAAGAACTTGACAGAAGAACAGACTTCAACAGACTGTTTCTGGACAAGATGCTGAACAAAATGAATTTATTGGACGACAACGCGGATATCTTAGAGTATCTTGACGTTGATGACAGCGATGATTACTATGATGATGAACGCGAAGAACATTTTGGCATCGTCAGCCTCGCATTAATGTTTGTCGCATTGGCTGCGATTACGGCAATCCCTTGTCTCGCAGACCTCATTTGAGTTTTTTGCAGCGGCTGCGCCGCTGCTTTTTCTTTTCTTATTTTTTTTGTTTTTCGTTTTTTATCCGTATTTTTTTCTAGCATACTATATTTGTATCTAATAATTAAGAAAGGAGCTTGCGGATGAAATTTTCGCCAAACCCCCGCAGACGCTGTGGGATGGTGTTTAATTCAGGATTTATTTAGTAATGTTTATTTTTCAATATTACTTAATTACTTATAAAAAACTTGAATTAAACAAAAAAAATAAAAAAAAATAATAAGAAAGGCTTAATATAATGATTTTCTTGAAGATTTAGGGGTAAAGATTCCGGAAATTTTATACTAAACTTTTCTGTCTGTTTTATGAAAAACAGAATAACATGCGCGCTCCTTAGCGTGAAAATATAACCGCGGATTTTATCTGCGGTTTTTTCTTGCATATTGTTATTGGGAATTTATTAAGAAAGGAGGGTAGAAAAGCTTAAAGCAGGCAACATTACAAATTTGTTACAAAAATTTCAGAAAAGGAGGATTCCGTTTCTTTTCTTTCACAGCCTGCTTTAAGCAGTTTCAGCATATCGGCCTGGTAACGAGTCCGGCAAAGCCGGCGAGTTATCAATCTTATGCATCGCGTAGATTTGCGTATTTAGTTTTCCGTCGGATATAAGCGCAGAGAA
>OLOJ01002237.1_pt1 | contig 16279 bp, 15 predicted proteins | sample 1672251 | NCBI WGS metagenome assembly OLOJ01 (sample SAMEA3136664, study PRJEB25190) | human gut metagenome | biome: human gut; feature: human-associated habitat; material: faeces | place: Austria | collected 2013 | reverse complement strand
ATAAAAGAGCGACCTCAGCACGGAATGTCATCACTAACAAGGAAAGCGATAACATAATACATAATGAGACCGAAAGCGCTTGCGTGATATTAATATTCGCTACCTTGACTTTCTGGTGTGAAAGGTGGATCGAGGCGACGATAGATGCGCCTACTCCGAACATAAGCCCGATATGCCGGAACTGGCTGTCGGTTCGCTTGTAACCGCAGGCACGGGCTATCGCATCGATTATTCACTGTTAGGCTATCTTATCAATGCCCAATATGACTACCGGAGCAAGTATTTCTTCTCCGCTTCCTACCGCCGCGACGGTTCCTCGCGTTTCGCACCGGGTACACGCTGGGGCAATTTCTGGTCGTTGGGAGCTTCGTGGCGCATAGACCGCGAAGCGTTCATGCAGAATACCGCCGACTGGCTTTCCGCCCTGACCTTAAAGGCCAGTTATGGCGCGCAGGGCAATGACAACTTAGGTACGTATTATGCCAGCAGCGGACTGTATTCTATCGTTTCACAGGCAGGTGAGAATGCCCTTCAGACCGAAGCGGATGGCCACCTGCGCCGCTGCCATGTTGGCAATGGCCATGGGCACAAAGTAGGGGCTTACCTTCTCCATGCCCTTTTCCTCGCCGCGGGCGTGCTGCTCCTCAATGGTGGGCAGACCGCCGATGCCGCTGGACAGGATGACGCCGATGTCCTTGCCCTCGGCCTCGGTATCAAGGCCGCTGTCTGCAATGGCTTCGGCGGCAGCGCCCAGTGCCAGCAGGGTGAAGCGCGCCATTTTGCGGACTTCCTTTTTGTCCACCACGGTCTCGGGGTCAAAATCCTTTACCTCACCAGCCAGCTTGCACTTGAAGTCGGTGGTGTCGAACTGGGTGATGGGGCCGATGCCGCATTTACCGGCACGGGCTGCCGCCCAGCTGTCCGCCACATTGTTGCCCAGCGGGTTCACCGTGCCAAGGCCGGTGATCACAACTCTGCGTTTTTCCATAAGGGTTCTCCTTTACATTGCCATGCCGCCGTCCACACAGAGCACCTGCCCGGTGAGATAGCTGCTTTGTTCTGCGGCAAAAAACGCCACTGCCTGTGCCACATCCTCCGGCTGGCCTGCGCGGCCCGCGGGGATGCCCTGCGTCATGCCGGTGCGCACCGCCTCCGGCAGCACGGCAGTCATGTCGGTGTCGATAAAGCCGGGCGCTACCGCGTTCACGGTCACGTTCCGCGCGGCCAATTCCCGGGCAAGGCTCTTGGTCAGGCCGATGAGCCCCGCCTTGCTGGCGGCGTAGTTGGTCTGCCCGGCGTTGCCCCGCAGCGCCACCACGCTGGAAAGATTCACGATGCGGCCATAGCGCTGGCGCACCATGCGGCGGGCGGCCTCCTTGCAGCAGAGAAAGGCGCTTTTCAGGTTGGTGTCCAGCACCGCGTCAAAATCCTGCTCAGTCAGACGCAAAATCAGGTTGTCCCGGGTGATGCCCGCGTTGTTCACCAGCACATCCACCCGGCCAAAGGCCTCGGCAGCGACATCGAACAGCGCCTTGCAGCCCTCGGCGGTGGATACATCCGCCTGCACGGTCACCGCCTGCACGCCCTCGGCGCGGCAGAGCGCTGCCGTCTGCTCCGCAGGCTCTGCGCCGTGGCAGTAGTTCACCACCACGTTGCAGCCCTGCTTTGCCAGTGCCACGCACACTGCGCGGCCAATGCCCCGGCTGCCGCCGGTAACAATGGCGGCGCGGGTCAGCTTTTCTTCGCTCATTCTGCATCCTTCCATGCGGTCAGCACCGCATCCAGTTGTTCCGGGGTCTCCACTGCGGTGCAGACCACTCCGGGCAGGGTCTTTTTCACAAAACCGCTCAGGGCGCTGCCGGGGCCGACCTCCAGAATGTGGTCCACACCCAGCTCACCCAAGCGGCGCAAAGTGTCCTCCATGTAGACGCTGCTCTGCACCTGCTTTACCAGCAGCTGCGGGATGTTGTCGGTCTCGGCCTTTTCATGCCCCAGACAGTTGAACAGCACCGGCGTCTCCATGGTGCCGAAGTTTTCGCCCGCAAAGCGCTGTGCCAGCGCATCCCCTGCGGGAGCCATCAGCTTTGTGTGGAAGGGGCCGCTGACCTTCAGCGGGATACAGCGGCGGGCACCGGCTTCCTTTGCCAGCGCGGCGGCCTGCTCCACAGCGGCTTTTTCACCGCCGATGACCAGCTGCCCCGGGCAGTTGTAGTTGCAGATCTGCACACAGCCCGTCTCCGCCGCCTGTTCGCAGCAGGCAGACAGTTTTTCTCTGTCCAGCCCCAGCACGGCGGTCATACCGCAGGCAAGGCCCTTTGCGGCCTCGGCCATGGCCTTGCCCCGGAAGGCAGTCAGCTCGATGGCCTGCTTTGCGGTGAACACCCCGGCTGCCTGCAGCGCGGAGTATTCGCCCAGCGAAAGCCCCGCCAGATAGGCGGGCTTTACGCCCTTTTCGGCCAGCACAGCGGTCACGCCGCAGGCAAAGGCCACCATGCAGGGCTGGGTGTACTCGGTCTGGTTCAAAACGCCGTCCGGGTCCTCAAAGCAGACGCGGTGCAGGTCAAAATCCAGCGCTGCGCTGTCAAAGGCCGCCCGGAAGGCGGGAGATGCTTCGTAAAATTCCTTGCCCATGCCGGGGTGCTGTGCACCCTGACCAGCGTAAAGTACGGCAAGCTTCATAAATTCTGCCTCCATTCGGTCACAAGTTCGTCCATCAGCTCGCGCACGGTGCGCATCCGGTCCAGCCTGCCCACATTTTCGCCGCAGAAGAAAAGCCCTTCCTCCACGTTGCCCTTCACCGCCTCGATGAGGGCGTGGGTGATGCAGTAGGGCACAGCGGCGGGGTCGCAGGTCTTGAGACACCGGGCGCAGTGCTTGGGCGGGAAGCGTTTGCCCTCGGCCAGCGCCTGCACCAGCGGGGTGTTCAGCGCGCGGCCGGGCATTCCCACCGGGCTGTGGATGATGCGCACATCCTCCGGCTTTGCCGCCAGCAGCACGTCCTTGTAGGTCTGGGAGGCGTCGCACTCGTAGGTGGGGATAAAGCGGGTAGCAAGCTGCACACCCGCAGCGCCAAGCTTTGTAAAGTGTGCCATGTCGGCACCGGTGTACACGCCGCCCGCCACAAATACCGGGATAGCGTGGCCGTATTGTTCCTCGTAGGGTTTTACCTCCGCCAGCACCCCGGGCAGAATCTCGTCCAAGGTCTGGCAGCGGTCGGCCAGCAGGTCCTCCTCGGCAAAACCGAGATGTCCGCCCGCCTTGCAGCCCTCGATGACCACAAAATCGGCGGTGCGGTCAAAGCCCTTTGCCCAGCGGCGCAGGATGAGCTTTGCCGCCCGGGCGCTGGATACGATAGGCGCAATGGCTACCTCTTTGGTGCCCACAATGCCCGGCAGTTCCAGCGGCAGACCCGCACCGGAGACCACGGCATCCACCCCCGCCGCCACGGCGGTGCGGATAGCCTCGACATAGTCCCGGGTGGCTACCATGGCGTTGATAGCTACCAGACCCATGCCCCCGGCAATGGCCTTGGCTTTTTGAATTTCTGCGGTCAGGGCACGGTGGTTTGCTGCCGCCGGGTCGCGGGCAAAATCCGGCTCGCGGTAGCCTGCATCGGCGGTGGAGATGCACCCCATGCCGTCGCAGGCTGCTACCGCGCCGGCCAGCCCGCCCAGCGAGACGCCTACGCCCATGCCGCCCTGCAAAATGGGTACTTGCAGGGGCTTGCCGCCAAGGGTCAGCATTCGGTGTTCAGCGCGGCGATGCGCTGCCTCCCGCCCTGCCACAGGTCGGCAAGGATGTCCGCCACGGGGCGCACCTCGTGCAGCATTCCGGCTACCTGACCGGCCATCAGGCTGCCGCTTACCGTGTCGCCCTCAAAGACGGCACGGCGCAGGCTGCCCAGCGTGTATTTTTCCAGCTCCATCTTATCGGCGCCCGCCTTTTCCTGACGGACATACTCCCGGCTCATGCGGTTTTTCAGCACACGCACCGGTGCACCCACGGTGCGTCCGGTGACGATGGTGTCACTGTCCCCGGCTTTGAGCAGCGCGGCCTTGTAGTTGGGGTGAATGGGGCACTCCTCGCTTGCCAGCAGGCAGGTGCCCACCTGCACCCCGCAGGCGCCCAGCGCCAGCGCAGCCGCCAGCTGACGGCCATCGGCAATGCCGCCTGCGGCGATGACCGGCACGCTGACCGCATCCACCACCTGCGGCACCAGCGCCATGGTGGTCATCTCGCCCACATGGCCGCCGCTCTCGGTGCCCTCGGCAATGACGGCGTCAATGCCCAGCGGCTCCAAATGCCGTGCCAGCACGGCAGCAGCCACCACCGGGATCACCTTGATGCCGACAGCTTTCCACATGGGAACGTACTTTCCCGGGTTGCCTGCGCCGGTGGTGACCACGGCGACTTTTTCCTCCACCACGATCTGGGCAAACGCATCTGCCTGCGGGTGCATGAGCATGATGTTTACACCAAAGGGCTTGTCGGTCAGCTCCCGGCAGCGGCGGATGTTCTGGCGCAGGGTATCGGCATTCATGCCGCCTGCACCGATGATGCCCAGTGCACCGGCGTTGGAGCAGGCTGCGGCAAACTCGCCGGTGGCAATGTTTGCCATGCCGCCCTGAATGATGGGGTATTTCGTCCCCAGGATCTCGTTTAAAAGTTTCATGGTCTTTATCCTTTATATTCCACGATCATGCCGCCCCATGTCAGGCCGCCGCCGAAGCCGATGCAGGCAAGGGTCTGGCCGGGGTGCAGCTGGCCGCTTTCAGCCAGCTCGTTCAGCGCCACCGGGATGCTGGCAGCACTGGTGTTGCCGTGGCGGTCCATGTTTTTGTAGAACTTTGCACCATCGGCGTGCAGCGCCTTGACGCAGTGGTCGATGATGCGGCTGTTGGCCTGATGGCAGACCACCCAGTCCAGATTGTCCAGCGTAAGGCCGGTCTCGTCCAGCACGGTGTGCAGGCATTTGGGCAGGGCATCCACCGCAAAGCGGAACACTGCCCTGCCGTCCATGCTGATGGGTGCCGAGCCTGCGCGGCTGGGGCCGCCGGCATGGATGGCGGCATCGCCCCGGGCACCCAGCGTGATGGCAAAGGGCGCGGAGGTGTCGGTCAGTTCAAACACCGCCGCACCGGCTCCATCGCCAAACAGCACACAGGTGGAGCGGTCGGCGGGGTCCATCAGGCGGGAGAGTGCTTCCGTGCCGATAACCAGCGCGTACCGCCCGCCCAGCGTAGCCAGTAGGCCGCGCGCCACCGCCGTTCCATACAAAAAGCCGGAACAGGCGGCGTTGACATCCAGTGCGGGGCGGTTTTCCGGCAGTGCCAGCGCCGCCTGCACCTGACAGGCCACGCTTGGGGTGGCGTCCGGTGCGGAAAGGGTGGCGCAGACGCAGCAGGCAATGTCTGCCGGGGCAAGGCCGCTGCGCTGCAGCGCCTGTTTTGCGGCGGCAATGGCCAGCGTGGCGGCGGATTCGTCCGCGGTACACCAGTGCCGGGTGCGGATGCCGGTGCGGGAGGTGATCCACGCGTCACTGGTGTCCACGGTGCGGCTGAGCTCTTCGTTCGTGACCGTCCGGCCGGGCAGCGCCCCGCCGGTGGCTATCAGCTGGAAGCCCTTCATGCGTTCCTCATTTCTCCGATCTGGCGGTATTTTTTGTAGCGCTGGTCGGCCAGGGCCCTGCCGTTCATGCGGCACAGCGTTTTCAGGTGTGCCCACAGGGCAGCATCCAGCTGCTCAAACAGCACCGTGTGGCCGCGCTGGGCACCGCCCACCGGCTCCGGGATCACTTCTTCCACGATGCCGTCCCGGTACAGGTCCTGCGCGGTCAGCTTCATCATCTCGCAGGCTTCGCCGCTGCGGGAGGCGTCCTTCCACAGGATGCTGGCAAAGCCCTCGGGGCTCAGCACCGAGTAGACGGCGTTTTCCAGCATGAGGATGCGGTTTGCCACACCCAGCGCCAGCGCGCCGCCGGAGGAGCCCTCGCCGGTGACCACTGCGATCACCGGCACGGTCAGGCCGCTCATCTCCATCAGGTTGCGGGCAATGGCCTCGCCCTGTCCGCGCTCCTCGGCGTCCTTGCCGGGGTATGCGCCCGGGGTGTCGATGAAGGTAATGATGGGACGGTCAAATTTTTCCGCCTGCTTCATCAGGCGCAAGGCCTTGCGGTAGCCCTCCGGCCCGGGCATACCGAAGTTGCAGCGCAGGTTTTCCTCCAGCGTGCTGCCCTTGCGGTGGCCGATGACCGTGACCGGCTGGCCGTGGAACAGCGCCACACCGCCCAGAATGGCGGCATCTTCCTTGCACTGGCGGTCGCCGCACTGCTCAAAGAAGTCGGTGAACAGTGCATCCACGATCTCGTCGATGTGGGGGCGCTCCGGGTGGCGTGCCAGAAAGACCCTGTCCTCTGCGGTCAGTGCCCCGCAGCCGGACAGCAAAGCGTCCTCCTGTGCGGAAAGCTCTGCCAGCTCGGCAGCGTGGTTGGTGATATCGGTCATGTTCTCGTCCGCCGGGTCGCCGCGCAGGGCGGCGATCTTTTCATCCAACGGTGCGAGCTGTTGTAAGATGTCCTTGATCATAAGGCGCTCCCTCCTCAGGCGTGCAGCCGCAGCAGCTGCGCCAGTGTTTCGCGCATCTCGGTACGGGGCACTACCTTGTCCACAAAGCCGTGCTCGTACTGGAACTCGCTGCGCTGGAAGCCTGCGGGCAGCTTTTCGCCGATGGTCTGTTCAATGACCCGGGGGCCCGCAAAACCGATCAGCGCCCCGGGCTCGGCCAGCATGATATCGCCAAGGCTGGCAAAGCTTGCGGTCACGCCGCCGGTGGTGGGGTGGGTCAGCACGCTGATGTACAGCCCGCCCCGGGCGGAGAACCGCTCGATGGCGGCAGAGGTCTTTGCCATCTGCATCAGGCTGAAGATGCCCTCCTGCATCCGGGCGCCGCCGCTGGCCGAGAAGATGATCAGCGGCAGATGCTTTGCAGCGGCGTGCTCCACGGCGCGGGTGATCTTTTCGCCCACGGTGGTGCTCATGCTGCCCATAAAGAACCGGCTGTCCAGCACTGCAACTACCACCGGGGTGCCCTCGATGCGCCCTGTGGCGGTGATGACAGCCTCCTTCAGGCCGGTCTTGCCGGTCTGTGCTTCCAGCTTTTCCGGGTAGCCGGGAAACTGCAGCACATCCTGCGGGGCAAGGTCGGCGTCCAATTCCCGGAAGCTGCCCTTGTCAAGGACGAGGCTCAGGCGGTAGTACCCGCCAATGGGCAGGTGCACCCCGCAGTTGGGGCAGACGTACTGCGCCTTGTTCCAGATCTGGCGGGTGGCGCGGCGTCCGCACTTTTTGCATTCCACGAACTGCGGGTCGTTCCACACGGCACCCGCATCCCGCCGGGCTTTCAGCTGGAAGGTGCGCTCCCGCATGCTGCCCGGCAGCAGGTCTTTGATACTGTTCATCTCGTTTCGCCTCGGTCAGCCTCAGACATGGGCATTGATGTAGTTGAAGATATCGCCCACGGTCTTGAGGTTTGCCAGCTCCTCATCGGGGATGGACACGCCGCAGGCCTCTTCCAGTGCCATGTTCAGCTCCACAGCGTCCAGGCTGTCGGCCTCCAGATCCTCGGTCAGGCTGGCCTCCATGGTCACCTTGTCCTCATCGCAGCTCAGGGTATCGACAACGATCTTCTTCATTTCCTCGAAAGTCATGGTAGTATTCTCCTTTATGTTCACTGTTTGTTTTTAATTATTTACCTAAAATTTATGAGGTATCGAACACGACCATTATAATCAAACCGTTGGATAAGTCAATGGTTTTAGTTAAAAATTTTTATCTTTTACATTTCTGTCACAGTTTGCTTCCTTTTTATATAGGGGCACCCGCAGGGCGCAAAAAGGCCGCTGCACAGTACTTTGTGCAGCGGCCTTTCCGGCAATAATAATATTTCTTATTCCAACCCGATCTGCTGGGCGTATTCCTCCAGCAGTTCCCGCTCAAGGAAGGGGGTCTTGACGCCCTCGCGGTCGCGGTAGGTCTCGTGACCCTTTCCGATGACGGCGATCAGATCACCCTCCTGTGCGTGATCCACTGCGTAGTGCAGCGCGTCCAGACGGTCGGGGATCTCCACGAACTTTGCGTCCGGGTTGCCCTTGTTCATGCCCTCGCGGATATCCGCAATAATATCCTCTACCTTTTCAAAGCGGTTGTTGTCCTCGGTGAGGATGGAGAAATCGGCCATCTTGGCGCAGATCTCGCCCATGCCGTAGCGGCGCAGCTTGGAGCGGTTGCCGCCGCAGCCAAACACCACCACCAGACGGTGGGGCTTGTAGGCGCGCAGGGTGGTAAGCAGGCTCTCGGTGGATACCTCGTTGTGGGCGTAATCCAGCAGAATGGTGAACTTTTTGCTGATGGGCACCAGCTCCACACGGCCCTTCACCACGCACTTGCCCAGACCATCGTGGATGGCGGCATCCGGCAGACCCAGCACCTTGCCCACAGCCAGTGCGGCCAGCGCGTTGTACACGCTGAACTCGCCGGGCATATTCACCTTGACGTCCATCTCGTCCTTGCCGGTAACGTGGAAGGCAACGCCCAGAAAATCGTGGGTGCGCAGCAGTTTGTAGCCGGTCTCGCGGTAGTCGGCCTTTTCATCGCGGCCATAGGTGACCAGCTTGCAGGTGTGGCCTTCCAGCAGGGCGGCGGTGTTCTCGTCATCGATATTCACCACGCCCACATCGCAGCGCTTGAACAGCTGTCCCTTCCAGCTGCGGTACTCCTCAAAGGTCTTGTGCTCGCCGGGGCCGATGTGATCCGGCGAAAGGTTGGTGAACACGCCCACATCGTAGTGCACGCCCGCCACGCGGTCCATCATCAGGCCCTGACTGGATACCTCCATCAGCGCGGTATCGCAGCCGGCATCCAGAAACTCCCGGAAGGTCTTTTGCAGCTCGTAGCTTTCCGGGGTAGTGTTGGCGGTGTCCTTGTGGCGTCCCATATAGTAGATGCCGTTGGTGCCGATCATGCCCACCTTGCGGCCTGCGGCCTCCAGCACGCTTTTGATCATGTGGGTGGTGGTGGTCTTGCCCTTGGTGCCGGTGACGCCGATCATGGTCATCTGCCGGGCAGGGTTGCCGAAGAGGTTGGCGCTCATCAACGCCATGGCATAGCGGCTGCTCTCCACCTTGACCACGGTCACCCCGGGCAGGGTAGAAAGGTCGATGTCGTGCTGGATGACCAGCGCGCTGACCCCCTTGGCGGCGCAGTCGGCGGCAAACGCGTGGCTGTCCCGCTGGGTGCCCACGATGCACACGAACAAAAGCCCCGGGGCAGACTTGCGGCTGTCGTAGATGATATCCGCGATCTCAGTATCCAGACTGCCCTGCACAAGGGTAAAGGGCACGCTTTCCATCAGTTGTTCCAGCTTCATACAGTCTCCTCCAAAGAGCTTCTTTACATGGGGTTTTCTTCTTCGTTGGCCGTCATGCGGTCAGGGTGGGTCAGGGGCAGCTGCTCGGTGTCCGTTTCAGCCGCCGGTTCGGTGGTGTCGGCAGTATCCGTGCTTTCTGCACTGTCGGTGCTGTCGGCAGTGTCCTCTGCCTTGGGCGGCACCACATAGCCGGAAGGCAGGGTGGGCTCGCCCTGTGCAAAATAGATCTTGCGGGTGCTGCTGGCGCTTGTATGGCTGAAATCCAGCCGCCCGGTGTCGGTGGGGCCGCAGCCCTTGCCGTCGGCGTTGGTCAGCACATAGCGGGCGCGGTCCAGCTTATAATCCAGATCGTTCAGCGTACCCAGCAGCACGCTGATGCGGTCCTGATACAAAAATGCGAGCTGCTCGGTGTCTGCCACTTCCAGCCGTGTTACGTCCTGCGACAGGCCGTATTCCTCCAGCTTGCTGCGCAGTGTGCGCAGCGCTTCCATACGGGCGGTCTCGGTGCTCACCGTGCTTTCACTTTCGGCACTTTCCGACCCGGAGGCGCTTGCCGCGTCCGCATCGTCCACGAACCAGAAGCCCTGTCCCGGAGTGGTGTCCTGCAGCTTGCCGCCGTACAGGGTGCAAAGCCCCTCGGGCTGGGTGCTTTCCTCGGACAGGATCTTCCATTTGTCCGAGATCACAAGCCATTTATTGCCGTTTTGCACCGCATAGGCGGGCACGGCTTCGGTCACCTGCACCACCACGGTATTGGGGTAGTCCCGGATCACCTTGATGGAGCCCAACAGCGGGAAGTTCTGCTCCAGCACAGCGGCCTTTTCGCCGGGTTCAAAGCTGAAGATGTTTTCCTCCAGCTGCACGCCCATCCGCTGCAAAATGCTGTCTGCGGAGTAGCCAGCGATTTCGGTCACCTGCTTGCCGTCCGGGGTCTGCACCTGAATGGAGTTGATGCGGAACAGCATGGTCATGGTCAGGTAGATGCCCGCGCCAATGACGCACAGCAGCATGGCAAAGGCGGTCAGGCGGCGCAGTATCCGGCGGCGCCGCAATGTGGCGCGGGTCACCTTGCGCTTTTTGCGCATTTCCCGCCGGGCAGGGCTTTGCTGCGGGGCGCTCTGGCTGCCTGCCGGGTGCTGCCGGTTCGGGCGGTTTTGCGCGTTCTGGTTTTTCCGGCTGCTCTGCCCGCTGCGGGCATTGTTTGCCGGGCGGCGCTGTTTGCCGCCGGACTTCGCGTTTTTGGGTCTGCTGCCCGCCGGGCGGCTGCCAGAGGGGTACTGGGTGGTATTGCTCCCCTGCCCCTGCGCCGGGCGGCGGGTCTGGGACTGGGTGGGGAACTGGATGCTGTTATCTGCCCGGGAGGAGCGCACACTGCCGTTGGCGCTGCGGGAGGGCGGGCGGCTGAGCGGCTCGCCGTTGTAGCCGTAGCGGCTGCTGCCGGTGCTCCGGGGCGTATTATGATTCTGCGAAGGCGCAGAGGTGCGCGCCACATCCCGGTTCAGATCATAGGGTCTCGTGTTCCGGGGTCTGCCGTTGCGGTCACGGTTCTGCTGCATCATTCGCACCTTCTTTCCTGTTTATTCCGGAGCTGCATCACGGGGTCTTTACCAGCTTGAGCAGCGCCGCAGTGATGCGGTCCAGACTGTCGTCCACAGACAGGCTGCGGGCGTTTTTGCCCATCTCGGCCAGCTTGCCGGGCTGTGCCAGCATGGCAGAAACAGTCTGCACCAGCTTTTCACCGGTCAGGTCTTTTTCTTCAATGACCACAGCCGCCCCGGCCTTCTGCAGCTCCATGGCGTTGTAGTACTGGTGGTTCTCCGCCACATTGGGGCTGGGGATCAGCACAGCGGCGCGTCCCACGGCTTCCAGTTCGGCCAGCGTCAGCGCACCGGCGCGGCTGATGACGAGGTCTGCCGCTGCCAACAGCTCCGGCATATTGTTGATGTATTCCTTTACCACAAGGCTGTCGCCGGGGGCAAAATCCTTTTGCTTTTGCAGCTGCTCAAACAGCTGCACCCCGTACTGCCCGGTGGCGTGCAGATGCAGCACCGGCTTGTGCTCGTGCTGCTCCCATGCGCACAGGTCTGCCACCACCTCGTTGACCCGGCGTGCGCCCAAGCTGCCGCCGAAGGACAGGATGACCGTGCGGTCGCCCGCACCCAGCTGTGCACGGATGGCCTCGCGGTTGGCGGCCTGTGCAAACACCTCCGGCCGCACGGGGTTGCCCACCACAAGGGTCTTGTCCGGTGCGCCCAGCTTTTCCACGGCGGCGGGCACGGCGGCAAACACGATATCCACATCCGGGGCCAGCAGCTTGTTGGTCACACCGGGGAAAGCATTCTGCTCGTGCAGGGCGGTGTGGATGCCCATTTTGGCGGCGCAGCGCACCACCGGGCCGGACACATAGCCGCCGCAGCCGATGACGAGATCCGGCTTTACTTCCTTCATCATGGCCTTGGCCTTGGGGCCGGAAAGCGCCAGATTCCACAGGGTGATGATATTGCGCTTGATGTTGTGCAGGCTGAGCTTGCGCTGGAAGCCGGTGATCTCAATATGGTGGAAGGGGTAGCCCGCCTGTGTGACCAGACGGTACTCCATGCCCTCCTTACGGCCTGCAAAGTGGATCTCTGCGGTAGGGTCGGCCTTTTTCAGAGCACCGGCAATGGCCAGTGCAGGGTTGATATGTCCGGCGGTGCCGCCGGCTGCGATGAGAACACGCATGGTGATTCCTCCTTATAAACGCCCGGCTACAGGCCGGGCGGGCTTGCGGTTTGTTTTACTGTTCTGTACGGGCTGCGCGGGCAGAGGCCAAGTCAATGGTCTTGCGTGCAAGCTCTGCCTCGCGCTCGGCGCGGGCGGCCTCCCGCTGGGCACGCATCTGCTCCCGCTGCTGCGCTGCCCGCTCGCCGTTGCGGCCAATGTTCACCATCACGCCCATCTCTGCCAGCAGCAGGATCAGGCTGGTACCGCCGGAGGAGAAGAAGGGCAGGCTGATGCCGGTGTTGGGCAGGGTGTTGGTGACCACGGCGATGTTGCAGAACACCTGCCACGCGATCTGTGCCATGATGCCGATGCCTACCATGGTGCAGTACAGATTTTCCGCCTTATAGGCGATGAGCAGCCCCTGCACGATGAACAGCACGAACAGCACGATAATGAGCACCGCGCCGATGAAGCCCAGCTCCTCGCACACCACGCTGAAGATGAAGTCGTTGGTGCTTTCCGGCAGCCAGAGCTGCTTTTCCACGCTGTTGCCCAGCCCCAGCCCCTTCAGTCCGCCGGAGCCGATAGCATAAAGGCTCTGCACGGTCTGGTCGGTCATCTGGCTCAGATCCTGCGTCCAGCCGTCCAGACGCTTTTGCAGGTAGGGGATAGAGTCCACATGGGAGAGCAGGGTCTCCAGCAGGGTGCCCGCCGTGATGGCACCCGCCCATGTCAGCACACCGCCGCTGCCGGACAGCAGCAGGATGGTGCCCACCACCGCCACCGTCAGCACGATGCCGGACATGTGCGGCTCCATCGCCAGCAGGAGGACCACCGGTATAAGGGGCAGCACCGGCACCACCAGCTGCTTCCATACCCGCACCCGCAGCCACTCCCGGGGGGTAAGCAGGATGCGGCGCTCCGGGTCCAGCCGCTCCACCTGTGGCGCCTTGGCTGCAAGATGGGAACTGAACAGGATCATCTCAAACTTTGCCACCTCCGAGGATTGCAGCGTAAGGCCTGCAAAGCGGATCCAGCGGCGGCAGCCGTTCAGGGGTGCCATGGTCAGGGTGACGGCCAGCATAGCCAGCACGATGATGTACCCCGGCACCACCATCTTGCGCAGAAAACGGTGATCCACATAGCTTATCAGGAACATACAGCCCAGCCCCAGTATCATGCACAGCGCCTGCTGCTTGATGTAGTGGAAGCTGTCGCCCATGCGCAGGTAACCGGTGGTGTAGCTGGCGCTGAACAGCATCACCAACCCAAAGATCATAATAACGGCCAGCGTGGCCAGCCAGTCGATCAGCAGCCGGGACCACGGGCCCGGGTCTCGCTGGAACACCGGCACCGGCGCTCTGTGTTTTTTGCGGTTAGTCGCCATCTGCGCTCCCTTCCCTCTCTGTGCCCGGTCAGCACCAGCGCAGCAGCGCCAGCGCCAGTACATAGCCGACAGCGCTCAGCGCAAAGCTGCACAGGAACACCGTCTCCGGGCTCATTTTATGCTTTTTTACCCAGCAGCGCAAGGGCTTGCCGGTGCGTTTTGCACCCAGCAGCTGCGCTGCCCAAAGACCGCCTGCCGCCCAGAAGGGCAGCGCCAGCGGCACGGTCAGGCTGGTCATATCCAGACTGAGCGGGATGCAGCCGATGGCACCCGCCGCCAGCAGGCTGCCGCAGCAGCCCACCCCCAGCCTTGCCGGGGGGAACGCCCACAGCAGCAGTGCCACCAGTGCCCCGGCAAGCGCGGCGGGCAGCACCGCCAGCCCGGGCACGCCCAAGCCGGCCTCTGCCATCATCAGCGCCAGCATGGCCACAAAGGCCGCGCCGCACACCGTACCCTCGTCCCGCTCGGCGATGCGGGCACACTCAGCCAGCGCCACCATGAGCACCGCCCACAAAAAGGGCACGGCGCTGCCCAGCAGCACATACCCCGCCCCAGGCACGTCCAGTCCCCGGGGCAGACAGCCCGCTGCCTGCAGCAGCAAAAGAACGAATGCCGCGGCCAGTGCCTCCAGCAAAAGCCGCACGTCCCGCCGCAGCCCCAGCGCCGCCGGGCTGCGCATCCGGGCAAGGTCCTCTGCAAGACCCACTGCCCCAAAGGCAAGGCTTCCGGCCAGCGCCGTGAGCAGCCGTGTCATCAACCGGCCCTCGCTGCCCAGCAGCTCCGGCTGGCCTACGCAGGCGGCAAGCCAGCCCACGCCCACCGCAGCCACCGTGCCCGCCGCCGCACACAGCCCGCCCCACAGCGGGGCGCGCAGGGGTACAGGCCGGGGCTGCTCAGGCTGTACCGGCTGCTGGTTTTGTTCGCGGCGTTCCAGCACCCGCCGCAGCGGCACAAACAGGCTGCACAGGGCTGCCGTAAGGGCAAAGCCCAGCACCACCGCCGCTGCCAAGGCGAAACGCTCCATAACTCAGACACTCCATTTCGCCAAATAGTTATACTTCTGCTTCTTTATGCTCTTCGTAGAAGATATCCAGCACTTTTTCCAGTGCCATGCCGTGGCTGGCCTTTACCAGAACAGCATCGCCGGGCTGCACCCGGCTCAGCAGGGCATCGGCAGCCTCGCGGTAGCTGTCCGCGTGCAGGGTCTCTACCCCCTTGGCGGCAGCCACCACGGCGGTGCGCTTGGCCTGCTCGCCGTAGGTGATCAGGCAATACAGCCCGCTCTCGGCGGCAAGACGTCCCAGCTCCTCGTGTGCTTCGCGGCTCAGATCGCCCAGCTCCAGCATATCGCCCAGCAGGGCAAAGCGGCGCTTGCAGGGGAAGTCCTTAAACATCGCCAGCGCGGCCTTCATGCTGTCCGGGTTTGCGTTGTAGCAGTCCTCGATGACGGTCACGCCCTCGCTGTCCACCACCTTCTGGCGGCGGCCGGTCTGCTCAAAGTTGGAAAGGCCCCGGACGACCCTCTTGGCATCGCAGCCCAGACGGGTAGCGGCGCAGTAGGCAGCCAAGGCGTTTGCCACATTGTGGCGTCCCATGGCGGGGATGTTCACCACAAAGGTGCCGTGCTCCTGATCCTCCAGCACAAAACTCATGCCGTCAGTCTCCTGCCGGATGGACAGGGCGCAGACGTCTGCGTTTTCATCGCTCAGGCTGAACCACACCGGGCGCACATGGGCGGGCAGTACTGCCTTGCGCAGGAAGGGGTCGTCGTAGTTCAGCACCAGCGGCGCGCCCTCCGGCAGACCGTTGCAGATCTCCAGCTTTGCCTTGCAGATGTTCTCCTGACTGCCCAGATTGCCGATGTGAGACACGCCGATGCAGGTGATGATGCCCACATCCGGCCGTGCTGCCCGCGCCAGACGGTCGATCTCGCCGGCGTGACTCATGCCCATCTCGATGACCGCGTACTCGGTGCTGCTTTCCAGCCGCATCAGGGTGCGGGGCATGCCCAGTTCATTGTTCTGGTTGCCCTCGGTCTTGATGGTCTCGCCAAAGCCGCTCAGGGCGGCGTAGGTCATCTGCTTGGTGGTGGTCTTGCCCACGCTGCCGGTCACGCCCACCACCTTGGGGTGGTACTGGCTGCGGTAGTTGGCACCCATCACCATCATGGCGTGGTAGCTGTCCGGGCAGAGGATGGCTTTTTCGGCCGGGACGCCCTCCACCGGGTGGTTCACCACCACAAAGGCTGCACCCTCTTCCAGTGCTTTGGCCGCAAAGTCGTGGCCGTCGAACCGCTCGCCGGGAAAGGCTACAAAGATGCAGCCCGGCCGCACCTCACGGCTGTCGGTGGTGACCAGCTCCACTTCCGGGTCGCTGGTGAGGAAGCCGGCAGGCACAAGCCCTGCCAGCAGCTTGCTTGCATGGATCTTTTCCATAGTTCATTCCCCTCTCGTTTTTCTGGTTCCTTTATCCACAGGTAATGGTAACGATGGTACCGCGCTGGACGCTGGCCCCCACCTCACTGCTCTGGCTCTGGACCACGCCGTTGGCGTCACCCTCCACCACGCAGTTCAGCCCGGCGGCCGCCAGCATCTGGCGGGCAAAGTCTGCACTCTTGCCGGACACGTCCGGCACCTCGGTCAGGCTGCCGTCGTAGGTGTCGGTATACAGATACACGGTGGTGCCGTAGGGCACCTTGGCCCCGGCATGGGGGTACTGGCAGGTCACCAGCGCCGCCGTCTGGTCGGATGCCGACTCCATCAGCTG
>OLOJ01002200.1_pt1 | contig 16496 bp, 10 predicted proteins | sample 1672251 | NCBI WGS metagenome assembly OLOJ01 (sample SAMEA3136664, study PRJEB25190) | human gut metagenome | biome: human gut; feature: human-associated habitat; material: faeces | place: Austria | collected 2013 | reverse complement strand
AGCGTCGACTTGCCCGCGTTCGTGTAGCCGACGATGGCGACGACGGGAATTTCATTCTTGCTGCGGCGGTCGCGCTGCGTGGCGCGCACGCGGCGCACCTCTTCAAGGTCCGCCTTCAGCTTGTCGATCTTTCTGTGGATGTGGCGGCGGTCGGTCTCAAGCTGCGTTTCGCCGGGGCCCTTCGAGCCGATGGGTCCCTTGCCCGACGTGCCCGCCTGGCGCTCCAGGTGCGTCCACATACCGATCAGGCGCGGCAGCAGGTACTGATACTGCGCAAGCTCGACCTGAAGCCGGCCCTCTTTTGTCTTCGCCCGCTGGGCGAAGATATCGAGAATGAGGCCGCTGCGGTCGAGCACCTGCACGCCGAATTCTTCGCACAGAACGCGCATCTGCGAGGGCGAGAGGTCATTGTCGAAGATGACCATTGTCGCCTCCTGCGACTTTACCAGCTCGCGGATCTCGTCCACCTTGCCCTCGCCGATGAATGTGTGCGGGTTCGGCGACGGCAGCGTTTGTAAAACCACGCCGACGCTGACGCCGCCCGCCGTTTCGACGAGCGCACCGAGCTCTTCAAGGCTCTCCTCGTCGGCATTCTCTTTTCGATCGAGCCGCGGCGACGAAAGGCCGACTAAAATCGCCCTGTCGCGCGGCGCGTTGTTCTCTTTCAATTCTTCCATAGATTCTCCTTATCGCGCCGAAATCGGCGCTGTACAAATCATTTTTATTATAGTGTATTTTCCGCCAAAAGAAAAGGCAAAAACGCTTTTCATTGACATTTCCGCCCCTTTCATGTGAAAATAGGGTGGACGCAACCTCAGGTTGACAAAAAGAAACGCCCGGTTGGTGGTGTTTTCTCCCGTTTTCCTGCTATGCTTTTCCTGCAAAGGCGCAGTGCACGGCGTCGAACGCAGCAACATTTCCCCAAGGAGGAACCTTTCATGGAACTATATGAAAAGCTCTACGAGCTGCGCCGCGCGAGCGGCATGTCGCAGGAGGAGCTGGCGGAGAAGCTCGGTGTCTCGCGCCAAGCCGTCTCCAAATGGGAGAGCGGCGCGACGCAGCCGGAGCTGCAAAAGCTTATTGAACTGAGCAAGCTCTACAGCGTTTCCGTTGACGAGCTTTTGAGCCTTGAACACGCGAAAGCGCCGCAGGATACCGCTCCCGCCGCAGAAGCGCCGGTGCAGGACGGCTTCGAAAGCGCTTCTGCGAAAGAAAAGCCGGGCTTGCGCACCTTCTGCGCGCAGCATAAGCGCGCCATTGGCGGTGCGGCTGCGGCGCTCGCCGCGCTCATCGCCGTCGGCGTGCATTACAACGACCGCATCAATGCTCTTAACACGCAGGTAAACGACCTGCGCAGCCAGCTCTACGATGTGCAAAACAGCCTCTCGAACCAGATCGCAGGCATCAGCAGCAACGTCTCGGACATTCTGGAGCGCGAGTCGAGCCTGCTCTCGCAGTTCAGCTATGAGGTCACAAAGGTCGATCTTAAAAAGCAGGAGTGCACGCTCGCCTTCTCTCTGTTGCCGAAGACGATCGGCGAAAATACGGCTGTCTCTCTCCTTGTGACTGACCGCAGCAGCTCATCCTACACGAGCGACAGTCCGCCGACCCGCACCGCCGATCTTAAACAGGACAGCTTCGGCTATCTGCACGGCGAAGTGACCGTACCGCTGAGCGATGAGCTCAGCGTCAGTGTCAATTTCAAGACCCACGGCGAAACACAGTCAGAAGAGCTTGATACGATCTACAACCTTAAAACTCAGAATTCCCCTGTCCTCTACAGTTTTAATCCACCATTTTCCTATATGCGCCGAGACTCCGGTTCGCCGCTCACCTATCAACTTTCCTTTGAAAAGGGTGTGGATTACCGATTCGGCAGCTTTACCCTTGGCGTCTACGACGACCGCGACATCCGCACCATGCGGCTTGAATACACGCGCAACGGCAAGCTGATCTCAACTGTACCTCTCGAAGCTGTTCCTGTTTCATCTGTGGAAGAGGCCTACCCTGTCAACGACCTCAGTGATACCGCTGAGGCAACTGCAGCACGAGACCTTGGTACCTCGTACTTCATCCGCTATCCCATTGATGAGAATGCGCTTGACCTCTGCATCAGAATCACCGACTCTCCACTCATCTGCGAGATGATCGTCGAACTGTCCGACGGTGCCGTTCTGCGCGTCCGTCTTCTTCAGGTGCACACCATTGCAGGCGGCAGCGACTATTATGAGGAGACAAATTATCTTGATCAGGCCCTTGAGCCGCTCCCCTTCATCGTCGAATATCCCGACGGGCAAAACTGAGCGTTCCAAAAAAGCAGAAAAAAGCAGCTCTGCCGTAGCAGAGCTGCTTTTGTGATTGAATTAGTTCAGGCCGAACTTCTTGTTGAACTTGGCGACGCGGCCGCCGGTATCGACCAGCTTCTGCTTGCCAGTGAAGAAGGGGTGACACTTAGAGCACACTTCCACCTTGATATTCTGCTTGGTGGAACCTGTCTCAATCACATTACCGCAGGCGCAAGTAATAGTAGTCTGCTGATAATTGGGATGGATTCCTTCCTTCATTGCTCGTGTTCACCTCTTTCTGATCCAAATGTACTTTTCTAAAAAAGCCATATAGGATATTACCACGCTTTGTGTCAAATTGCAAGAGAAATTTTTGATCCTCTCCGTGCTTTTCTCTTCCTTAGCACTTTTTCCTAATTTCATCGTCAATTTTTCAACGCTCGCTATGCAATTTCTCTTTACTTCTGCCGTTTTCAGTCGTATAATGGCACTTACGCGCCTTGCGCACGGATGATTGGAAGTAAAGGAACGTCAGAATTATGTCGAAAAAACATTTCCTGCGGGGACTGCGCGACGGCATCCCCATTGGGCTTGGTTATTTTGCTGTCAGCTTCGGCATCGGCATCAGCGCGCACAACGCGCACCTGAGCATTTTTCAGGGTTTTTTGCTGAGCTTTTTGAACAACGCCTCGTCGGGTGAATACGGCGGCATCACCATCATCGCCGCCGACTCCGGCCTCTGGGCCATGGCGCTGATGATGCTGGTCGTCAACGCGCGCTATCTTCTGATGAGCTGTGCGCTCAGCCAGCGTCTCTCGCCCGATACGCCGCTTCCCTGGCGGCTCCTCATCGCCTATGACCTGACGGATGAGATCTTCGGCCTCGCCATCGCGCAGCCTGGGTATCTTGAGGTGTGGTATTACTTCGGCACCATGTGCGCGGCCATGCCGGGCTGGAGCATCGGCACCGTGCTCGGCGTGCTGATGGGGAATCTCATGCCCGTCTGGGCCGTCAGCGGTTGCTCCGTGATGCTGTTCGGCATGTTTCTCGCCATCATCATCCCCGTCGGCAAGCAGAACCGCATCGTGCTCGGCTGCATCGGTGTGAGCTTTCTCTGCTCGCTTCTTGCAAGCGTTTTGCCGTTCACGCGCGAGCTGTCCGAGGGCATGCGCATCCTGGTCTTGACCATCGTGATCTCTGCTGCCGCCGCCATTCTGTTCCCGCACAAGGAGGATGATCTCGTCGCATGAAAACGTATTTATATCTTTTCGTCATGGCGGCCACGACCTATCTCATCCGCGTCCTGCCGCTCACGCTGATCCGCAAGCCGATCCAGAATCCCTTCCTGCGCTCGTTTCTCTTCTACGTGCCCTACGTCACGCTCGCGGTGATGACGTTCCCCGCCATCATGAACGCCACGCAGTCGCCCATCGCGGGCGCGGCGGCCATGGTCATCGGCATCGTCGCCGCCTGGTGCGGACTGGGACTTCTCCCCGTCTCGCTCGTCTGCTGCGCGACAGTGCTGATCTTAGAGCATTTTATCGTGTAAGCAAATCTTGTAAAACACCCTCCGCGGATTTCCCGCGGAGGGTGTTTTTATGTATTCACAGCACCTTTTCTTCGCCGACCGAGAAGAAATACAGCACCTTTTCCCTGACCTTTTTGCCCATCACGCGCATAAGGGCCATGGAGTATGCCTCGAGCTGAGGGCGGTAGTGCTCAGCTCGTTCTTCGATCTGTGTTCTTCCGATGCGGTCAGTCTTGAAGTCCACGACCACAAGCTCGCCGTCCTCTTCAAAAAAGCAGTCTACCACGCCCTGCAGCAGCACCGCGTCGTCGGCGTCCAGCGTGGCAAAGTCCCGCACCGGCCGCAGCAGCGAGAAGCGGTACTCGCGCCGCACCGTCTGCGCATTCTTGCGAATGCGCGCGGCAAGATCACTTCGCAAAAATCGGACGATCGCGCGCACATCGACGGCGCTTGCCTGCTCGTCGGTCAGCTTGCGCTGCGCTCTGAGCTTTTCGACCTGCTCATGCACGCTCTGCTCACTTGCTTCGCAGAAAAAGTCAAGGTCCTGCATCACAAGGTGCAGCGCCGTGCCCCGCTCCGCACCTGTGAGCGTCGTTTCGCCCGCAAGGAATTTTGGTTTATATAGGCTGCGCAGCCGCGGTGGGAGCGTTGTATTTTCGGATATCTCCTCGTCCAGCGCGCGGCCCTTGAGCTGCGTGGCCGTCAGCTTGGCGGGAAAGGCCGTCTGCCCCGCGTAGGGGTAGCGGTACGACAGCGCAGCAAAATCCACCGGCAGCTCATCCTTCGGCGGCGCGGCATCCACTGGCGCGTCATCGGGCCGCTGCTGCGGCGTCACAAAGCTCAAACCGTCGTGCACACGCACCGTCCACGGCGTTTCGTCAGCATAGAAGCTCCCCTCGCCATTCTGCCCCGCAAGCTCGCGCAGGGACGCCGCTTCGCTGCGCTGCAAAAGCGGCAGCATGATCCAGTCGCCCATGCACTTGCCGCTGTCCACAGCCTCGGGCAGCACAGGACAATCGCTCAGCGCCAGAAGGTCGGCGACGCGGCTTTTCGCGTTTGCCTGCGTGTGCACCATGACGAGCTTTTCCTTCGCGCGCGTCATCGCAACGTACAGCACACGCAGCTCCTCGGCCTTCGCCTCGCGCCGCAGCGTTCGCTCGAGCGCCTGCCGTGCGACCGTCGGGTACTGGATGTGCCTTTGCGTGTCCACGCACACCGGCCCCAGCCCGAGCTGCGGATGCACGAGCACCGAACTCAAAAAGTCCATATTGCTGAAGCGACGCGCGAGGTCCGAGAGGATCACGACCGGAAATTCGAGGCCCTTCGACTTGTGGATCGACATGATGCGAACGCCCGTAGAGGCGTGCGCGGTCTGCATCGAACCCGCCTCGCCTTCGGCAAGCTGCTCGCGCAGCGTGCGCACAAAATCGAAAAGCCCCTGCCGCCCCGAGCGCGCGTAGTCTTCGCTGAGCTCCAAAAACGCGAGCAGATTTTCCTTGCGCTCCGCCCCACGGCGCATCGCGCTGAAGATACCGAGCACATTGCACCGGCGGTAAATTTCACTCAGCAGCTCGCGCACGCTCAGGTGCGCCGCGCTGTTGCGCAAAACGTCCAACGTACTGAGGAATTCTACGCTGTGGATGTCCTCACTCAAAAGCAGCGCATCGTAAAAGTCACCCGTGCGCTGCCGCGCGCGGATCGCCGCGAGCTCATCGGGTGTAAAGCCGAAGAGCGGAGAGCGCAGCACGGCAATGAGCGGCACGTCCTGCCGCGGATTGTCGATGACCTGCAAGAGCGCGAACAGCACTGCGATCTCCATCGAGGCAAAAAAGTCCTCGCCCGCGTCAGCGGCGCAGTGGAGGCCGCGCGCCTCCAGCGCGCGGCGATAGTCCAAAAGGCGCGTGCTCGGCGAGCGCATCAATATGACGATGTCCTCCTCGCACACGGGCCGCAGCTCTTTTGTTTTGTCATCCTGTATAGGAAATTCACTTGTCAGCATATTGCTGATATAGTCCGCGACGAACGCGGCCTCAGCCTCGCTCGCGCGCACGCGCTGCTCGCCCGTCTGCGTCGGCAGATCGAGCAGATGGAACTCCGCGCCGCACGCGCTCGATTCGACATAATTCGCGCCGAGGCGCAGCATTTCATCCGCACCGTAGTCGAGCTCACCCATTTCCTCGGAAAGAATATTGCAGAAGATAAAATTCGTCGCGTCCAGCACTTCTTTGCGCGAACGGAAGTTGCGCGAGAGCAGCAGCTTCGCGCTGTCGTGCTCCTCTGCGTCCTCAAGCGGCGGCCAGGTGTTATAATGCTGCAAAAAAATACGCGGGTCGGCTAGGCGGAAGCGATAGATGCTCTGCTTGACATCGCCAACAGTGAAAAGGTTTTCTCCTTTACAAGAAATTGCGTCAAAAATGCGGTTCTGCACCTCGTTGGTGTCCTGATACTCGTCCACCATGATCTCGCGGTAGCGCGCGCTGACGATACGCGCAAGCTCTGTCGGCGCGCCGTCCTCTCCGATGAGAAGGCGGATGGCCTCGTGCTCCTGATCGGAGAAGTCAGCAGAATTCCGCCGCCGTTTTTCCTCGTTGTACCGGCGGGAAAAGTCCGCCGTCAGGTCGATGAGCGCGAGCATTGCGCTCGCCATCGTGCGCAGGTCCTCCACCGCCTCGTCGGACGAGGCGGAAAAAATCTCGGCAAAGCCCTTGACAGTCTCCTTGCAGTTGTCCCACAGGCTTTTCATGCGCGCTTTCATCTCGCCGCCGTCGCTGTCCTTCACCGCGGCGAGGCGCGGAAACGCGATGGTCACGCCGCGCGCGGCGTCCCAGCCCTCTGCGGTCTTCCCCTCCAGCGCTTCAAGCTGGTAGGACGCGTCGAGGAACGCGGGCGCATACTTCTGGTTCAGCGCGTCATTCGCGCACATCTCCTGCGCCGCGCGCTGCAAAAGGTTTTTGCAGTGGCGCGCCTTGCGCCGCACCTCATTGAGCAGAATTTTTCCATAGGGCGTGTCCTCGATCTTATCCGGCACGGCGCGCCAAAACGCGCGCTGCGCCTCGAGCCATTTGTCCTCATACGGCTGCGCCTGCAATTTTGCGTGCAACTCGAGCACTAAGTCCTCAAGCGCGCTGTCGTCGCGCCCCGCGCCGAGCGTGTCGGCGAGCAGTGTGCCTCCGGGCGTCAGACAGTCGTAAAAATCGTCCAGCGTGCGCGCGAGCACGCGCTCGCGTAGCACCTGCGCCTCGTTCTCGTCCAGCACGCGGAAATCGGGCCGCAGCGCGTGGCCGCGCGCGTCCTCGCCGAGCAGATGGCAGTTTTCGCGCAGAAGCGCGGTGCAGAAGGCGTCCACCGTCTTGATGTCCGCGCGGTAGACGCGCAGCATCTGCTGCCGCAGGTGGTAGTTGCCAGGGTCGCGCTCCATGCGCTCGGTGAGCGCCTTGGCGATTTTGCCGCGCAGCTCGCTCGCCGCGGCGCGCGTGTAGGTAATGATGAGGAAATCGTCGAGATTCGCGCCCTCGCGCTCTACGTAGGAAAAGAGCCTCTCGACGAGCACCTTCGTCTTGCCCGAACCCGCCGCCGCGGAGACGAGCAGACTGCGCTCGCGGCTGTCCACCGCCGCTTGCTGTTCGTTTGTCAGCTTTTCAGCCATTTTCGTGCGCCCCCTCTCCGTTCACCTCGTCGATGTACTGCCAGAATTCGTCGTTTTTCGTCGCTTTGATGTATTCCATACGGTCACTGCCGCAGCCGTTTTCAAAGTGGCACGCGCTCGCGAACTCGCAGTATGTGCAGGCCGACTGCTGCGGCGTGCGCGCGTAGGGGTCGGCGTCGATGTTGCCCGCGAAGACCTCCTGCGTGATTTCATGTAAAATATGGTCGACGTATTTCGAGAGCTTTCCGAGCTGCTCGGCAGAAGCAAGGCTCCCCGTCACCGCGCCGTCCCTTTTCACCGCGATGGGCAGGTAGCACGGCGATTCGATCGCGCTGTGCTCCATCGCCTGCAGGACCGCCGGGTCCTCGAGCACCATGCCGCTGCGGCGCAGCTCCTTTTTGAGTGCTTTTTCGATCTTTTCGGGCTCCGTGTCGCGCGCGCAGCGCAGCATCGGCTCGCGCGCGGGCGTATAGAGAACGCCCGCGGGAACGATCTCGTGTCCGCCGAAAAGCATCTGTCCCTCTTCTTTAAGCGTAAAGAGGTAGAGCAGCATTTGGAGCCCCAGCCCGTAGCGCAGCTCGGCGAGGTCGAAGCTCTTCTTGCCCGTCTTGTAGTCCACGACGCGCAAATATAGCTTGCCGTCGTGCAGCCAGCCGTCCACACGGTCGACCTTGCCGACAACGCGCGCCGTGCCGTTTTCCTCGCGGATCGTGATGGCGGGCAGCTGCCCGTCCGCACCAAATTCCAGCTCAAATGCCAGCGGCTCAAAGTCGGAGCTTTGCAGCTCCTCGCTCACCTCGTCCATGATGCGCTCGACCGTCGCACACAGGCGGTTGAACAGATAACGGAAGCGCGCGCTTTTTTCGCTCAAGTCCGGCAGCACGCGGTCGATGTATTCCTCGATCGACGCGCGCACGAGCGCGTGCAGCTTGTCCTTCGATAGCGTATGCAGTCCGCCGCACTCCTTCGCCTGCCGCAGCGTATGCTCCATCACATCGTGCACGAACGTGCCGATCTGCGGCGCGTCAAAGCCCGCGCCCGTGCGCTCCCTGGCTTTCAGGCCGTAGCGCATGAAATAGGCAAAGTGACATGAACGCGCCATGTCCATGCGCGAGGCGGACAGTGTCACTGCGCCGCCGTAGAGCGCGTGCACCGCGTCGCGCGACAGATGCCCGCGCGTATAGCGCGAAGCGTCCTTCATCGCGGCAAGCGCACGCTCCGCGTCGCCCTGTCCTTCAAAATACTGCCACAGCGCGCCGCCGATATGCTCGCCCGCATACTCGAGCGCCGTCGACTTTGCTGACAGGCGATATTCCTTGTCAGCGCTCTCTGTTTCGACGCTGATCGACGGCAGCAGACGCGCGATGCGCCCGATGACGAACGATGGCCGCTTCTCCGCGCCCTTTCCGTCCGAAACGGGATAGGACACCGTCAGCTTTTCCGTCGGCTGGGCCAGCGCGGCGTAAAGATTCTGAATTTCCAGATGAAACTGCTCCATCCCGTGCGGCGCGAGGAAGATTTGCTGCCTCTCGAGCGCCTCGCGGTCCTCGTCGCGCAGCACGCCGCCGCGGTTCTCCGCCGCAGGCAGCACGCCGTCGTTCGCGCCGAGCAGGAACAGCGCGCGCACCGTGTGGCGGTCGTTTCGCGTCATTTCGCACAGGTTCACCGCGTCGAGCGTCACGGGGATCGTGCCCACGCTGTACTGCGTCAGCACAAGGCGCATCAAACTCGCAAACTCCTCGGCGTCGAGGATCGCGTCGCCCAGGATTTCCACAAACTGGTCGAGCACGCTGCAAAGAATGCTCCACAGCTGCGCCGTTTCCTCGGCGCGCTGGGCCTCGCCCGCGGCGAAAAGCTGCTCGGTCTGCGTCTGCAAGACCTCCGGCAGTTTGATCTCCTCCAAATAGCCGTACAGCGCGCGCACCTTCTGCTCGGCCTCACCGCTGCCGCCCACACCTTTTTTTAGGCGCGCAAACGGCCCCTGCACGCGCTCGCGCAGTGCGTTGACCGTCTTGAGCCGCGCCCTTGCCTCGTCCGTCCATTCTTCGCCGTAGCCGTCGGGATGCGCCGACCAGGGCGTCTCGCGCGTCCACATCGCGCCGCGGATCTCCCACTTGAGCGCATAATTTTCCAGAATGTCGCATTCCGTCATGCTGAGGCCGGCGAGGCCGGTCTTGAGACAGCGGAACACATCCTCATACTCAAAGCCTCCGCTCGCGGCGTCCAGCGCGCCGAGCAGCAGCGTCAGCACGGGGCTTTTCAAAATGTCGCTGCGGTGGGCATAATAGAGCGGGATGCCGTAGCGGGCGAATACGCTCTCGATCGCACCTGCGTAGGAGTCGAGATCACGCGCCGTGACGGTGATCTCGCGGTAACGATAGCCCTGCTCGCGCGCGAGCTGCAAAATCTGCGATGCGACCCATTCGCACTCGCTGTACGCGCTGCCCGCCTCATAGAGCGCGACGGCGTCAGTCGGCTGGGTAAATTCGTCCGCTGCGCCGAAAAAGCAGCGCTCGATATGGTCGAGCGCGCCGCGCACCTCGCCCTGCGGAAGAATTTTCTCCTCGCATGCGACGCCGGCATCGCGCGCGAGCGCGTACAGCCGCTCGCGCACGCGCAGGCTCTCGGAAAAGAGCTCGCGGTCCTGCGTGTCGCCAAGGAGCGTGACGGTCACGCTCTTCGCGCGCCGCAGCAGGATACGCAGAATGCGCAGCTCACGCCCCGTAAAATACGAAAAACCGTCGAGGAAAATGTCTTTATTTTCAATATATCCCGACGCTTCGAGGTTTTCCTCCAGCTTTTCAAGCACATCGCGCGCGTCGTGCCCCGGTGCGTGGAGCTTGCTGAGGTAAATGCCGTAGATGAGCGAAAGGTCGCGCAGCTTGTCGCCGCTCTCGCCCTCGATCTGCGCTACGCTCTCGGATAGCTGCTCGGGCGATACGGCGTAGGCCTGCAATTCCTCCATCACGGCGAGCAGGCTCTCCAAAAATGCCGCGCGCTGCGACGGGCGCTTGTAGACCTTGAGCACCGGCGCAAGCTCCGTGAGCGTACGCTGGAGCGTCAGGAGCTTTCCGCCCGAATCGAGCGTCACGTCCGCGCTGCCGCCGCAGATGCTCAGCACGCGCGAGGCGAGCAGCTTGAACGTCAAGGCCTCGGCATGGCGCGACGCGGTGTCGCCGCAAACACGGCACAGGTCCATCTCCGCCACATGCGAGGCGTGCTCCGGCACGAGCAGGATTTGCTGCGACGAGTCCCCCAGTGCGGCGATCCTTTGCAGCACGCGCTCGGATTTGCCCGTGCGCGCGCGTCCCATCAGTATGTGCAGCAAGCGTCCTTCCCCCTTTTTCTCTCTTAAAGTTATCAATATTTTATCCTGATTTTATCATAGTTTTCTTTTTCGGGCAACGCAGAAAACGCCGTACGCATATTTTCGCCCATCACGGGAAGACTACCGAAGACCAAACCATCTTTTTAAGGAGGGAACTTCATGGTCATCGACAAGATCGCGCTGACACTTGCTATCATCGGCGCGCTCAACTGGGGCAGCGTGGGCCTTTTCGGCTTTGACTGCGTTGCCTTTCTCTTCGGCGGACAGATCGGCATGCTCAGCCGCGTGATCTACACGCTCGTCGGCCTTGCCGGCATCTGGTGCATCACGATGCTGTTCCGCGAGAAAGAGCCGATGGAAAGCGGCGGCCAGGTGTAAAAAATAAAAGGAGAGGGAAGGATCTCTGCTGGTAAGACAGTAAAATCAAATTTCTTGGAACAGGCATGATCTCGGTCATGCCTGTTCCGCTTTTAGCAGCTCATCCACGGGAATGTAGCCCACAAGGTCGTACTCGATATGTACCTTCTGCCTGCGCTTGCCGCTGGACTTGTCCGGTGCATCTACATAGACCGCCTTGACAAGCTCTCTGAGGGCATAGGGGGTCAGCTCCGTGAGGGTGCTGTTCCTCTTTACCCGCTGAACAAACTGCTCTATATTCTCTGCCTGTTGTTCCTGTTCATGGATTTGCTGTTGCAGATCTTTGACCTCGGCTTTGAGGTTTTTCTGTTCCTCGGTGTAGTTCTTGCTCATCATGGCAAAGCGCTCATCGTCCAGCCGTCCCGCTACATTGTCCTCATAAATGCGGATGAAAAGGCGGTCAAGCTCGCCGATTCGCTTCTCAGCCTGTGCCAGCCGCCTCTGATGCAGCCGCAGCGATTTCTCGCTCTGTATACGGAGCTTTTGCTCCATCTCGGAACGGAAATACGCCTCATAGCGAGTGACTACCGATATGACCTCCTGAATGTGCTTCCAGACGATCTGTTCCAGCACAACGGCACGGATATAATGTCCGCTGCACTTGTCCTTATTGACACGATGGGTGGAGCAGATGAAGAAGTCTTGCCGCTTTTCAAAATAGCTGGTGGTGGAGTAGTAGAGTTTCTGCTTGCAGTCGTTGCAGAATACCAAGCCAGAGAACATATTGCTCTTTCCCGTCGCCGTTCTGCGGTGCCGCTGCTGCCTGATCTCCTGCACCTTATCAAAGACTTCCAGAGAGATAATTGCCGGGTGGGTGTTATAGAAAACCTTGCGATTCTCCATTGGATTTTCCCGCTGCTTTTTGTCCCAGATGGAGTTGGTGTAGGTCTTGAAATTGACCGTGCAGCCTGTGTACTCCATGTATTCGAGAATGTAAGCAACGGTGCTTTCGTGCCAGCGATACTCGTTCTCCGGAGTCTGATGCGGTGTTTTTCTGCCCTCCCGCTGTTTGTAGGCGGTGGGGTTCAGCACCTTCTCCTTTTCCAGCAGGGCGGCGATCTGGCTCGGCCCTTTTCCCTCCATACAGAGTGCAAAGATCCGCTTGACGACCTGTGCCGCTTCCTCGTCAATCACCCATTTCTTAGGATCGTCAGAGTCACGCTTATAGCCGTAGGGAACGTTGGTGGTCAAGCGCTCTCCGCGCTCCCCCTTTGCCTTGTTGACGGCACGGATTTTGCGGCTGGTATCCTTGGAATACCACTCATTGAACCAGTTCTTAATGCCTGCCATGTCGCTGTCGGTGCTGTTGGGGTCAATGGTGTCGAAGTGGTCGTTGATGGCAATATACCGCACGCCGTACTGAGGAAACGTGTAGTTGATATAAAGCCCTGTCAGCGAAGAATTACGACCGAGTCTTGAAAGGTCTTTCGTAATCACCACTTCCACATGACCGGCTTCAATTTCCGCAAGCATCTTCTGAAAACCGGGGCGGTTGGAAAAATCCACGCCGCTGTACCCGTCATCAATGAAGAATATCGGGTTCGGAAAGTGCTGAGATTTTGCATACTCCATTAACATGATCTGCTGATGCTGGATGGAGTTCGACGGGTCATCCTTGCCGCCTTTTTCTTTGGTGTCCTCCACGGACAGTCTGCAATAAAGCGCTGTGATTTTGTCGGTTGCCCTTAACATATTGTTGTCCTCCTTCGGTGGGGCAACTGTCTGAACAGGATTGGATTTTTGGTTTATATCAAGAGAAACGTCGTTACTCATCGGCGTCCTCCGTGATACCGTTTTTATCATCGGCGGCGTTCTGTTCCATAATGCGTCTGAGCTTCCTGTCGAGGGTTTCCGTTCCCTCGTAGCTGCCGGTTACGGTGTATTCCGTGCCGCCGTGTTCCTCCACGATTTTGACGTCGGGCAGCCAAAAGGCGGACGGATTATTCACCACGATGCTGCCCTTTTCATCGAAAGAAAACTCCCTCTTTGGGGCATCGTCGGGGCGTGGCTTGACCTTGGCATACGGGTCAGGATTGGAGAAATAAAACGAGCGGATTTCACCGTCCTTCTCGCCGTTATCAAAATCATCGTCGGCGAAAATCTCATTCAGTTCCTCGTCGGTCAGTTCGATGATCTCATTGTCTTTTTCTTTCAGATTCACTTCGTCAAGCCTCCTTCGCTTCGATTCATTCCATGCAGAAATCCAGTTGGAATAGCAAAACGGACGAACGCCGTCAATGGTTAAGATGAACGGCTGCGCCGCCATTGACATCGCCCGTCCGTTTCGCTTTTTGGCAGACAAGGCGGCGGTTGCCGCCGATTTCCATTTGGAAAATGACGCTTGCTATCATGGGAAACGGAGAATAGCAAGCACAGCAAGTGTATGTACACTTGCGAAATCCGGCGTGGTACGACCGGGATTTCCTTGCAGAATAGCAAGCAAATCCGGTGAGTACCCACACCGGAGCTTGCCATTCCGGCAAGCAATGCACGGCGGTACCCACTTCTCATTACCTGCCAACTGCGAAACGCACTTGGCAAGCAATGCTCGGTTTATACACCCGTGCAATCTTGTTGGGGAAATCCCCCAAACCCCTGAACGATTTCAGAGAAATCGGCTACGCACCTACGGAGCTGAACATCAATCTATCTTCGGAAAATGAGTCAGGGATTTTTGGGTTCACGGCGTTCAGGCAAATCCGGTTTTGACGCATATCCGTCGATTGCCACTTGGCGAAGGTAAGCGCTCATATTCTCTATCCCAAGCTGTGCCATCCTCGACTTTATAAAGCTGAGTTCTTTTTCATCTACGAAGAATTTGACCTGTATCGGTCGCTTGCGATTCCTATTATCTGGCATTACTTTGATCCTCTGTATCGTCTCCGACCAATTCAGCCATTGCATCAATAATATTCTCAGGCGTCGGGAGTAGGAACGGCGTTCTCTTGGCAATCACAGCTTCAAAATGTGGATTCAGAAAATCACGCACAACACATTCTTGTTCGCTTGACTTCTGGAGATTTTCAAACAATGTCTTAAATTCCTTTTGTTTGACTTCGTTGAGCCGAGAAATCATACTGTCGATTTCTCCTTCATCAAGCAGATATTCCCCTATCATTAAAGACACATAAGCGTTAAACATTCTACCAAAAGTTTCTACATCATCCTCATGCAGAATATCCCCAGCAACCTTAACAACCTTTGCGCCTACAGCTCCGCCGACAAAACCACCGGCTATTCCAACCACAGTGCCAACACCGGGAGCAACAGCAGTTCCCGCCGCTCCTGCAACCTTAGCCGCAACAACACCGGCAGCAATCGCACCACCTGCACCTGCGGCAATAGAACCTGCAAGGACGCTCATGTTCTTTGCATACTGAGCACCTGATATTTTGCGAGAAGCAACATTATATGTTTCAGGAATAGAAAAAACCGCAAAGGAGAGAACAGATGTTATGGCATTGCTCCTCAAAATTTTGGCAAGATGTTTGGATGCTGCCGCACCGTAGATAGCACCTTTTCCAGAAAGTGCGCGAATGCCATTCACAATTGTTGCGGATGCTTGATACCCCAATTTGCCAACGACATACTGGCTCGGTACCAGCAAGGAATTAGCTAATCCGGTTCGAGCAACTTGTGAAACGATCATGTGCTGAATAAAGGAAATGCCAAATACCTGCAATCCAGCGGAAGCTCCCGCTTGAATGGCTTGCGTTATATCTCCTGTTTTTCTCCAAGCCAGAAACACAGTAGCCACAAACGTGATTCCTAAAGCACAAGAGCAGGTTACAACACCGGTTAAGGCATCGTAAGAAAGGGATTCTATTGTTCCTGGTTTGGTTAAATTAACTGCCTGCTGATATGTTAATCTGCCTTTACGAACAATATTTGCAGCCTCATTTGGATCGGTAACTCCCGGTACTTTTCCGTTCTCTATTTTTCTTCTAAAGCCTTCTACCACCTTTTCATATTGGTCTTTTGGCACTTCAAGTTGCATGGGTTTTCCATCGCTCATATAGCGGTACTGCCCAGTTTCCGGATTAAAACAGGCTTCGAGAGAGCCGCGTGCAGAGTTATAGTATTTTGTCTGGATGAAAATATCCCCTATTTGTCGGTCAGCTCCATCTTTGGCATTATCACGTCCGACTACTTTTGCGTCGAAGCCATGCAGTTTATCCAATATAGTGATAGCTTCTTCTGCCATCTCTCCATGTCCTGCGGGAGTGTTAATGTTGGATTTTTGCTCTGCAAAAATCGCGATTTGTGAAGATTCAACCGCTGCTCCAGCCGCAACACTCGTCTTAATCGTTTCTTCTTTGAGATTAGAATCTACTTCACCCAAATCCGAAGATACTGTGCCCTTGTATGCAACTTGTGCGGTCTGATTTCGGCAAACTTCAACAAAGGTTTTTGAACATTGAGGTTCGACCAGCAAAGCCTTGTTCTCGATCTCAGATTCACCAACAAACCAACTCGCATCAAAATCATTCCAACTGTAAAAGATTAAAACCGATTTTCCATTATGAAATTGCGCTTGATGTTGTAAATAAGCCTGTTGTTCATCTCCATCTAAATCATCGAGTGCAAAATTGCTGATACCGATTTTGCCGTCGAGTATCGACACATTGGTTCTGATAAACACACCTTTATTCGTAACGGCAATACCACTTGGTCGAAGGTCAAATTCAGCATCTGCCCAAAGTATCACTTGCTCACGGGGAATAGGGAATGTATCTTTGATTTGATTTATTTTTCTTGCTGTAAGTGTAATTGGTGAATCTCCAAGAGCATAGATAAATGTCTCTGCTTTGGTGCCATTTAGTGGGAGTACCGCTGTAGTAATTTCTTCTTTTTGTGCTTTTTCGGCAGAGGCTTTCTTTTCGTTTCTTGCCATATTTACTTTTTCGACAATCGAAGCAACGGCAGTTCTGGTATTTTCTGCAATTCCAGAAGCAACATCTGAAACTACCTGTGTAGTACTTTTTGTTAGAGACTTTGCTTTCTCAAAGAAATCGCTTGGTTTTCGCTCTAGCTCCATCCTTGATGCCCTCCACTCTGGCACGGCGCTTTTGTGTGTACACACTGATTATACATGATTTATATGACAATTTCAATCAGTCCGGGATATTTTTCTGGGAAACGCGTAACTTTTTTGTCCTTTAATTTCATCCTGTTTTCTGCGAATAAAATCAATGCTGTACTAGCCAGTGAAAATATATGCCGTCAAGAATAACAACTTCACCATCGAACGCTTCTTTGATCCGTGTAACCGGTATGTTGAAATGTGACTAT
>OLOJ01002199.1_pt1 | contig 16502 bp, 10 predicted proteins | sample 1672251 | NCBI WGS metagenome assembly OLOJ01 (sample SAMEA3136664, study PRJEB25190) | human gut metagenome | biome: human gut; feature: human-associated habitat; material: faeces | place: Austria | collected 2013 | reverse complement strand
AGATTAAAATAAAAATGGTTGTTGCAGATGCTGAAACTATAAAAAAGGGGTGATGTAATTGAATGAACCTAAATTGAGATTCAAAGCTGATGATGGAAGTCAGTTTCCAGATTGGGAAGAACATAAGATAAAAGAATTTGTGACTGAAAGCAATATTCTCGGTCATACTGGAAAAGAAGCAAAAAAATTGACAGTAAAACTTTGGGCTAAAGGTGTTGTTCCAAAAGAAAATGTTTTTTCTGGTAGTGAAAATACTCAGTATTATATTCGTCATTCAGGACAATTGATGTATGGAAAGTTAGATTTTTTAAATTGTGCATTTGGAATTGTACCGCCTGAATTGGATGGATATGAATCAACATTGGATGCTCCAGCATTTGATATGCATGATATTTCAGATAAATTTTTGTTGTGTTATGTTACTAGAAAAATATTTTATAAAAAGAATGGTGATATTGCTAATGGAAGTAGAAAAGCCAAAAGAATACATCCTGATGTTTTTGGCGAAATGTCTATTATGGTACCATCACTTCCAGAACAACAGAAAATTGCAGACTTCTTATCAACAATTGATACAGTGATTGAGAAGCAAAAGGAAACTGCATCTGCATGGGAAGAACGTAAAAAAGGTGTGATGCAGAAGCTGTTCAGTCAGAAAGTAAGATTCAAAGCGGATGATGGAGATCAGTTTCCGGAATGGGAAGAAAAGAAACTGGGTGAAGTGTTTGAATTTTATAATGGAAAAGCTCATGAAAATGTAATTTCAGAAAATGGAAAATACGTGGTAGTAAATTCTAAATTTATTTCCACAGATGGAACTGTCAGAAAATACACAAACGAAATGATTTTTCCTTTGATTAAGAAAGATATAGTTATGGTTATGAGTGATGTTCCTAATGGTAAAGCTATTTCAAAATGTTTTTTGATTAATGAAAATAATAAATACACATTGAATCAAAGAATATGTTGTTTGCGAACAAAAGAAAATGCTGTATTCTATATTAATCAGATTAGTCGTAATAAATATTTTTTAAAATTTGATGATGGTGTTAAACAAACTAATTTGCGAAAAAATGACATATTACAGTGCCCATTATTATGTCCTTGCCTTGCGGAACAGCAGAAAATTGCTGATTGTCTTTCATCATTGGATGAAGTCATCAAGAAGCAGAAAGCAACATTAGCTGCGTGGGAAGAACTGAAAAAAGGTCTGTTACAGCAGATGTTTGTATAAGAACAATTAAATATAGGATTTACATGTGTTTGGAAAGACTGGCTATAATAGCTGGTCTTTTTTTGTACTATTTTTGGAACCAGGTTCCATTTTGTCACAAAGATTACAGATTTTTTGCCATTTTCGAGCAATAGATACCATGTGAACTTCCACAAGCTCATGGAATTTCCATGGTGAAACTCTTTGGCGTACAGAATAGATAAGAAAACGAAGATGATTTATTTGGAAAATTCGCCCTAGAAAATTCAACAGTTACTGGGTATGGTAAGATAAGTACATCACAGGGAACGGATACATAAGGTTTTCCTCCTATGTTGAAGCTATTCGGGCAGATGTTCCCTGTGATCCTTTCCTTATTCGAAGACGCAGGAATATTATCGTTCCTTCTTTTTTATATGATTTCAGGCGGAGGTACATCCGCCACGGTAATACCAGCTTCGGCTGTTATTTATAGACCATAACCTTTCAGACAAAGGGGGCTGTGAAAAAAGAATAGTCCCCCAAAAAAGAAAGACCAAGAGTTTATAATGAACTCAAGGTCTTTCTTTCTGTTATAATTAATTTGTGAAAAAAATTAATAACATAATCTATTCTAACCCAAAACAGGCAGTTTTGCCAATGCTAATTCAAGATTATTTGGACATCTGTGATCCAGTGCTGACTTTTGATAGATTTATGGGAGAAATCGAACTGGAGAAATATCTGAAAAATATTCCTCAACATTATACAGGAAGACTCAGATATGACCCGGTCAGCATGCTGAAAACAGTTTTGTTTGGATTTATGGCGAATGGCTATATATCATTGCGTGAACTGGAGGATCAGTGTAAAGTCAATCTCCGCTTCATGTATCTTATGGATCATCAAGCACCTTCTTACCGTACTTTCGGCTACTTCATCAACGAAGTACTTGCTGATTCCATTGAAGAAATATTTCAAGATATAAACAAAAAAATCTTCGAGACAGAGCATGTAGATCTTCAACATCTATACATTGATGGATCCAAGTTTGAAGCAAATGCGAATAAATACTCCTGGGTATGGAAAAAAGCAACCGAAAAATCCAGATACCGTCTCTTTGGTAAGATAACTACACTCTTTGAGGAAATCAATGAGGAACTTTCATGTACAGGTATGAAACTTTGTATCAATAGTGAGTACGCACCAGAGTATCTGAAGGAAGCTGCTGAACAGTATGCAGAAGTCTGGCAGATTAATGAAGCAATGTTTGTTCATGGCAGGGGACATCGTAAAACTACACAACAACGTCATTATGAAAAACTCAAAGAGTTGGATATATATGTCGGTCAAATTGTCCAGGCTGTAAAAGACGCAGGAATCCTTGATGATACTATTTTTATATTAACTTCCGACCACGGCGGCATTGACAAAGGACACGGTGGCAAGACAATGCAAGAAATGGAAACAGCTTTCATCATTTCCGGCAAGAATATTAAAAAAGGACTTCGTTTTGATGACGTAAGCATGATGCAATATGATGTAGCTTCTACCATAGCATCTATTTTCAATCTCGAACAACCACAAGTCTGGATAGGCAGACCGATGAAGATTGTTTTCAAATAATCACTCTTTTCTCCATACTCATCTTATTTACTGAAACAAATACAGCAATAATCTTTCAATATACTGAAAGATTATTGCTGAAATATAGTCATTATACAAAAAGTCTACTCACTGAAAAAATGACTCTTCTTAAAAAAAGAATATCTAAACAGTCTGGAAAGGCATTAATTACATCCACCGTTTGAAAAGAATAGAAAAGCGCCGGCATTTACAAGTACAAAAATCTTTTTTATTATTATTTAAATGATTCCCCAATCAAATCGCAACATTTTTCCTTCTTTACCTACCATTTAAAAGGAATAAATTCGAATATTACACATTCCTGTCACTGTCTTGTTCTCAACATTTATAATAAACCAGAGGGAAAACAAGCACTCAATACCCCCTTCACATCTTCCTCACCGAGAAACAATAGCTTCTCCGGTGAGAAACAAACCGATGCACACCGAGGAACACCTCATTGGTTTTAAAGTAACAAGTGCTTTACGAACAGGAAAAGATGCATATTCCGTATAGTTTTATACAATATCAGCTTATATTTTCGTATATACATGCAGCTATTTATGCAATATCTTCTATAGTTCATCAATTTTAGCATAATCACTTTTCAACAAAATCTTAAAAATAGCACATTAATAGAGAAAAGATATGCAACTTTCAACTATGGTATCAGCCAAATTCCGGAATTATTAAAACGAGAAAAAGGCACAACCATTTGCTGCCTGCAAACAGCAAATGATTATATACCCAATTTTGAAGATGAAGTTTATCGCAGATCCAATGGAACCAAATAGTAAATCAAAGCCATTCATTCTTTATTTCATTTATCTTCTGCCGGAAATTTTTATATATCCCAGAGGGCATTATATAAATCAGGCTTTAATATTCATACCAATAAATTCGTCAATTAATGGTATTTAAGTATCACATTAAAGAAATTATATTGTCTTTTTTACTCATATTTATGCTTTTTGTTAATATTGTATTAGTATTTGATAAAATTATATTTGTCCCTCGTACTAAACCACCCTACCTTTGCTCCCAGATTCAAACAATATAAAATTATATATGCAATGAAAAACAAATTATTTTATCTTATTGGAGTAGCACATCTATTAAGTTACATCAGTAAATAGACTTCCAGTGTAAGCAATGTTGATGGAAAATATTCCCTATTGCCACTCACAATTAACAAAACGAATTATACGTCTAAGAGTTTATAAATCTAATGCAATAAATCATGAGTAAAAAAATTCATTTCTTACTTTTCTTCTTTCTCTGCCTAGCCAGTATTCCATTGGTAGCCCAGAATATTGAAGTTAAAGGAGTCGTAACAGAAGCTACGACTAACGAGCCCTTACCAGGAGTCACAGTAAAAGTTAAAGGAAAAGACACTGGTACAGTTACAAATATGGACGGTAAATATACCGTTAAAGCCAATAAAGGCGACATACTGGTATTCTCTACAATAGGTATGAAAAGTATAGAGCATACAATATCATCTAACGCTCCGATTAATGTCAGTATGGAAGAAGACAATGTGGCTCTCGAACAAGTAGTTGTCATCGGATATGGTACAGCAAAGAAAAGTCACCTTTCCGGAGCTGTAAGTTCAGTAGGCGCAAAAGAACTGAATGGTGCCGTTGCCACAAATGCAGGTACAGCACTCCAAGGTAAAATTGCAGGTGTATCCGTAACAAGTACTAGCGGTGACCCGAATGAAGGAATGACCATTAACGTACGTGGTATCAGTTCTCTCTCTAGCAATGATCCACTTTACGTCATTGACGGTTCTTTCGGAGACCTTAGCATGGTAGATCCATCAGATATTGCTTCCATTGAAGTGTTGAAGGATGCGGCTGCCGCCGCTATTTATGGTTCTCGTGCAGCCGGTGGCGTTGTATTAGTAACTACTAAAAGCGGTCGTAAAGACATGCCTACAAAGCTTGAGGTAAACTTTTTCACAGGTTTCAGCCAGACACCGAAAAAACTGAAAGTATTTAATGGTGAAGAATACAGCCGCTTCGCACGTTATTATAAACTGTCTGCTGATGGTTACGGTAACGAGGTCGGTGCTGTTCCCTTTGTAGGTGAAGGTACTGATTGGCAAGAGGTAATGCTTCGCACCGCAATGACATACAAAGCAAACGCAAACATCAGCGGAGGTTCCAAGACAAGTTCATATAGTGCGTCCGCAAGCTATTTAAATAAGGAAGGAATTCTCCGTAACACTAGCCACGAATCTTACAATATTCGTTTGAAAAGTGACTATTCTTTTCTGGATAATAGGTTGGTTATCGGTGAGTCGCTGATTGTTCGCTTATCTAAAGGAGAAGGAAACATCAATCAAGATACAATGGGAGAAATCTTGCGTTTTCCCTCAGTCGTACCGGTATTTGATCCGACAAACTCTACAGGATGGGGAACTTCGGCCGATATCAATCTCCCGAACCCGTATGCATATTACTCAACGGTGAACAAAAACAATGAGAAAACTCAAATTTTCCTCAACGCTTATTTACAAGCTGAAATAATTAAAGGTTTAAAGTATAAGTTGAATCTCGGACTTAGAAAGGATCATAACAGGAGCCGCACATATACAGGCATTTACGATTTGGGATCTGCTGGTAAAAACGATGCTCCAGACCTAAGTGAGGGATCATCCGATTACGAATCGTGGGTTTTGGAGAATACGTTGAACTATGACAAGGTATTCGGTAAGCATAATATTTCTGCATTGGTTGGTTATTCTGCACAAAAAGACAAGAGCTATGGATTGAACGGTAGCAACACGGATATTCCAGAGTTCATCTACACTATGACAGGTAACGTTAAGACAATGACAGCCTCTAGTTCATTGAAGGAATTAACTCTCGTGTCGCTCTTCGGACGTGTGATGTATACTTATGACGACCGCTACCTGTTTTCAGCTTCTATCCGTCGTGACGGTTCTTCACGCTTCCAAAAAAGACATCGATTCGGCAGCTTCCCTTCAGCATCCATCGGGTGGAATATCAATCGTGAAAAATTCTTCAAACCGCTGGAAAATATATTTGACCAATTCAAATTCCGTTTCAGCTATGGTAAACTAGGCAATCAGCAAATGGACAACTACTATCCCACTATTAGCATAGTATCCGATGGCATGAATTACCTTCAAGGAAATAATATATGGTTCGGTCAGTTACCCAACGTTACCGCAGTCTCACCTACCAACCTGACTTGGGAAAGTACGGAAACTTTTAACGTGGGACTTGATTTAAGCATGCTGAACGGTAAATTGACATTGACCGCCGATGCTTATGTAAAAAACACAAATGACGTATTACTACCCATTCCTGTTTCAGGTTCAGCTGGTATCAGCGGACTTCCTATCCTAAACGCTGGACAAGTACGCAATAAAGGATTTGAACTATCTGTAAACTGGCGCAGCAATATCGGCGATAATTTCAACTATTATATAGGTGCAAACGTCACTACAGAGAAAAATAAAGTAACGAAGATTACGGCTGGAGGCGACGATATGGGTATTTCAGGTTATTCCGCTCACGCCGCTGCCAAAAATGGTATCAACAGATTTGAAAAAGGGCATCCTATGTCTTACTTCTATCTAGTTGAAAGTGATGGAATTTTCCGCACTCAAGAAGAAATTGACAATTACAAGAATAAGGATGGCAGACAAATACAACCGGGTGCACAACCGGGAGACGTTCGTTACAAAGACTGGAATGGTGATGGTATGATTGATGAAAATGACCAACATGATGTAGGCAATCCGTTCCCGGATTTCTCATTCGGTCTGCGCATGGGAGGCGAATGGAAAGGATTTGACTTCAATCTTTTCTTTGATGGTATGACTGGTAACAAAATATATAATTATCAACGTTATTGCCTCGAATCTGGCAAGTTCAATGGCAACTACAGCACGAAGTTGGCTAACTCATGGAGACCGGACAATCAGAACACAGACATTCCTCGTTTCTCTAAAACAGATGGGATAGACAATGGTTTAGCCTTTACCGACAGATGGCTGGAAGATGGTTCTTACTTCCGGCTGAAAACACTAGATATCGGTTATTCCCTTCCTAAGAGCCTGTTAAAGAAGGTAAAACTGGAAAATGTAAGAATCTATACATCAATGGAAAACCTGTTCACATTAAGTAAATATTCCGGCTATTCCCCTGACCTCGGTCAAAGTGGCAGCGTAGATATCGGAGTGGGTTACAACGTATTCTCAAGAGGAGTAGACCAAGGACGCTATCCACTCCCGCGTACTATCTCATTTGGTATTCAGGTTAGTTTATGATACAATGATAAAATCCACTAATTGAATTAATAACATGAAAAAGAATTGGTTATCATATATATGCATGGCAACTCTCTTATCCGGAGCACTGACTTCATGCAACGAAAATAAATTTCTGGATCTGAAAGATCCTAATCATTTCACGGAAGAAAACTTCTGGAGAAATAAAGCGGATGTAGAAAGCGGTCTTGCCGCTGCTTATTCCCCCATAAAATATCAAATGTACGGTTATTACGGAGCATTTGACGGATGGTTAAATTTAAATAGTCGTGGTGATGATATTTTTACGGTTCTGAATGAAGAACCTTCTATGTGGACCATCGCAACATTTCAAAACTCAACTACTACCGGATATGATCCGTATGGAGCGCTTTATGCTGGTATCCAACGTGCCAATCTTGTAATAAAAAACATCGATAAAATTCCAGCGGCAGGAATTAGTGAGGAAGACCGATCCATGATTAAAGGAGAGGCACTCTTTTTAAGAGGATTCCAATATTTCCTATTAGTTCATAATTATAAAGAAGTTCCTCTACGTTTAATTCCGTCTAACGAAGACGAAAGCAATAAACCCGCGGCTAAAGAAGAACAAATTTGGAAACAAGCAGAGGATGATTTAAAAAATGCTATAAATAGCAATATTCCCGTCACTCGTTCCGGTGACGAGAAAGGACGTATTGAGAAAGGAGCAGCCATCGCTATGCTTGGAAAAGTATATTTATACCAGCACAAGTATCCAGAAGCAAAAGCCCAACTGGAACTATTGACGAAAGCCCCTTATTATCCAGGACGTTACGACTTAATTGAAAACTTTGCCGAGAATTTTACTACAGCGAATGAGAACAATAAGGAATCTGTTTTCGAATTGCAATATAGTAGTGATGGTGAATTGACATGGGGTAACGAAAGCGGTATCAACCTAGGTAACTCACTTCCAACATTTGTAGGTCCGGTTGCCGCCGGTGGTTGGGCTAAGCTTATGCCTTCCAGCTTTGCCGTCGGCCAGTTTGTGAAAGAAGAACGTCCTGCCGGTTCGGATACGAAGTATGACAAACGCATGTATGCAAGCTTATTTTTCAATCCCGAAGCTATGGGAGATGTAGTGAAGAACGAGAAATGGTATGGAGGAAGCCGTTCTATGGAACAACTTTGGGATGGCAATAGCGGTAAAATGAGTGGTGGTGCTCCATCTTACAGTCAAGGTGACGGTAAGTTTTTGCTAAAAAAATACACTGCATATTTTGTAAATGCTTCTGATGCTGATATTATGGGTCATAAGGAAGGGAAAGCAAACAATTTACGAGCTATGCGATTCTCAGAAGTGCTGTTAATGTACGCCGAAGCTTGTGCCAAAACAAACGATGTAAACGGGGCAAACACCGCATTGAAGCTCGTTCGCAAAAGAGCAGGATTAGCTGATAAGACATTTGCCCAATCGGACTTGATGTTAGAAATAGAGCACCAATGCTTGCTCGAGTTCTTTGGTGAAGGACATCGTTTTGACGACCTAAAACGCTGGTATACCACTGAAGAGATTAAAAATATTTTCACTGAAAATGAAAAACAGGGAGCAGAATACTTTCAAGAAAAACATAAATATTACCCTATTCCTTCCGGAGAGTTGAACAACAATGATGCCATGGTACAAACTGAACTATGGAGATAATATTTTTACAACCAATTTATACTTAGAATATATGAAGAAGATATACTCATTATTATTTGTAGCATTATTCCTATTCTTAGGATATTCATGTGACGATGGAAGTTTAGACCATAGTGATGTTTTTATCCCGGAACCAGTTGAAGAAAATTTTGACGATGACGGAATTGCACCAGAACCTACAACTACCGCTGTTGTAAGAATGAAAATCAGAGAAGAAAACAAACATCAAGTAATTGATGGCTTCGGCTGTGCCTTCTGCGGATGGTCACATCGTATTTGGAATACGATGCAGCGTGACGCAGTGATAGAAGACCTGTTTAGTGAAAACGGTTTGGATTTAAATATTTTCCGGGGCGAAATATTCCCGTCTTACGGTAATCCAACTACAGGAGACATTGAATTCAAGATGGATCGCAATTTTATGTTGCAACCCGATGATCCTTCTATGATTAATAACTACTGGCGAAACTACAATGGTGAAGAGTGCGGAGAACAATGTCAACTTGGCCAAATGTGGTTAGTTGACCTTATAAGTAGAAAATATAAAGATGTCAATTTCTTCTTTTCAGTTTGGTGTCCTCCTATCAAATGGAAAAGCAATAACAAACTTAATGGTGGAAGCCTCAAGTCGGAATATTACGATGAATATGCCCAATATCTATTGGATTTCGTCGATGCATATGAACAAAAATTCGGCATTGACATATATGCATTATCAGGATGGAATGAACCGGATAAACTTGCTAGTTTAGGTGGTTGGGCAACCTGTGCATGGTCTGAAGAAGAAATGGCTAAATTTGTCCTCGAAAAACTTCGTCCAGCGATGGAGAAAAGAGGCCACAGTGATATGAAACTTGTTTATGCAGAAAATGCCCAGTGGAAATGGGCGGTCGATTTTATCAATAATAGTTTAAAAAAATATCCGGAACTGGTAGATCCAAATTTCATTGTAGCCGGTCATGGATATTCTACAAGAGATGAAAATGTCATTCCTTTTGAAGAGGCAGAAAAGCGCAATGTCCACATGTGGCAAACAGAACTTAGTGATGATAAAGGTCGCCAAGAGACATGGCCGGATGCAATGAAATGGGCTAAAACTTTTCATGCTTATATGGCAAATGCCAATATGAGTGCCTTTGTATGGTGGTCAGGTGCACGTCCTTGCAGCACTACGGGCGAAAACCTAATTCAATTAGAAGAGGCATTACCTAGTACATACTATTACAGAGTTCCACGCTACTATACTTTTGGACAGTTCAGCAAATTTATTGAGCAAAATGCCGTACGTGTAGACGTAGAAGCTATTTCTTCAGAAACAGATAAACTCCCCGAAGACTTGTTGGTTTCTGCTTATGTGAAAGATGACACCTACACTATTGTACTAATCAATTTATCTCAAAAAGAATCATTCTCTACATTGATTGAGATTGAAGGAGTGGAATTCCAAAATATGAGAACATATACTTCCAGTGAATATGTGAAGTGGAAACACAAAAAGATCAATCCGTCTCAAAGCGGTTTACGTTCTATTACCGTTCCCAAATATAGTGTTGTAACTGTGACTGGTAAAATGAAAAACCATGAAGTTGAATAACGAATTATAAATTAGAGAATATCATGAAAAGAAATATAATACACTTAACAGGAATCGCACTTTGTGCAATCGGATTATTTTCCGGTTGTAATGAAGACTTACCTAGTTACACAAGTCTGACTGTGGATGCAGAGACATTGACAATTAATTTAGATGAGACAACCGAAGGGAGTTTTAATATTACTGGGGGCAATAGCGGATACAAAGTGTCTAGTTCAAATGCTGCAGTAGCGACAGCAGTTATTTCGGGCAATGAGGTGATTGTAACAGGTTTGAAATATGGTACTGCAACGTTAACCGTTATCGACTGGACTAAGAATTCGGCAAATGTGAAAGTAGTGGTAGCTCAAGAACAGGAGTTAGCAGTAAAAACAAGTTCCACGACTATGTTCTTTGAAGAACACAAAACGCTCGAAATATATACTGGAAATGGAGGATATAGCATAACATCTTCCAATGAGTCAGTAGCAACAGCAAAAATCAGTGAAGATGGAAAAATAGAAATCACTTCTTCTATCGTTCCGGGTACTGCAATACTAACCGTGAAAGACAGTCACAACAAAACAGCCGAGATTGCTGTGAAAGTAATAAAGAGGCTGGTAGTAGATAATAGTGAAGATATTACTTATCTAATAACAAGCGAACCCGTTACGATTAAAATTTTGGATGGAAATGGTGAATATACTTGCACTCCCCCCAACTACTCCTCATCCTATCTCAAATGTACGATGGCAGAAAATGGAACAGAAGTTATTATTGAAGGATTGAAAAGAAACTATTTCAATAAAGCAATCACCATCAAGGACAAAGAAGGACAATCCATTGACATTCATATCAAGACTATTGATGAACCTTATTGGGAAAATCCAAGTTATCGTTACTTAATAGCTGGTTCTTATGCTTATCAGTATCTTTCTACAGCAAAAGTTGGTGAAGCTATTTATTCTGAAGAACTTAATATTTCGCTACTAACAATAAAGAGTACAGGAAGTTATGCTTCCGGATTTGCAGTCCAATTTACCGGTAATCTTGAAGAAGGAGCAAAGACCAATGCTGTACTTTATAAAGTTGCTAAAAATGCAATAGATAAAAATGTTGCCTATTCAATAGAAGACTGTAAAATAGATAAAGTAGAAGATGGCTGGTATTGGGTTAGCTTCTTGGAACCCGGTTACACCGTTCGTTCTTACTTTATCACTAAGCAATAATTTATAAACTTGACATATCCGTTTAAAAGCACCCCCATACTTTTAGAATGATAAAACATAAAAAGAAACTGTTCGTACAACACAGTATGCATTTCATGTCTATCTGCATTGTGAACAGTTTCTTTTTATCTTGTCAAGAAGATGCAAGGGAAATGGACTGCAAATCTTTATCTCTTAATATGTTGAATTGATATGAATAGATACAATAATAGACTTCATATTCTAAAAAAAGAACATGAGTCACTTATCTCACGTAAAAATAAGATGATATTTTCCGAAAATGGAATATTCGAGCGCTATAAATATCCTATCCTGACAGCTGCTCATACTCCCTTGGAATGGCGTTATGATTTGAATCCGGAAACAAATCCATACCTAATGGAACGAATCGGAGTAAATGCCACCATGAATTCGGGAGCTATCAAATGGAATGGAAAGTATCTAATAATAGTACGTGTAGAAGGAAACGACCGAAAATCATTCTTCGCCATTGCCGAAAGTCCGAATGGCATAGACAACTTCCGTTTTTGGGAATACCCGATACATTTGCCGGACACAGACCCAAGTGAAACAAACGTCTACGACATACGTTTGACGACCCATGAAGATGGCTGGATTTATGGAATCTTCTGTAGCGAGAGTCTTGACCCGAACGCTGCACCAGGCGACCTGTCTTCCGCCATAGCCAAAGCAGGCATCGTGCGTACTAAAGACTTAAAAAGCTGGGAACGGCTGCCAAACCTGATTTCCCAAAGTCAGCAACGCAATGTTGTATTACATCCGGAATTTGTTAATGGCAAATATGCACTGTACACCCGTCCACAGGATAACTTTATCGACGCCGGCAACGGAGGAGGTATTGGCTGGGCGCTTATAGATGACATTACCCATGCAGAAGTGAAAGAAGAAATCATTATAAACCACCGTCATTACCATACAATAAAAGAGGTAAAGAATGGCGAAGGTCCCCATCCTATCAAAACCCCCAAAGGATGGTTGCACCTCGCCCACGGTGTACGTGCTTGCGCTGCCGGACTGCGTTATGTGCTCTATCTGTATATGACATCTCTGGAAGATCCGACAAAGATAATCGCTGAGCCGGGTGGATACTTAATAGCTCCGGTAGATGAGGAAAGAATAGGTGATGTCTCCAATGTGCTCTTCTCGAATGGGTGGATTGCAGACGAGGACGGAACAGTGTATATCTATTACGCATCTTCCGATACCCGCATGCACGTAGCAACTTCCACCGTAGACAGGCTGATAGATTATTGTCTTCACACCCCGGCAGACGGTTTACGCTCTGCTGCTTCTGTAGAAAACATTTGCAAGCTCATAGAAGCTAACAAATATGTAATGGCAGAACAGGTTTATTTTTAAGGTAATGTGAGCTCAATACTTGAGCAGTATTAGTTGCCCGTCATTGACAAATTCCACGTCAATGACGGGCTTCTTATAAAGCAGGACACAAACCGACATAGATAAGTGCGTATTGCAGGTGAAATAACGCTTATCAAAAGTGCGCATTGCAGGGTATAAATAGGGAATTATTTCCTCTCTTTTTTATTTCTTATAAGTTATAGAATAAACCAATATAGCTATCTTATTTCTTATACGAAACAGAACAATAGAAGTAATATTCAAACAATCGATAGCAAAATAGTATCATTTATTCAAATATAATAATACCATATTTCTTTCTTATAATACCACAATTCCTTTTTTAAATATAATAAAAAAGACAGAAATATACAATATACTGGTTGCACAAACATAATAAGCAAAGCCTATATAGCTTATAAACAGAATATTTGGGCTTCACTTACAAGGTATGAGTTCTTAATCAACAATTAATTACACAAGAAAACAAGAAGCAAAATTGTATCAGAAGCGGCTAAAATAATATTTGCCATACATGCCATTATCCTCTACTTTTGCATCAGACGATTATCAGTTGAAATTTCCATGGATCGATTGATAATTGAACTAGAGTTATAAATCTAATGCAATAAATTATGAGAAGAAAAATTCATTTCTTACTATTCTTATTTCTCTGCATGGCTAGTATTCCACTAGCAGCCCAAGACATTGAAGTGAAAGGAGTAGTAACAGAAGCTACGACAAATGAACCTTTACCTGGAGTCACGGTAAGAGTTAAAGACAAAGACACCGGCACAATAACAGATGCAGATGGTAAATACTCCATCAAAGCAGGCAAAGGGAATACACTAGTATTCTCAACAATAGGTATGAAACAAATAGAAAGAGCTGTTACATCCGGAGCCCCAATCAATGTCACAATGGAAGAAGACAATATCGCTCTTGAGCAGGTGGTAGTGATCGGTTATGGTACAGTAAAGAAAAGTCATCTTTCGGGTGCTGTAGGCTCAGTCAGCGCAAAAGAGCTTAACGGACAGGTGGCTTCCAATGCCGCAACAGCCTTACAAGGAAAGATTCCCGGAGTATCAGTGGCAAGTTCCAGCGGTGACCCCAATGGAAGCATGACGATCAATGTACGTGGTATCAGTTCATTATCTAATAATGACCCGCTTTATGTAAAGCGACGGATCATTTGGTGACATCAGTATGGTCGATCCTAACGACATCACGTCTATTGAGGTATTGAAAGATGCCGCCTCAGCAGCTATCTACGGTTCACGCGCGGCAGGTGGCGTCATCCTTATCACGACTAAAAGCGGTCGCAAAGACACTCCTACCAAACTGGACATCAACCTCTTTACAGGTATCAGCCATAATCCTAAAAAGCTGAATGTTTTCAATGGAGAAGAATATAGCCGCTTTGCCCGTTACTATAAATTGGCTGGTGACGGCTTCGGAGCTGAAACGGGTGCAGTTCCTTTCGTCGGAGAAGGAACAGACTGGCAGGATGTCATGCTGAATACAGCCATGACCTACAAGGCCAACGCAACCATCAGCGGCGGTTCTAAAACCGGAGCCTATAGCGCATCTATAAGCTACCTGAACAAAGAAGGTATCCTGCGCAATACCGACCACGAGTCTTATAACATCCGCCTGAAAAGCGACTATTCTTTCCTGAATAACCGACTAACTATCGGACAGTCTATGATTGTTCGCCTGGCTCAAGGAAAAGGTAATATTGATCAGGATACAATGTTCGGTATCTTGCAATTCCCTTCAGTAGTTCCGGTATATGATCCGACCAATGCAACCGGATGGGGTACTTCTGCCAATATCAACCTGCCGAATCCTCTAGGATACTCTAATGTAATAGACAACACTAACGAAAGCACCAGAATTTTCCTGAATGCTTACCTGCAAGCCGAAATCATTAAGGACTTAAAATATAAGTTTAACGTAGGTATCAGAAAGGACCATACCAAATCACGTACCTATACGGGTATATATGACTTGGGAACTTTTGGGAAGAATGATGCTCCCGACTTAAAAGAAGGTTCATCCACATACGATTCATGGGTAATAGAAAACACCCTGAACTACGATAAAGTCTTCGGCAAACACAATATTTCTTTGTTAGCCGGTTATTCCGCCCAAAAAGACAAACATTACGGCCTGAACGGAAGCAACTCCGACATTCCGCAGTTTATTGAGACGATGACAGGTAACACAACCACCATGAGCGCTTCCAGCAATCTCAAAGAATTGGCACTGGTTTCTCTCTTCGGACGTGTTATGTACTCTTATGATGACCGTTATTTATTCTCCGCATCTATTCGTCGGGACGGTTCTTCACGCTTCGGCAAAGGACATCAGTATGGTAGTTTCCCATCCGTGTCTGTAGGCTGGAACATCAATCGCGAAAAATTCTTCAATCCATTAGAGAATGTATTCGACCAACTAAAGATTCGTGCCAGCTACGGTAAACTGGGTAATCAGGAAATTGGGGACAATTATTACCCGACTATCAGTGTGGTGGGTAGTGGTATGAACTATCTTCAAGGCAACAATATCTGGTTCGGACAAATGCCCTATGTAAACGCCGTATCTCCGACTAACCTGACTTGGGAAAATACAGAGACTTACAACATCGGTTTAGATCTTAGCCTACTGAACGGACGACTGACAATGACAGCAGATGCTTATGTGAAAAACACGAATGATGTACTACTTCCTATCCCCTACGCCGGTTCTGCCGGTATCAGCGGATTCTCGATACAGAATGCAGGAAAAATACGTAATAAAGGTTTCGAGTTTGCGGTGAACTACCGTGGTTCTATTAAAGATAAGTTCAACTACTATGTAGGGGCTAATATCAGCACGGACAAGAACGAAGTTATCAAAATATCTACAGGTGGTGACAATATGACTATCTCCGGTTATTCGGCGCATGGTCAGGGCGGACGTGGTATCAATATGTTCCAGGAAGGTCATGCCATGTCTTATTTTAACTTAATTGAAACAGATGGTATTTTCCGCAGTGCAGAAGAAATTGAGAACTATAGAACAGCCGATGGCAAACTGATTCAGCCGGGCGCCCAAGTAGGCGACGTACGTTACAAAGACTGGAATGGCGATGGCTCAATAACCACCGACGACCAGCATGATGTAGGCAGCCCGTTCCCCGATATGACTTTCGGCCTGAGACTGGGTGGAGACTGGAATAATTTCGACTTTAACCTCTTCTTTGACGGTACGGTAGGAAATAAAATCTATAACTACCCGCGCTATCGCCTGGAATCAGGAAACTTCAACGGTAACTACAGTACGACGCTGGCTAACTCGTGGAGACCCGACAACCAGAATACCGACATGCCCCGCTTCTCCGTTACCGACGGTGCGGACAACAAATGGGCTTATACCGACAGATGGCTCGAAGACGGTTCATACATACGTTTGAAAACACTCGATATCGGTTATACATTACCCAAACAGTTGCTAAAAAAGATCAAGCTTGAAAATGTGAGAATCTA
>OLOJ01002197.1_pt1 | contig 16509 bp, 22 predicted proteins | sample 1672251 | NCBI WGS metagenome assembly OLOJ01 (sample SAMEA3136664, study PRJEB25190) | human gut metagenome | biome: human gut; feature: human-associated habitat; material: faeces | place: Austria | collected 2013 | reverse complement strand
GAGGGAACAAAGTACAACATTATCTCTGTCTACGGTACCCATTGAACAACGGTTTTACGGGTAGGGACAACTTTGAAGATTGTTTGTAAGGATGTTGGCGCTTGTTTGCATTGTTTCTTGTAATGGTTTATAGCCTTGTCCTTATCTGTGAACGAAACGATAAGTTCACCGTCGCACCAGTATTCGTACTTAACATCTTCATGTGCAGATAGCATAGACGCACCTTTCGTATTTGAATCAGTACATTCTACAAAATCATAGAAGCCACGCTTGCGCATATTCCAATCATCCCCATCGTCATACCGATAACCGCAAGTTTTAAGTTCCTTTCTGTCCTTGTCGTCAATTCAACATCGACCTGTCCAATTCGTGTCCACAAATCATCACAAATCTTTAAAACGGTATCGAACTGTTCTTGACGTATACCAATTTCATCCTGCAAATCATCGTTCAGGTCAAGTATCATGCTGTTGTACTTGTCCTGAATGGCGTTAGCTGAACCCATTTTCGGCTCGCTTGGAGTTTCAAACTCCATGAACTCTGCAACCATCTTTTACCCCCAATACGCGAACTGATAGCAAACCAAAAGGCAACCTACGACGACTATGCCCATTCCTGCACGAGCTGCGATTATGTCCTCGTGCTGTCGTCTCCAACACGTGTTGCAATCAGTACTTGTCAAAGCGTAGTAAATCAACACTGTTCCGAACAGAATCAAGGCAATGCAGATTATCATTTCTCCCCCACCTTCGTCAACATGACCCCGTTCAGCGGTTCGGCTGTTCTCGGGCGCACCTTGGTTGTGTAACCTGTTTCCTTTCCGTTCATGTACTCCACAATCTCAAACACTTCCTCGCTGGCATAAATCAGCAGACCGTCTCCGCCGCTTATCTGCTCGTCCATGAGCAGCTCCAATGGGCAGTACTTGTGGAGCATGTACACCTGCCCATCGCGGTACGAGTAGAATAGCTTGGTCATAATACATTCCTTTCAATCGGTTTACCTGCAATAGAATAGTATCAAAAACCACTTGCCATGTCAACAAGAAAAGCAGCCCTTTTCGAGGGCTGCTTCCGTTTGGTTTCTCCTGACTTTCTCATTTCTTGCCGAAGCGTTCAGAGGGCGCTATAACTACCCCAGCTTCTCGGCAATCGCCGCAAGCTGCTCCTTGATGGTCTTGATGTCCTCAGCATTGTCGGCCACCTTTTTGGCAATCCACTTGATATGGTCGTGGTCGTTCAGCTCCATTCCGCGACCCGTAGGGTCGTACGTGCCCGTTACCTGCTCGTAGATGGTGGATAAAAGCTTGTCCTGATGCTCGGTTAACATGTCTTCCTCCTTGTTTACGTAATCTCCCCCAAGCCCGCGAACTACCGCGCCGCATAGGGCGTTCCAGCTCGTCGCGTGCCAGGCGTCTGCGTCCTGCTCGGTGTCCACGAAGCACACCTCGATGAGGATGGCGGGCATTTCCGTGTGATTCAAGACGTAAAGCCCAGCGGTGCTCTTCGCTCCCCTGTTCGGCAAGCCCAGAGCCGATGCAAGTTCGCGGCTCACTTCCCTCGCGCAAGTCTCGGCGATTGAATAGGGATAGTGCCAGACCTCGGTTCCAGTTCCGCCGCCCGCATTGAAATGAACAGCTATGAAAAGGTCTGCCCCGCTCGCGTTGGCTATTCGGCACTCCTCGCGAAGCTCTGCGGAAACGTCGGACTCCTCGTTCGAGCAGTCGGTGACGTGCCAGCCCTGCGCATCGAAAGCGTCTATAAGTTGGGCTACGAAAGCGCGGTCGCACTCGTACTCGTCGAGGTATCCCGACGCTCCCCTCGCGATGGCTGAATGACCGCCCGCAATCGCAATGTGCATGTTATCCCTCCATCTTATCTACGTGGTCATCGAACTTCGTGGTGAGTGCGGTAATGGCAAGCGTGAGGTCTTTGAGCGTGTCGTTCATCTTCACGTAAAGCCACCCCATGAAGCAGCAAGCCATGATAGGGAAACCAACGCTGCCGATAGCCGTAATCACCATGTCAAACGTAACGTCCATAATTTCACCTCCATCCTAGAATCCCAGGTAGTCGAACACGTTGTTGAAGAACTCTCGCGTTTCAATCGTGTCGAAGAACACGCTTCCCTGCATATACAGCTTGCGAACGCTTCTCAACACCACGCTCGATTTCTCTATCATAAGCAGGTTAGGCTGCATGTCCGATTTTGTCAAGACGTAGACCAGCGCATCCTTCGGATACCTGCGTGAAACGTAGTACACACCTTCCGTGTAGTCCACCCACACGCCAACCGTCCTGTTGTCGAATCGGAGTGCGAAATAGAATCTCGCTTCCTCCGACTTCTTGGCTATGAACTTGTCATTGTCATCATAGAACATGTTGCCAACTGCGTAATCGTAGTATGACGTTCCACGTATCATCTGGCCAAACCTAGTTTTGTCAACGTGCGCCCTAAATTTTTCGCTCTGCACAATCTCAACACACATGTACCCCTTGTGCGCCATGAGAAAGCGCTTACCCTTTCTCGGCTTCAATCTCCATCCGATGAAGTATGGGTTGGTCAGTGCGACGGCGTTAGCCATGAACATTACCTTGACCCTGTCCTGAAATCGGTCAACAGTGTTATAGAAGTCTTGAAACTGCTTCAACTCGTTTTGCAAGTAGTGTAGCGAGCCCTTGTCAATTATGAACTCGTCAAATCCTATCATATCAACGTCGGGATAGGGTACAGACTTTTTGGTCAACGCGTTTGCCAACGTGATGAAGAAACATAGCACACGCCATTTCTCTGGCTTTTCATCACCTATTGCAACCTTTCTGATGTACCCTTTCATTCCCTCAACTTTGAACTCCCACGATGGAAAGCGGTCAACAATATCCTGAAAGAACTCCTGCTTGTCGTCGAACTCCGACTTGTACCTGCGCAGGTAGATGAACTGTTTGCCCGTCTTGATGAAATGCCTTATTCGCTTGTACTTGAAGTCATACGTCTTGCCCGTTCCGCGCCCGCCGATGACGAAGTTGAACATGGCGTTCCGCGTCATGATGTCGTGAGAATCATAATACATGCTTTCACTCATAGATACCGTCTCACCTCCCAGTAGTACATGCGCCGTGGGTAGCTCCTCGCATCCGTCGTGGTCTGGTCTGGCCCATAGTCTGGTCCACCGTGCCCCCACAGCTCGTTGTTCCCCATATACAGCTCCACGTGGTCGAACGACGGGTTCCATCCGCGCCACATGATAAGAACCAGGTCGGCTGGCTCCATGTCCTCGATGGGAAGGTTGTCAGAAGAGTACCCGCTGGCTATCCTCTCCCCCTTGTCGGCCATGTCCCCCGTCCACGTCCCCACGTCTATTCCCGCAACCTGCTGATACGCGAACCAAATCGTCGATGAGCAGTCGCCGTAACCGCTGCTAACTGGGTCGAGCCTTCCTGCACCCTGCGAATACGCAAACTTGTCAAGCCACGAACGGTACAAATTGCATATCGCGTTCTGTGCTTCACTTCCTGTTTCAGAACCGCCACCTTCGTTGCCGCCGCCGATGTCCGTACCGTCTGCGTTGAATCCGTTTACCCAGACCTGTCCAGACGCGGGATAGAATATGACACCGTTCTTGTACTCGTCCTTGCCGTAAAGGACAAGCGTGTCGCCGTTCTGAATGATATAGCCCAGCTTGCTCGCACCTGTTCCGATGCCTGGCTCGTTGCCGCCTGGTGTGGTGTCAACGTCCCCGCTCTGACCGAAGTCGGGCGGCTCGCTCTCGCCGTCCCATTCCTGCAACCTCTGGTACACGGTGTTGTAGCGATTCCTGTACTGCCCAAGAACGCCATGGTTCATGCAAACGGTGTAAATCCTATCGAGGTCTGCACTACCACCTGTCGTTGCAATGACCTGTCCTGCGCTTGCTGGCGATTGATGGTACATGCTCATTGCGAATATCAAAGGTTTCGGATACGACTGACTCATTCCCCAACTTTCAAGCGTCGCAATATATCCCTCGAAGTCCGCAATTGCCTGATTCTCTTGAATGACGTGGTTTTCTTCCTCTTGGAAGACAGATATGATGCTGTTCCCCTCTTCCCTGTTGAGGTACCTGCTGTTCCACCACGTGCTGCCCACATCGTGCGATTCGAGGTCTGAACGCAACGAGGATGCCAACCGCCCGTAGGCAGTTGGCATCTCGTCCTTTACTCGGTTGAGGAGGGCTGCCGCCCGCGTACCGTACCATTGCATCATGCCGATGGTGATTGGGTCGCTGTAATACACGGCTGTCCAGTCCCACTCGGACTCCACCTCGCCGATGACGTACATCGCGTAGTAGCATATGGTTCTGGTTGTGGGCATGCTGCACCTCTTTCTAGCTTGTCTTCGTACTTGCGCCTATCCCGCGAGGTACGTCAAAACTCCCGTCGCACCCTCGGATGTGGATTCACCTGTCTGCATGTTGATGAACACTTTACCCGACGTGTCCACCTGAAGATAGCCAGTTCGTACGGTGCCGCTCGAAGAGCTTCCCACCGTGCCAGTCGTCACGACTGCTGGCGCGTACTTCGCCCCTAGCGTGCCAATCTGCGTCTTCGCGTTGCCTGGTATGCTCACGTCCGAACAGGTCACCGTGACGACCTTCCCCCATGCGCTGACGTGGCACCCTCTCGAAAGCGCGCTCCCGATGCTGGCGGGAGCCGCGCCCCACTGTTCCGTGAGCGAGGAAACCTGCCCAGCTACCTGGCTCACCATCTGCGGCGATGCAGCAGTGCCAGTGGCGGCAGAAGCGATGCCGCTGTCGGTGACCTTCACATGGCCGTACTTGGTCGCTGTTCCCTGGCCGTACAGCGTGGTGGACGACGCATGGTCTGTCGGTGCCTTCTGCGAAACGTTGGCGTTCAGTGTGGAGATATCGGCCTTGTTCTTGCTCGCAACGCCCTCGACCGCGCTCACCCTGCCCGTAAGCGCCGTCACGTCGGCTTGCGTACCCGCGATGTCGGTCTCGTTGGTCTGCGCGAGCGAGAGCGCGTCGTCCGCCGTCTTCTGTGCACCCGTAATTTGAACACCGTGCGTCTCCACGGTGGATTCCAGCGCCGCGATGTCCTCCTTGTTCTTGCTCACCTGCGACTGCATCGTGAGTACGTTCGCGTTCGCGTTGGTAACGTCGTCCGCCGTCTTCTTCATCAGCGCATCAACCTTGCCCATCGCGGCGTTGTATTGGTCGCGCAGGTTCGGCTTGTCCGCCGATGCGTACAAATCCAAATTATAGTTCGGTGTGTACTCCGTAGCCATTATACACTCTCCTCATCATACATGATTCCTTCTGGTACAAAACCGTCCCCTATAAGCCGGCCGCTGTAAACTGCCAGCCCTCGGACGTTCAGCCCGCAGTCGGCAAGCTGGTCAACGGTCATGTCAAGCTGCGCAAGCTGGTCTACGGTGATTGCGTGTACCGTGACATCGTTGAAGAAGTCACGCATTGCTTTAACGTTGCCTGTGTACGCACCCACTGTCACATTCCAGATAAGCGTGCCAACCTGCAAACCTGCAATCAAATCTCGCAAGTTCTTATCCAGCTTATCAATCTCTGAATTCGTGTACCCTTCAAGCTGTTCAGTTTGTGAAACCTGCTCTGCATGAATCTGATTCTTAAAATCATCAAACTCAACAGTTGTAACAAAATCGCTGTCAATGTTCGCAATCTTCCCAAACAGGCAAGCAATCTGCTGCTCTACGGAAAGCGATTCATCATACACAAGCGGCGTTGTAATCTGATTGCACGTTCGACCGCCACCAAGGAACGGATAATAGATTCCCATAAATCTCACCTCCCTAAAGAGCGTTCCAATAATCAGTGTATATGCCCATGAAAAGTTCGTTCAAATCGCCAATCACCATCATGTCGATATTGAGGAACGTATCACGGAACTGCATGAGGGCTTGTGCTTTGGTGATACCCGATATGCCGCTCACGTGCGTTACGTAATCCTCTAGCGTCTTTGAACTCGCTTTCGTGGTATCGCTTGCTGCGCTGTCCGCACTGCTGTCTTGTGTACTTGTGCCTTTAGCAGTGGTGCTGCTGTTGCTGTCGGTTAGGTTGGTAGCGTAATCCTCGTTTCCAGAAAGCTGCATCTGCGGAGTTGCGCTGACAACCGTTCTTGCCGTGCTGTCCGTGTCATTGACTGTATCGCTCGTGGCTTTCGTGTTCGTATTCTCCGTGCGCGAATAATCCCTAGATTGGTCGGATGTTCCTGTGGTGCTTCCTTCGGTACGCATATCATAGTTGCTAAGCGGGTCGAAATCAAGCAAGGCACTCTTGTATAATTGATTGTAGAACGGCATAATCTCGTTCATCTTGCGATTGAGGAAACGCCTGAAAAGCGCAGGTGTTTCCTGACCAATCTCTCTGAAATAGAAATGCTCCACAATCTTAGCGTTCAGCGGTGTGCGGTAATTTTCGTCAAAAATAGGGTAGGTGTCAAGTCCCAAATCGAAACCGTTTTCAATAAGCGAACCAAGTTCAACCGTGAATATAGCCCCACGATGGTACGGGACACCGCACTCTCCATCTTCATACAAACTCATAGCCCCACGCCCCCCTCCGATTGAATCTCGGGGTCAACCATAAGAAGCGTGTTCATATTGTCGGTAGAAATATCCTTGTTCATGTCACACCAAACCTCAAGCCCGTATTTACGGTTGATTTGCCTGCACGCTTCACGTCTGCAATTCAACCTGATAAGCCTGTTCGCTTCAATCTGCCCATTGTTGGCTTCAACTTCTGCGCTCTGCACTCGCTCTGCCTTGCTTATGTTAGTGTTCTCGATTCCAAAGTATGTCATTATCTCTGCCCAGACGGTTTGCTTTGCCTTTAGCAGCTCGGGTGTGATGAACGGTGCACCAGAATTGAGATACGTTATCTGCGATGGGTCAAACATCCCATCAGCGCCAACAATAATAGGCTCATTGCCCACGTACTGTTTCATAAGGTTCTGAATGGTTAACCTCTGCGATTCAGGAACAACCGCGAAGATTGGCATTTTCTGGCTCATAAGGTTCACGTCCACGGTTCTGTCAATGTCTGCAAGGCGACGCGCGTATATTCGCATGGCGTTAATGTCGGGGCGGCGCAAGTAGTTGTTCCATATCGGGACACATTCCGTTGACTTCAAGCGGCGATGAAACCCGTTTGTGCCATACGCAATGTACGCCAACGGATTCTGGTACATGTTAATCTGGCCAGACGGCGCACCCATAGTGGCGAAATAGGCGTCATACTCGTCATCCCAGAAGAAAACGCTCATACCGCGATTGAAAAGCGTAAGCTCCAAGAATCGCTGGTCAATCTCCGCTGGCAAGCCCTCCCATCGGTATATCGCGCAAGCCATCTGCTCAAGCAGCTCGTAGTACATGCGGTACTGAAGATTGTTCATCTCGGCTGACTGCCACGTGTTGCGCTTCCCTTTGCGGTTCCTTCCCATCAGTAACGCACCCCCTTCACAGGCTCGTTGTCCGCTAAATCAACCTTGTACATCTTATCAGGGTCGTTCCAAACGGTAACGCCCTTCTCAAAAATTCCCCTGATGCTCTCTTTGAAAAGTTCGGGAACCTCGCTTGTGGACAAAGAAACGCTCTGCATCTTCCAATACGTGAAGTTCTCCATGCACTTCAAGTCGGCGGGCGGGACAATCCAGCGGTTCACGTAGTAGCCGTACCGAAGCCAGAAGTCGCCGACTTGGCGCATGAAGTTCGGCTTCAGCCGCTTGAACTTCAAGCGCACTCCCATGTAGCCCTTGCAGAAGTTGAACGCGTCGCCGCCGTTCTGCCCAGAGGTGGACGGCTGCGTGAGCCGCGCATCCTGAACCTTCGCCTGTATGCCTTGTATTGCAGTCTCGTAATCCCCGTTCGCGGCGTACACTGCGTAATCGTAGTTCGTGTCCCTGATGTATCCCTGCAAGCCGATGTTGTTCTGCGTGGTTGCGGTAGCCGCTCCCACCTGCGTTGCGGTAGTCCTGTTAATCCAGTCGGCGTTCAGCGCGGTGTTCGCACCTGCAAGAGCCATGTTGGCGACACCTGCCGCCGCACCTCCTGCGTTTCCAGATGCAGCGGCTCCCAAAGCGCCCACCCCAGACGATGCCATGGACGTCGCCCCGCTCCACAGGTTCTTCTCCTGCGAGATTCCGCTCAAAGCCCAGTTCGCCTGGTTCGCAACTTGCTGGTTAGCCCATGCGTTCTGCATGTTCGCGCCGCTCTGGTTGAAAGAAAGCTGCGCGGCGGTCAGCGCCTTTTGCTGTGACCAATCAGCCGACGAAAATTGATACGCTAGTCTGTTCCTGTTCGATGCCATGTAATATATGTACTGGTTGTTTACAAGTGAAAACTGCGGGAAGTTGCTGAACTGAATCGCGATGTCCAGCCCCTCCTCGTTGTACTCCGAATGAGGGAACGGGTCTCCCCCGCTCGGAAGATAGTAGTCTGCATCGACGCTGCCGCCGACGCCCTTCGCCGTGTTGTAGCCCGCAACGTAAGAGTATGCGCGTATATCAGGCGGCGCGACGACCGTGTTGGTGAAGATTGATATACCATCGTCATTGTCAAGTTCCAAGCACTCGGGCTTCAGCACGACTTCTCCGCCGTTGTAGCCCGTCATTTCTATTACGCAATATGGGGACGTGTAGAATTTCAAGAGGTTCCTGTAGCGCTCAGGAATATGGAACATGCCCATTACGTTCGGAACGTCCAGCGACCCGATGTTCTCCGCAGGGCTGTCGGGCATTACGAGCATATCTATGCCCGCTACCGTCGTACTCGTCGCGTTCTGCACGAATCGGGCTGGTACAACCGTCACCATGCTGATGCACTGCGAGACCCAGGGCGCATCTTGCAGCTTCCCCATCAGAGCGAGGAAGTTCTCGCTGTTGCAAGCGTACACCGCAGAGCCAGATGGCATTCCGTCGTTTATCGAGCCTGTCGCCGTCTTGAGCGTCGGGTTGGACACTGTACCGAATCCCGCCGTCAATTCAGCCGTGCACATGATGACGATGTACGGCGGCTCGTTGAGAAAGTTGTCGATTGCAATGTCTGCAATCTCGTACTCGTCTCCTATGTTCAATCCCTCGGCGTCGGTCAAGTAGTCCGATAAGTTGTCGATAGTGCTGTTCTCATTGGCAATGCCAATATGCCCCTTATTGACGTAGCACATATTGAACTCAATGCGATTGCAGTACGTCATCCACACGTCAAGCTGTACATTCACCTGCGTCGTGTTTGGAGCAAGGTATTTTGCATCTGTAATGAAGTAATAGAAAACATCGGGCTGTCTGCCCTCTGTTGGAGATACGGGCTGCATAGAGTTCTTGACAACCATATAGTTGCAACGTGTAACCATATCAAATGGCGCGTTCACGCGAACAGGCTCACCATATCGCAGATATACAAGCCCGTTAAGCGTGAACGCATAACCATCGGATGTGCGGGATGCAAAATAAGCATCCCGCTCCTTGTCGGAATCAAAGCGCACCACGTCACGGTACGAAGAATCCCACGGCACGTTGCACATGAGAATGGTAGTGTTCGGTGTCCATACCGAATAATTAAACCTGTTCTCATATTCATAGATGTTCTCTGGCAACCCAGGGAAATCTTGTGCCATGACCTTCTCCTTAGCCCGTGTACGCCTTACCAATACCAACAATCAAATCCTTGTGCTGGTACACCTGCTCGCCCATCGCAACCGCAGGGTTGATGTAGGTGCTGGTCGCGGTGACGGTGACGTTCTCCGCAACCTCGTCCTGGTCAACGTGGAGGACACCCTCCGCGTCAACGAAAGTCCCCATTTTCAGGCGAACACCGCCGCCCGCGACACCAGTATTGTTCGCGGTGATTGCAAACGTGCATCCCTGCGGCACCTCGTAACCCTCGGTTTCGGGAGCTACAGTACCCTGAACCGTGGCGATAAGACGCGTCTTTCCACCGCGCTCTGCAAATGTATGCTTCACCCCGTCAACCTCCGCATAATCGAGCGTAACACCAGTTGCCTTAATGGCGGGAACAGTCGCACTAGTACCAGCTTCGGTGGTGAACATGACGGCGTTCACAAAGCGGGACACAGAGTAAATGCCGTGGTGGTGCAGCCAATAGTTCCACGAAATCGCCTTCGGGTTGCGGATGCTCTCAAAGTCGATGAGCGTGTCCGCGCACATGAAGAAGTCGCGGTCGCAGAGAATGGCTTGGCACCCGTCGATGCCGAAATCGTCAATCTCGACAACACGCATCTTGAAGTCAGCAGCCGAAGCGTTGAACGCGAACGCGATAACGTTCACGTCAAGCATCGCCACAAATTCGGGCGTGGCAAACAGAACAAGGTCATCATTGTTCGTGAACGTGGGAACACCAGCGGCGTTGTACTGACCAGAAAGGAAACGCATCTTTCCAGCCATCGAGCGCACGGCTTCCGTGATTGCCATCGCGTCATCCTGCTTCTCCGAACGAGTGGACGCTGCTGAAGCGTCGGGCACCTGCACCTTGTAGAATCCATCGATGCGCGCGTACTCGGCAAACAGGTTACGCATGATAAGGTACTCGTCCCAATAATCAGACGTGTACGGAGTTTCCATGATGCGCCCAACAAGGTCTTGAAGTCCATAATCGGTAAGGAAAGCACGGCGCAAAAGCATGTCGTTAATAGTCAGCGGATAATAGTCCTGACGGTTGATGCTGTGAAAGTTACTCATAACATCAGGGGGGCTGCACTTAAAGACATCCTCATGGCAAGAATTAGGGTCATATCGTTTAGCCTGAATCAGCGTTGTCGCGAGTTCCTCGATAGTCTCGCCGTACTGCATCATTCCGCGCTTAAACTGCGCAAGCGGATTAGTCCATACCTTGCTCTTGATAACAACATCGCCAATGCGGTTCACAAGCGCATCAATAAACTCGTTCATCATCGGTCGATATTCAAGCAGGTTGTTCACCGTGCCGGTAATGTCACCCTGCGTCGCGGCAGGAATTCGCTGCTGATACGCGAACGAAGCGTCAGTGCGAATAGCGTTCAAAATCTGCGCGTTCGTCGCGTTCAGAGTTTTAATCGTCTTAGTTGCCATTGTTTCCATCCTCCTTGTCATCAGTGAAAAGATTGTCGATATGGTACACGGTTCCATCATCGTCAACGTCCTCAACAACCACACCGTCACCATCATTGTCCCCGCTGTTGTCGGCAGGTACCTGCATCAACAGGTCATAATTGCGGGCTTTAAGGGACTGAATCTCTGACTTCATCGCTTCCTCGTTAGCTGCGTGCTCGCTCATTCGCGCTTCCGAGGAACTGCGGTACTCGTCAAAGTCGGCACCCTGTTTCTGCATGTCCTTCAAGAACGTCTCTGCGGTGGCGTACTCGCCATCCTCCATGCGCTCACGAAGCCATGCAAGCAACTCCTCTAGGTTCATTCCTTCTCCTTTCGACAAAATAGCCCCCGCCATCTGGTTGTGACCGTGGCGAGGGCTGACTGTGCTGGTGATATTGCCATTCCCGAAACGCCGCCGCTGCTAATGCGGCTCGCACTCGTGCGGGCGGTATCACCCGTAGCAATCCCGCATCGGTCATCGTCCAGACGGATTGGGTATCACCATAGCCAATATATGCCACTTCGCAAGCACTGTCAAGCACTCGCGTTCATTTTCACCAAATCAATCGAATCAGAATAGGCGTTCAAAAACTGCGAAATCGCAACTCGAACAAGATAGGAAACAGGCAGATTCTCCCGCTCGCTTATCTCTTTAAGCTGGTCGTACATCGCTTCATCAATCCTAAAGCTACGCTCAATCATATGTTACCTCCTATCAGGTGAGCGTGAACGTTATAGGCTCAAGCACTATGCCGCCTCTAACGTGCCTTGGCTTCAACTTCCCATGAAGTTGCAAGCCCCTTTTGAAACTGTCGAACGTAACCATGCGCTTCAATTCCTCTGGCATACCTGCGCACTTAACGTCATCGAACGGCTGAACGTCAACCATTCTGTATTCGCCATCAACCATCTTGCCAACCTGATAGATTCTTTCCATGTACGTTTTAGCCCTGATATATTTAGCCATGCTGAAATTGCTCTCGTGTTTCCAAGCACCAAGGTGCGTAGGATGAACTTCAATTCCCTGTACTGGTTCAGTACCCAAAACATGTATGCTATCAGTGTCCGCATACATGAACCTATCATACACGCTTTGAGCAGCGGTTATGGTCTTATGTCTTGCCCATGCAGTAATGAAGCACCCCATAGGTGTGTAAACAGGGTCACGTGTCTCTTTGTCACCCAATCTGTAACCCACGCTTCCATCATCTTTTAGATATGGAATCTTCGGCGTAACGTCGGGATTGGTTGCGAACTTCCCGTAAAGCGAGTTGAGCATTAGCTTTGCAAGCTGTCTCAAACCGCCTGTGGTTGTCTCCTTTATGTGCATCCAATAATCGATGTACTCTTTGAACAGCCCCGTAGCCTGCTCAAACATGTAACCGCCATTATAAGAGAAAACCGTAACATCATACTGCTGCATGAGTATTTCCAAATCTATGTTCGTCAACGCCAAATCAACGGTGCCCTCCGTGCCATGTATATACTCCGTCTCCGAATAAAATGGATTGTTCTTTATCTGCAATGTGGGGAGGTGATTCGGTTTCAACTTGCAATGGCATGTTAGGAATTGGATATAAAGGGGATATTGGGGATTGTCCTTATATCGCCCTTTGAAATAAATGGGATGCCCTATCGGCAAGGGGCGATGATACATAACATCGGGGTACAGACTGTTCACATCGTATACTGAACCACTGCCCTGCAATCTGTCCTCATGGTCTGCATCTGCCTGAAACTTTGGATTCGCATATGTATAGCCGCCCCTGTATGCCTTGCGTATCATCGCGTCCATTTCAACATGTATCTTAGGGAACCAATCATCCCACTTGGAACCTATGATATCTATGTACGCGTTTAAGGCATCGCTCCCAATTGTCAGCCTATTAAGCCCCTTGCTGAACTGCTGATGCAATGCCTGTGCGACAATCTGAACATCGTTCCTGATATAGTCGCGTTCTTGGGGTGTTAATTCATGTCCAATCGGGCGGTACTCTGTGTAATCAATCTCAAGTTTTGAAATGGGGAGGTCAAAAGCCTTCGCAATTTGAGATACCTTCATGGGGAGTTTTTTCAAGCTGTCTTTGAAAGTTGCAGTAATAGCCTTCTTCTTACCCTTCTTCTCAAAGCATACTTGCATCTGATAGAACTTGCCCATGCTAGATATAAGCGTTTTGAACGTCTTTGTTTTTGCCTTCTCGCTGTACTCAAATCCGTTGGTAAGCAGGTAGCACAGAATAAACTCACAGTCAAAAGCAGCGTTATGGAAATAATATGTGCCACCATGCACCTTGCAGAAATCAAGAAATGTTACAATGTCCGTGCCATAACTTAGTGCGTCGGGATTGTCAATCTCACAAACACACCACGCCCAAACGCGACAATCATTTACGTCTGTGGTCGTCTCGAAATCTGCTACGTACTCCATAGCTACCCACGTTTTTTGTTCTTACGCTTGCGTTTTCGTGTCGGCTTCTTGGGGTATTGATTCTGCACCTGCTGAATGGTAAGTATCATATGCTCTTTTTGCGCTTCATCATCCATAGCGTCAGCTTGTGCACCCATTACGTTATCCCTGTCGGTATTTATGTAGCGGTAATAAAGGGGAACAAAGTTGGTAAAATTCTGCAATGCAAAAAGCTGTTCATTTGAAAGCTTCTTAATCATGTTGGGGATTCGAGGGTCATTAAACGTCGCGGCATGTTCCAAAAGGTTCTTGCGTAACTGCGTAATTCGCTTGCGTTGATAAGATGGGGATAGTTCGCGTTTCAAAATCTTCTTGCGCTGCTCCAAATCATTAACGCTTCTTATCTGTTCAGGCAATAACTCACGTTGATAGTCGATATTACCAAATGGCAAGCCTTTAACGTGTGATACCGCGCTACGTTGTCCTAACGTCATGTCCGCTGCTCCGTACGCGGTCAAAAACGGATGTTGCGCGAACTTCTGCCAATATCTGTTGTGCTCCTTGTTCCATTGCCTTTCAATTCGCTTGTAGTCTCTATAAGCGGTGTACGGTATCGGGGTGCCGTCCCGCCCTGCAACAAACCTTGTAGAGCGTGAAACGAACTGCTCCAAATCCCGCGCGTAACTGTTCAATGCCCTTGTGTTAGATGGGTCAACATCGCGAAAGGGACTAATTCCCCCCGTTCTTATCCCCTTGTTCTGCAATCTCTTAATCTTGCGCCGCGCCCTCCGTTCAGCGTCTTTAACATGGGCGCGGGCGTTGTCGTTAGCCTTTGTCATCAACCCACCTCCTTAACAGAAAGGGCGGGCATATAGCCCGCCCGCTTATCGCTCTGCCATGGGGTGTTATTTGTGGCGTTGAAGCGTGGTGAACTTGTAACCATTGCGTCCCTGCTTCTTGACGACATCGAAAGCAATGGCAGGATTCCACGGCGGGCAACCGACGATAGCGAAAAGGTTCTTCATCGAGGTCTCAACACCCGTACTTGTGCAGCCGTATGCGTCGCCCTTTGGGGTGATGAGCACGATACGGTTGCGCACGGTCTGCTCGCCTGTCGCGTTGTCCGTCATTTCCACTGGCTGAATAATGACGTTCTCAACCTCTACAACCTTCCCCACCATGTCATCAAGCGGCAGTGAGTTAGATACTGCTTCGTAAATATCAAGCCTGTCCGCCTGTGTCTCCGCATGGATTGAGCAGTACATGCCGCGCGAAAATTCGGGCGCATCATTTGTAATTGTCGAAAGTTCGTTGTTCTCCATTTTTCGTTCCTCTCATTCAGGGGCGGCGTGCCTTACGCTACCCGTTTTAGCGTGTTAGTCCTCGTCATCTTCCGAAGCATCGCAGGGCGTGCCGTACTTCTTGAAGTCGTCGAAAGTCATCTTATAAAGCTGCTCATGCTCCACAACCTCAACGGCGGCAAAACTAGGCTCCTTCTTTCTGATAAGGGCTTGCGCGGTGCTTAGTCCGCACTTCTTCCCAAGCTGATAGGCAACCTTAACAGGCTGGCCATCCTTGATGATGAATCCGTGAACCTCTGTAGTCGTGAACTTCTTTTGAATCGTGTTGCGTGCCATTTCTCTGTCCTTTCTGTCGTGTACCTTAATGGCAACTATTATATTAAGTTCTGTAGGGCGGCTTGTCAAGTATTAAAACCAACTTACAAGCCGCTCCATGGAATGCACATAATAGCCCACCTACTATTAGAATTAATGTTAATCGAGGGACTCTAGCCATTCAGCAATTACGCAATCATTCGCGGCAATTGACGCCCAATGTTCACCGTAGTATACTTGTACTACGTCTGCCGTGATGGGCACAATCCTTACACTTCTAAATATATCGGCTCCCCTGTCTGTCTCTACTTCGATATCCCATAGCCCATACGAATAGGAAACCTGCGTCATTTCAATGATTCGATTCATGTTACCGCTCCTATTAGTATCTATCAAGATGTTCCGAAATTCTGCCTGTAACTATTCCGCTTGCGAACGCGTATTCGCATTCAGTATCAGTTACGCCATATGATGCAATTTCTCGCATGGTCTTCGCATCATAATCGCGCACAAAACTACAATAGTCTTCTATGAAGGCGTGAAGGTGTTTCCACGTCGTAACGCTATAATCGTAACACGGGAGAAGATAAACCCGCATTTTGCAGTAAACGGCAACGCGGGACGCGTACGACGTGAGGACATACGCGTTTTCAAGATGGATGTTCCTGCCGTCTTCAAGTTTGAGCGTGATAGAATCGACAAAATCGACTGTAGCAGACATGTGACGAAGTTTCATTGTATTTCCTTTCTCTTAGCTGGCGACGTTTTCGCCGCCCGCATAATCATAAATAGTTAGTACAGCTTGAAATAGCTTACGCCGAAAGCAAGTTCAAACGCTGAAATCATGGTCGACCAACGCGAAACCATGCGGTTATAGGTGGCGTCATGCTTTCCATCGTTGCAACTAAGATAAATAGCAGCGCTTTTACTCTCTGCACGAATTGCATCCTCCAATTTCGCCATACAGTAAGCCGTTTCCTTGTTTTCAATCATTTCTGTTCCTTTCTACTATGTTTAACGCCTTTCGTTTGGCGCACTTATAATATACATGATTGTGTACCTGCTTGCAAGTATGACCGTGTACCTTCATAATTCCTACACATAGTATTATTTTCCACTTGCGCAAAATTAATACTTTACAGTAGTACACGACTACGCTATAATAAAGGTACACCGAACGAAAGGACACGCCATGACTACCACGGAACAACTTCATACGGCAGTGTGTAACATCGCTAGCACGTTAGGAGACTTCTTTACTACAGCGATACATATAATGACCGCGCTTATTGATGCAATCGCAAGCAACCCAACATTAATAATAGTATTTGGTATATGCGTTCTGTATTTTATTCATTGCAAGTATAAATAG
>OLOJ01002195.1_pt1 | contig 16518 bp, 20 predicted proteins | sample 1672251 | NCBI WGS metagenome assembly OLOJ01 (sample SAMEA3136664, study PRJEB25190) | human gut metagenome | biome: human gut; feature: human-associated habitat; material: faeces | place: Austria | collected 2013 | reverse complement strand
GTATCTCGTTATTGTTTGATTTTATCTGCTCCGACACACATATCCAGTCAATTAGATTGCGTACTTCCATATCTGTATCATACAAATCTGTTTCTGAAAGGATTTTCGCACACAGCCGAACCATAACTTTTTTCTCCATATCTGTCATTCTATCAATCCCCCCTACCTGCTCATATCAAATACACGTTTCGGACGTTTATTTTCCTTTTCTGCCCATTCCAGGGCCTTAGACCGCTCAACTATCGACTGCACCTGTTCTCTGCCGAAATAGCGTTCCAAACGCCCCAAATCTGCCGTTTTCTCCTGCAATCGGTCAATAATGTCGCTCTGCTCCATGACCTTATCTGTCAAGCGACTGATCTGCTACTCCTGCCGGGTAACTTTTTCTTTTAGTTTCTTTCCCTGTTCTGCAAGCTGGACGCATTTAATTGTCAGTGCTTTTATCGTTTCTTTCAATTTCTCCACAAGCGGAAAAGCTTTTTTATCCTTATAAGCCTTTGCAGACATCAACGCCGCCGTTTCAGGCAGCTGCCACTTCTCGTCCTCGTCATAAGCGTGTATGTTCCGTTCCATGACCGCCTTAGACTGAACCATTTTCTCAATATCTTGTTGCAATTTCTTCTGTTGCTTCTCCAATTTCACATTATCAGACAGCAGCTTTTTCTTGTCCTCTGCCAGCGTTGTCGCCTGCTCCTTCAGCAAATCACTTGTTTCCGAAAGTTCCGACACTTCCTGCCGGATTGCTTCGCCCTTCTGCCGTATCTGCTCTGTTTCCTACACTGCTTTTCTATGCTGAATCTGAATATCTGATAATCGCTCTTTTCCGTCAGAAATAGATTGCTCCAATTCTGCGACTTCCTTTGCCCGCTCCTTTTTCTCAAAGTCCAAAACAGATAAATGCTTTTCATGTGTGCCTTTCTTCTCCCACTCAATCCCATGTTCCAGCATGACGGCGGCAAGCTGTTCTTTCTCATAAGCCACCCACTGATTTAATTCCGTTTCCCGCCTTGTACCGCCTTTAAATCCGAGAGCAGATAACGCCTGTTTCAAAGAAACTCTTGTATCAAGTCCCCGCTTGCTTCCTGTCGTATACGGTACAAAATCTATATGCAAGTGGGGCGTTGCTTCGTCCATATGAAGATAGGCACTAAATACTCTTAACGTAGGATTTCGCCGCTGGAAATCCCGCATATATTTATCCAGCACCTTTGCCGCAAGCTGTCCGTTCTCTGTCTTTGCCCCCATGTTGTCCTTATCCCCGATTTGCAAAATAATTTCATGGAATGGCTTTTCCTGCTTGCCGGAACGGATTTTCTCATAATAATCGTCAATCCGGCGGTCACTTCTGGTCTGCTTCTCATTGTACCAGGCGAGTGCTTCATCAAATAATTCGTGATATACGTCCTTAACATTTTCATTGCAGTATTCCACGTTCAGACAGCTTCGCTCCGGGTCAGTATTCTTTGCATGGAATTTTCTGCTATTATGGTTGACAGAGCCTTTTCCTGTCATAAAGCTGATAGTTCGCTTCAATCAATATCCTTTCTCCCTTTCCGGGCAATCAGCGCCGGATACGGCGCATAAGCTTTGTTACTTTCGTCGAAAGTAACGCAAAAGCACTTTTAACAACCGTTCCATCCATCAAAAGCTGCCTTTGCGCCCTGCCGGGGGCTTTTCCGTCCTACGGACGGGGCGGCTGTTGCCGCCGCTTTACTTCCGCCGCTATAGCTTTTCGGATAGCCGAAAGTACATTTTCTATCGTATATTCATCCCATCCGGCAAGCCATATCAGCATCCGCATTTCTGCCTCAGTCAATTCTATATCTCCGAATATTTCATTGAGTTCGGCAATCCTCCGGGCTTCACTCTCGTAAAAATATTTGTTCACATTCCGGGTTCCCCATTCTGGCTGTCGTATCATATTCGCCCTCCTTTTCAAGACCGCAACAACGCAAGGTCTATATCTTTTGCAACCTTGCAGACACCAAGCCCGCAAATTCTATATACTCTGCATTGTTGCGCTGTTGCCTTATTCCGGCTTGATTTTATCCAGTTCCCAATACCATGAATTGTTTATCCGCTTTGCTCTGATACTCAATTCCTTTTTCGCATTTTCAAGCGTCCGTCTGGATATACCCTGTTCCTCTGCAAGATTGAAAATCTCATTGCTCTGCATGGCATTGTTTGTTTCTGCCACTTCCCGGAGCAGACGCTTCGCCTGTTCCAGCTTATTCGCTTTCGGAGCGATACCGCCCAACACTTCATCAGCGGTAATCTCATAATCTCCAAGCCAGTGAAAACCGTCCTCCGACAACTCAAAGGCTTTCGGGTGCCCAAACGCCGCCAGATTGTTTTTTATCTGGACTACCGCCCTTATATTCGCTTCGCCCTCCACTCTGCCGACCAGCAGGACGCTCCTTGCCACCGCAAAGAAATCAATGGAACCCATGCCCCGATATGCTGCCTTATTTCCAGCCGCTTTGTTCATGTGCCCTACAAGTACAACGGCACATTGATATTTCTCCGCCAAAGTCGCCAGCTTCTTTGTCATATCCCTTGCTTCATTTGCCCGGTTCATATCCATACCGCCACCGAGATACGCCTGTATCGGGTCTAAAATCAGTAGCTTCGCCTTTGTCCTTATGACTGCTTCTTCCAGACGTTCATCTATCATGGAAAGTGATTTTATGCTCTCGTCAATGACGGAAATATTTTCACAATTTGCTCCTGCCGTTTCCAAACGGGGCTTAACCCTATCTGCAAGCCCGTCCTCCGCACTCTGGTAAATCACATTCAGCGGCTCCGTCAGTTTCATTTTGCTGTCCAGACCCTCGCCTTTTGACAGCTTCGCCGCTATGTTCAGCACAAGCGTTGTCTTACCGTCCCCCGGATCGCCTTGTACAATCGTCAGCTTTCCATAAGGGATAAACGGAAACCACAGCCACGCCACCTCCTGCGACTGTATCTCCGACATTTTAATCATCTGTAATTCTGTTCTCGTTCCTGCCATAATGTCCTCCGTTTTTGAAAAATTCGTTGTCACCGGAAGAAACCTCTGCTATACTTGAATTGTGATTGTTGATAACAGAGGTTTTCCAGTTATCACAGCCCTAACAGTTGCCGCTGTCAGGGCTTTTTTCTTCGCCTTGCCACAGATACCTTGCACCGTCCAACATCCAAAGAATTGCTTTCAGCATATCTTCATAGGCTTCCCGCAAATCTCTGATTTCTTCGGAAGTAATCCCCGGCTTTTTGCCATCAATTTGCTCCGCCAGTTCCACCAGCCGATTCTCCATTTCCTGCAACCGTTCCACAATCTGATAAACTGTTTCTTTCTTGCCTACCACGCACACCCGGTTATAAATGCAGGAACGGACAAAATAATCTTTTTTCTTCATGCCGCTTGTGAAAATCTTTGCTTCGATCTCTTCCCTCTCTCTCGGAGAGATACGGAAACTGATTGTCGGATATTTGTGTGTGCCGCTCATTCCTCTGCGCCCTCCTTAAATTCTTCATCCAGCAATTTTGCCATTTGTGTCTGTTCCGTCGGGAACATATGAGCATAGCGATAAGTAATATCCACGCTTTCATGCCCCACCCTATTTCCGATTGATACCGCCGAAAATCCCATACTGATAAGCAGTGATACATGAGAATGTCGCAAATCGTGGATTCTAATGCGTTTCACTCCCGCTTTTTCCGCCCCTCTTGTCATTTCATGGTGCAGAAAGCTTTTTGTCAGATGAAAGATACGGTCAGTGGGAAGAATCCCGTACAATCTGCCGATATAATCTTTCAGTTCTTCACATAAGAAATCCGGCATACTTACATTTCGTTTGCTTTTCGGAGTCTTTGGGTCTGTAATTACATCTTTACCCTCCAATCGCTGATAAGATTTTGTTACCCGAATGACTTTGTTATCAAAATCAATATCCTGCGGCGTGAGAGCTAACAGTTCGCCCACTCGTAAACCGCACCAGTACAATATCTGAAACGCATGATAGGAATATGGTTTGTCCTTTACCGCTTCAATGAATTTCAGATATTCCTCTTTTGTCCAGAACAACATTTCCTCCGCTTTTCCCTTTCCCAACGGCCCCGCCTTTACAACAGGATTGCTTTTCAGTTCATGGAACCGTACCGCATGATTAAACAGTGCACTCAATTCTGATTGCAGAGTTTTCAAATAAGTCGGAGCATAGGGCTTTCCTTTTTCATCACGATAGGAAATCTGTTCATTCTGCCACTGGATAATATCTTTCGGACGAATATCACGCATTTTCTTATCCTTGAAATAGGGCAGTAGCTTTGTCCTCAAGATATGCTCTTTCGTCAGCCAGGTATTGTGTTTCAGTTTCGGCTTCATATCTCTTGTGTATGCCTGAACAAATTCCTCAAAATCATATCCAAGTCAGCCGCTTCTTTCATACGGAAATGCCGTTCCCACTCTGTTGCTTCCCGTTTGGTCTTAAATCCCCTCTTAACTTTCTGGCAATTCTTACCAGTCCAGTCATAATAGTGAAAGGACACATACCATGTTCCCCGCTGTTCGTCTTTGTACGCCGCCATAATCTCACTCCTTTCCTAATTCGCCTGTGCCATGCCATAAAATTTTTCTTCATAGTATTTTCTGCTCACTCGTCCGGCGATTGTGATAAAACCTTTTGCTTCCAGTTCTTCGTTCATCTGCCGCACCAGCTTATAAGCAAATGGTTTGGAAATGCCTAAGTCCTGCGCCACTTCTCCGGCTGTTACAAATAAATCATTTTTCAAATACACGTCCTCCTTTTGGATTTTTAACTTTTTTGTTAAGTTCTGTATTTTCAGTATACTTAACATTTCTGCTATTGTCAATAGCTTTTTTGTTAAGTTTATCTTTTTTATTAAATTTAGCATTTCTGATAAGTTTTTGTTGCCGTATTATTTTAGGTATGCTACAATGTAGGAAACGGGATAACTATTTTCACAGGAGGGCTTTATGGAATACACGATACGAGAAATGACGGTAATGGAATATCCTCTATTGAATGAATTTCTATACGAAGCTATTTTTATTCCAGACGGTATAAAGCCGCCACCGAAAAATATTATCGCTTCTCCCGAATTACAAATTTATGTTGACCGCTTCGGGGCATCAAAAGCTGATTTCGCATTAGTCGCAGAAGTTGAACAAAAAATCGTTGGTGCTGTCTGGGTACGCATTATACACGATTACGGACATATTGATGATGAAACGCCCTCTCTTGCCATCTCTCTATACAAAGAATACCGGGGACAGGGGATAGGAACTGATATGATGAAAGAAATGCTATCTTTGTTGAAAACACATGGTTATAAACGTGTTTCACTTTCTGTTCAAAAGGCTAATTATGCGGCTGAAATGTATCGAAAAATTGGCTTTGATATTATACGGGAAAACAAAGAAGAATGGATTATGGTGTGTAATTTGTAAATTTTAAGGAAAGGACACAGAATTATGACACTGGGAGAACGAATTAAGAGAATCCGCACATTTCGGGGATTAACACAACGGGAACTAGGATTAAAGCTGGGATATGAGGAGCGCAACGCTGATGTTCGTGTAGCACAATATGAATCCGGCTATCGTGTTCCCAAAAAAGATACTCTCATGGAAATTGCCAAAATTTTGAATGTCAACTATATCAATTTTATTACCGAAGCCCCCGGCTGCGCCAAGGACATTATGCAGACTTTTTTCTGGCTTGACGAGGACAACCGCAATACCTTTCATCTGTTCCAGCTTGTCCGCAATCCCGGCAAGTGCAACGCTTCTGATGATAAGTCTGTTCGCTATAATGATAGTGACGAATGGCCTGCTCATGCCCCTGTCGGTATGTGGATTGATTATGGTCTGGTAAATGAATTTCTGCGTGAATGGTGTTTGCGGAAAGAACAGCTAAAAAGCGGAGAGATTTCAGAGGACGAATACTTTGAATGGAAAATCAACTGGCCTGCTTCCAGCAGTAGTGTTGATGAAAAAGGACATGACAAGAAAAATAGCAGCTATCAGTGGAGAAATCAATAATGGATAAATTACAATACGACAGTTTTTATAAATTTATCGTTTCAGTTGGTATTGTTTTAATTGTTGCGCCATTATTTTGCTTGCATTATTTAGTTTCTGGTTCATATGATATTATCATGACACAAGAAGAAGCAAACAATTTATCAGAAATTTCTTCTGACTTTTTAAGTATCAAAATACAATACGTTCAAAATATATTTAAATACTTACCCATCATTTGTATTGTGTTTATTATTATTGGTGTAATTTTTACTTTCTGGGGATGTTTAAAATGGCTTCAAATACAAAAAACTTTAGATCAAATAACTAAATTGGATTTAGAAGAAAAAGAATTGCATATTCAAAGTATGTCTGCTCAAGAAATTGCTGAAAAGGTCATAAATGAAGACATTGAGAACCATGAAAACTCAAACTCTGATTCTCAAATAACCCCTTCTAATTCAACAGCTTCCTCTCGAATCAGAAAAGCTTTTGAAATAGAAGATGCCTGCTATAGTTATCTGAAGAATAAACTCAAACGCAAGTATAATGTCCATCAAAATGTCAAAGTTGGTAATTGCGATTATGATATTATTGCATCTTCAAAATATAATAACATTGATTTATTATATGAAATCAAATACTGGAATAATCCTGTTTCAAAAGCTACACTTGCCCGACTAGTTAATCAAATTGAAAAGCGTGGTATTTCATACGAAAATACTGCTCACAGAAATTTTCGTTTTATTATCTTAATTATATCTCAAGAAGATTGTTTTTCAGAGACTACGGATTATTTAAACAACCTAATTTCGCATAAAAATCTATCGTTTATCTCTATTGAGTCTATGAAAGAAGAACAACTATTCTCTGAATAGGTATCAAAAAGGTATCACAACACATACTAAGAGCCAGGAAGTCCGCTGTTTATGCGGCTTCCCGGCTCTCTGTTTACTACTCAAACTCTACAAAGACTAACGCTTTTTGTTTAGGAATTATTCTCTGTAATGTTTCTCGTTCTTTTGATTATTTGATATATCCATATTATCCTGCCTATACGAGCTAATGTTATCATTTTGTTATCGGCATTGATAACACCTACTCGATAACTGTGGATAATAACTATATGTAGCATGTCAAATTATAAGCTATTTTGCTTAGAGATTCAACACAAAACTGAAATTTTACTTTTCCTTATATTCATCTGGTATTGCTATTTGAAATGTTTCACACAACAGCATCACATCATGCACATCATTTTTATCGTGTTCATATCCCAAATGAAGCATTACCTGACTCAATGGTTCAATACAAGAAACAGTTATATCTCCAACTTTTCCAATACCGGAAAAAGTTTTTGATGGAAATATATCTCCCTCATAAACAATTCCGTCATCTGTAAATTCAAAACAATGTAAATCAATGATTCTTTGTTTATCATCTTTCCAGACAGTATGACCATCCGTTGTATAATCAGTATTTACTTCCTCAAATCCATGCTGCTTAATCACATAAATATAATCATGATAATGTTTCAGTTCAACAAACAAATCAATATCATTGTGTATTCTTGATTCTCTTTTAAGAAGTGCATCAACACCCCATCCGCCATCTAAATATACTTTAATTTCGTTTTGCAAAGCATATTTTATAATTTCACATGCATCTTCTGTACGTACCATAATCTATCCTCCAAATTCAAATCTTTGTATGCTTTCCAACTCACTAAAAGCCTGAAATTTGTCAGTCTTTCATCCTTTTTGTTATCAATCACCAATTAGCTGTAATCCATTAGGATTTAGCTGATATATTTTATCGCACACCTCTTCAATATACTTTCTATCGTGAGAAATGCTAATGACAGCCCCCGGAAATTCTCGGAGCATTTTTCTTATTACCGGACCGGACAATGGTGAAAAATTTCTTGTCGGTTCATCCAGAATAAGAACATTTGCACCACTTAAGCTCATCCTCAAGAGAAGCACTTTCGCCTTTTGTCCGCCTGATAACTCCCGAATCGGATGCTCCATTTCATCTGGTGTGTATTTAAGTGAACCAAGGTATGTTCTAATTCTTGTACGCTCTTCTTTATCTCCTGTTTTATCAAGGTAATCAACCGGTGTAACATCCAAATCCAGCAGGTCTTCATAAGTTTGAGGCATATATTCTGCTTTAATGTCATTCCGATTTAGGAGTTCTTCCGCTATCTTTTTTAGAAGAGTCGTTTTTCCTGCCCCGTTGGCTCCTATCATACAGATTTTTTCTGAACCTTTTATTTTTAAATGAATTCCTTCTGCTAAAATTCTTTTGCCATCCGGAGTCACAAGCTTTGAAAGTTCATATTCTATGACCGTTTTTCCTGCGGGAATGTGTGAGTTTTCATCCCCTAATTTGACAAAGATTGCTTCTTCCTGTTCCGGCATCTGAGTCATATTTTCATCTTCTTTTTCAAATCTTCGTTCCATTGCCTTAACCGTATGCATTTTGTCCTTTAAGTTTTTGGCAACAGACGGTGCTTGTCTGGTACAACTTCTTAATGCACCTTGTACACTCTGCATAACTCTTTGATATTTTTCATCGCGAATCTTTTTCTCCCTACGGTCACTCAGTGCCCGCTGTTTTTGGATTTCAAATTTATGAAGCCGTTCTTCCACATAGCGTCTATAGGGAAGCTTTGCCACGGTATATCTCGCCTTTGTTTTTCGTATAATCTGCTCGATATGTATCACCATGTTGGCAGTACGCTCTATCAGCGTTTCATCGTGTGAAATAAAAAGCACAATGTGCTTCCAGTCATTTATGATTTTTTCCAGTAATGTAAGCGTCGCAATGTCGATGTCATTGGAAGGTTCGTCCAACAACAGCACAGAAACATCGCGAATGAAAAGCCTCATAAGTTGTGTCTTGACTTTTTCGCCTCCTGAAAGACTACCCATTGTCTGGTTACTGTAGAAAAAATCATTTTTCATTCCAAATTTTCCCGCAATAACAGACAATTCTTTAGGCGTTTTCTCCCAGAATATTTCCTCTTCAGAAAAATATTCGTATATTGTTTTTTCCTTATCTTCATCGAGCATCTCCTGCGGAAGATAACCAAGACGTTCGTGTCCCATTATCCTTTCCCCATCTGCTTCTATATAGTTTTCTACAAGCGACGGATTGTATATCCACTTCATTAATGTCGATTTCCCATTTCCCTCTTCTCCAATAATAACTGCCTTATCTCCATCATTTAGCACAAGGTTGAAATCATTAAGAATTATTCTCAGGTCTTTTTTATGTGTTAAATTTAATTTTTTTATCTGCAACATTAAAGTTTCTCCTTTTCGAAGTCTGAGCCAATTATTATTTTGAACACACAAAAACGAGTCTTTTTTGCATACGCAAAAATAGACTCGCTAAATAGACCCTTATTTCTTTTCCAAAAGGAAAACAAAGGAAATGCCTCTTGCGATAATCCAACTTAAGCGTACACAAAACAAACCTATTCTCTACAGGCTCAATAACTATATGTGTCTTACTTAAATCAAATTATCTATTAATCATTTCCTCACCTTACACAAAATGTGCCTTTCTTTCTTCTAATGGCAATACTATCATACTGTATTTTTTGTGTCAATACATTTCACCTTATGGAAGTGCAAATTAAAATTTTCACTTCCTAATTATACATCCAACCATTACGAAATTCAATCTTTCACAACCTCTTTACAACCACAACCACAGCACTCCAGCAAACGCAGGAGCACCATACCGTAAAACGCTTATGTGTAAATCAACTCCGTTCCTACAACTTCCCTCACACAAGCCTGAATATTATTCATTCTTCCAATCCATTCGTAGGGATTATCTTTCTTTAATTGTTCCGTCACATCTTGTCTGTCGGCATATTCCTTTACCAGTCGAAGAAACATATCCTCTGCTTGCTTATCGACTTCTGCAAGATAACTATGCAGCTTTCCGCTTGTCAGCAGGTTCATATATAACACTTTATAGTGTTCCTTTAAATGCCTTGCATGTCGTTTCCCCCATAAACCAATCGGCTCTATTTCTTCTTCGGCTGGTACTGTGATGTTCGGCAATAAATAATCACCCACCTGTCTATAAGTTCCGCCCATTTCTTCAAAAATTGTCTTTGTCATTTTCCTTTTCCTCCTGTGATTTTTGTCTATCGTGATCGTGTATTATCACGCTTGCGACCTTTAACTGTTCTTGCCTGCTCCAACAAATCATCTATCTGTTTGCGACCAAAAACCTTACGGAGCAGGCTGTAATCTTTATTTTCTGCTTTTAGGATTTTGTTTTCTTCGGTCAATCTTTCATTGACTTTCTCCAAACGCTGATTGGTGCGGTATAACTGTGCATTCGCTGTATTCAGCCTATGATAGTTGTCCCACCCCTCAAAGCAGCGGGCAAGCACCGTTTTGACAAGTTGCTTCAATTTCCTTACAACCGGCTCTGCCATTTTGGTTTTATATGCCTTTGCAGTCATAAATTTCTCTGGTTCTGGCAACTGATATTTCGGTGCAGTATCAAGCTCTATTTCAAGATTTGACAGCTCGTCTTTTGCCTTATCATAGTTCAATACTCGTTCCGACAACACATCAAATTCAATCTGTTTCTGCTCGATTTTCGCACCTAATGCCGCCACTTCTTTTTCTCTTTCCTGCTTTTTATAATCCAAAACAGAAAGATGTTTTTCGTGTGTGCCTAAATGTTCCCACTCAATCCCATAACGTTCCATCACCGCCGCAAGCTGTTCTTTTTCGGACTGTATCCATTGCGACCACTCCGTATCGCCACGACTGCCGCCCTTAAAACCTTGCGTTGCAAGAGCCTGCTTTAGTGACACTCTTGTATCAAGTCCACGCTTGCTGCCTGTGGTAAAAGGTACAAAATCTATGTGCAGATGTGGTGTAGCTTCATCCATATGCAGATGAGCCGAGAACACCCGAAGCTGTGGATTTCGCTCCTGAAAACCCTGATAGTATTCATCTAAAATCTGCTTTGCCAGTTCTCCGTTTTCCGTATCGGCGTTCATATTTCCCTTACCGCCCACCTGTAAAATGATTTCGTGGAACGGTTTTTCCTGCTTGGAACTTCGGATTTTTTCATAATAATCTTTTATCTTTCGGTCTGACCTTATCTGCTTGGCATTGTATCTTTCCAATGCTTCATCAAACAATTCGTGATAAACTGTCTTTATATTTTCATTGCAGTAGTCGATATTGAGATGAGTACGAGTTCCGTCTACATTTTCTGCTCGGAACTTTCGGCTATTGTGATTGACCGAGCCTTTACCGACCATTGCACTTATCGTTCTCTGCATTTTTTCATCTCCCATCTGTAAATTTCAACATTCTCAGGTTTTGTTACTTTTGTCAAAAGTAACGCAAAAGCACTTTTGACGGGTACACCCATCAAAAATGCGACCTGTAAACAGGTTTTGCGTTCTCCGAAGGCTCTCCGAGGGGTGAGCGTGTGCCGGTGGCACACACGCCTGCGAACCGACCGAGCCAGCAGGCGAGACCAAAGAGCCGCCTTTGAAAAGGCACTCTCTGCACACTCCCCTAAACTTTATCCGGTGTCAAAGTGTGACGATGGTGACAATGTTTTTCACAGCGTGCTGCTCTCAAAAACATTGACACCTTTGACACCGTTTGTCACGCCGTCTGCTCGGTTTCTTTCCAAAGTGAAACCTTTCTTCCGTCGTGTGTGCGGCTGTTCTGATAACGGATACCGTAATCACGAAACAGCCTGCTTGCGTTGATACTGAGCCTTAAAGAAAGTACATTCGGCTTTATATCCACCGCAAGCCTTTCGCAAAGTTCCGAAGCAGTTCCTTCCCATCTGTCACTTTCCGAAAAGAGCGTATCCGCTATCTTCTCAAGCAGAGGTTCGGGCGGTTCTTTCCACATCTCCGTTTCCGATTTTGCAAAGTTCCACACCAATCGCTCGCTGTCCCTTACAAGATGGATTTTCATATCCTGCTGGTCTCTGCCAGCAACATCAAGTGTGGCATTGTTGGAAGTACGCTTGTCCTTACTGAGAACAAATGCACCGTCTGCCGCACCCATCAGACCATTCGTGCCTGAAATCATATCGAATATATCTTCCGATTTTTGTTTGCGTGTATGATGAACAATAAGCATTGAAACCTTGTAACTGTCTGCCAACGCTTTCAGCCTTGCCACAACATCATAATCACTTGCGTAGCTGTAATCTGCTCCGCCTGCTTCACGCACACGCTTTAAGGTGTCTATGATAATCAAGCCTGTGTCTGGGTGTTCCCTCATAAACCCTCTTATCTGTTCTTCCAGTCCGCCATTGACCGTTTTACATTCCGTTGCGAAATACAGATTGCCTGTCTCCTTTGCACCGAACATCTGAAACAATCGCTTCTGCAAACGTGGGTAATCATCTTCAAGGGCAAAATAAAGCACCGTTGCCTTACGCACCTTATACTCCCAAAGCGGTGTGCCTGTGCTGATATGATAGGCAAGCTGTGCCATCATAAAGCTCTTTCCCACTTTCGGGGAACCTACGAAAAGGTAAGTTCCCCTTTGGAGCAGACCGTCGATAAGTGGTGTCTGAACCTCAAACACCGTATCATACAGCGTTGTCATTGATACTGTTTTCAGATAGGAAGGGTCTAACTGTCTGAGTATTTCCCTTTGCATTTCTTCAAAAGATTGCTCGTACCCCTTGAAATCCGTATCCTGATTGACTATACTATTGTCAGTACATTTGGAAAGTGACTGTTCCGCATCTGTTGCCGCAGATACATTTGGAATAGTCATTTCTTTTTTATTCTCCATTCGCATCCTCTCCTTTCAAACCGCCGAGAATAATGGAAATCAGTTCTATTACACTCAGCAGTTCATCATCCACACCTTTTCCTGCTTCAATCCTTTTCAGTTCCGCAAGGACTGTGGCAAATTCCGTTTTCAACGCCTTATACACTCTCGGATTGCCCTGTACCACCACATCCTGATTTAAGCAACGGCGGTAACAATACTCCTGTTTTGGCAATCCTGATAGAGCTACAGCTCTGTTAATGAGTTCGTTTTCTTCGGGCGATACTCGAAACCCTACTGTGATATTCCTCCAACGATTTTTGTTATCTCTGTTCTTAGCTGACATTTTCAAAATCTCCTTTCCCTAAATCATCTAATTTTTCTGCCATCTCAATCTGCTTTGACGGAAAGAGGTGTGCGTACTGATAAGTAATATCAATACTTTCGTGACCAACTCGGTCAGCAATCGCCACCGCAGAAAAGCCCATATCAATCAAGAGTGAAATGTGGCTGTGACGGAGATCGTGAATGCGGATACGCTTCACGCCTGCCGCCTTTGCCCCTCTGTCCATCTCGTGATGAAGATAGCTTTTCGTCACCGTAAAGATACGGTCTTTCTTCTTCAATCCGTAAAGCATACCGAGATATTCTTTCATTTCCTCACACAGAAACTTCGGCATTTTAATCGTGCGGTTGCTCTTTTTCGTTTTCGGAGAAGTAATCACATCCTGCCCTTTCAAACGCTGATAGGATTTATTGATTGTGACTGTTTCCTTATCAAAGTTGAAATCTGCCGGAGTCAAAGCTAACAGCTCGCCCTCTCGGATACCGCACCAGTAAAGCATTTCAAACGCATAAAAGGAAACAGGCTTGTCCATCATCTCAAAAGAGAATTTCTTGTATTCTTCCTTTGTCCAGAACAGCATTTCCTTGTGTTCCTCACGTCCCATATTTCCCACCTTTGCCGCAGGATTGGAACGCAGTTCATAGTAGCGGACAGCGTGATTGAAAATGGCGGACAACTGATTGTGCAGCGTTTTCAGATACGTCTGTGAATAAGGCTTTTTCTTCTCATCACGATAGGCAAGCATTTCATTCTGCCAAGTAATAATCTCCTTTGTGGAAATCTCGCTGATTTTCAGTTTCCCGAAATACGGAAGTATCTTTGTGCGTATGATATGCTCTTTGGTAAGCCACGTGTTTTCCTTCAAACGGTTCTTCACATCATTGATATAAAGCTCCGTAAAGGCTTCAAAACTCATATCAAGGTCTGAAGAAGTCTGCAATTTGAACATTCTTTCCCATTCCTGTGCTTCTCGTTTGGTAGCAAAGCCACGCTTGCATTTCTGCTTGCGTTCCCCTTTCCAGTTCACATACCTTGCCATCACATACCAAGTACCGTTATCTTCATTCTTAAATACCGGCATTTACATTTCCCCCTTTCCTGCTCCGTAGAGCCTTTCGTAAAAATACTGGCGATTTACACGCCCTGCAATCGTAATAAAGCCCTTTGCTTTCAATTCCTCATTTAATTGTCTGATGAGTTTATATGCATAAGGTTTTGATACGTTTAGTTCCTGAGCCACATCTTCGGCTCGGATAAATCTGTTTTCCATATCCTTTTTCTTCCTTTCTTAAAATAATTTTTTGCTTGCCGCTTTCTCCGTGTTAAAGTTCCAACAGGCACTCCTGCTTGTCGGCAGGCGCTGTGCTGTCCCAATGCACCGCAGTACATCAGGCGCTCGCTCGTATAGGGGTTCCCGAAAAGTCGGAGACTTTTGGGGAAGAGGAGGAGCAGTGCAGCGAATGAGCTTTTGTGCTTGCACACAAGCGAACGATACGGAACTTGCTCCGACGAGGTCTTGGCGGTTTGGCTTTTCGGACGGTCATTCAGTTGTCGCATTAAGCATATTTGTTTAATTCGTAATTTATTTTACTAAACATATTTGCTATTGTCAAGTGGTTGCAAAGAAAATATTAAACATTTTTGTTTCGGTTTTTCTTGACTTCCACTAAACATTTCTGCTATACTTATTTCACTAAATATAAAAGGAGCGTATCATTATGGCTATCAGCGAAAGAATACATTTTTTCAGACTAATGCGTGGTATGACACAAAAGTATCTCGGTACAGCAATCGGTTTTCCAGAAAAGAGTGCTGATGTGCGTTTGGCACAGTACGAAACTGGTACACGCAAACCGAAAGCAGACCTTACAAATGCATTGGCACAGGTGCTTGATGTTTCTCCACAGGCTCTTGATGTTCCTGACATAGACAGCTATATCGGTCTTATGCACACTCTGTTTACCCTTGAAGATATTTACGGTCTTACTGTCAGTGAAGCAGACGGAGAGGTATGCTTAAAGGTCAACAAGGACAAAGGCAGAGAAGCATATGAACTCCTCAAAATGCTGTATGCTTGGAAAGAACAGGCAGACAAGCTATCTTCCGAAGAAATCAACAGAGAAGAATACGATAACTGGCGTTACCATTATCCAGAGTTCGACACCACACAGCGTTGGGCAAAAGTTCCATCACAGGAATTAAGTGACGCTCTCGTGGAAGCATTCAAAGACCACTTGAAAGATAAATAAGCACCTACAGGACCTGCCACTGGCAGCTCCCTACAGATGCTTTGGCAACGACAAAAAAGCCCTTAACTATGGTTATTAACCACAGCTAAGGGCTTAGTTTATAATATGGAATTTGTTCAGAGCCAAGCTCCGAACTTTAGTCTGCAAGCCACCTGTTAATTGTTCCGTTACCCATAAACCACTGGATAACAAGAATAATGGCACTTGCTATGACTGTTATCAATTTGTTATCAAAAGACTAATCGAAATCGCTGAAACCCGCATAAACACTGGCTTTTTTAAGCAACTCGATTTATTCAAATTCTATCGTTCCAGGCGGCTTGCTCGTCAGATCATAAAAGATACGATTTACGCCTTTCACCTCATTAATAATTCGCGTCATGACTGTCTGCAGCACCTCAAATGGAATCTGTGCGCTTTCTGCCGTCATGAAATCGATGGTCTGTACTGCACGCAGGGCAACCGCATAGTCATAGGTTCTTTCGTCTCCCATGACACCAACGCTTCGCATGTTGGTGAGTGCTGCGAAGTACTGGTTTGGCATCCAAGGTGCTTCTTTGCCGTGTTCGTTTTTGTAGGCTTCTGCAGCCTTGTCCACTTCTTCACGATAGATGAAATCAGCGTCCTGTACGATGCGAACTTTATCAGCGTTTACCTCGCCGATGATACGAATGCCAAGTCCCGGACCTGGGAATGGCTGACGGAATACGAGTTTTTCCGGAATGCCAAGTTCCAAACCTGCTTTACGCACTTCATCTTTGAACAGATCACGCAAAGGCTCGATGATTTCCTTGAAATCTACGAAGTCCGGTAATCCACCTACATTGTGGTGGCTCTTGATGACAGCGGATTCACCGCCAAGACCGGATTCTACAACATCCGGGTAAATGGTTCCCTGTGCCAAAAAGTCTACCGCACCGATCTTCTTTGCTTCTTCCTCAAAGACGCGGATAAATTCTTCACCAATGATTTTGCGCTTATGCTCCGGCTCGGTAACTCCTGCCAGTTTGCTATAGTAACGATCCTGTGCATTGACACGGATAAAGTTAAGATCGAAGTCTCCTGCCGGTCCAAATACCTGCTCAACCTCGTCGCCTTCGT
>OLOJ01002188.1_pt1 | contig 16552 bp, 10 predicted proteins | sample 1672251 | NCBI WGS metagenome assembly OLOJ01 (sample SAMEA3136664, study PRJEB25190) | human gut metagenome | biome: human gut; feature: human-associated habitat; material: faeces | place: Austria | collected 2013 | reverse complement strand
GTTTGAGAAGGAAACAGATTTTTAAGGATCTCTGCAACAATCTCGTCAGGTTCTTTCATTTCAATCAGAAAGAGGATTCGCTCCTCTTCCGGTGCAATATGAAGTCGTGCGGCACGTTGTTGTACATCATAAGATGGGATGCCACCGGTCATCAGTCCCATAAGAAAATCATTTTTATTATATTTTTCCCGGTAGGCAAGGCAGAGACAGCGAATCTGTTCCAGGGCCATCTGCTCCTGTTCAGAATCTTCGGTAGTCACTGCAAGTGTGATTCCGGTCAAACGTTTCAATTCATTGAGTCCTTTTTCGACTTCGGATGTATTAGCCATAGTAATCTCCGTAAATAAAATAATAATAGATGGAAGAAAGGCTGCACCTTCCGAGAAAAGTACAGCCCCCTCCGTGTTTAGTTTAATTGTAAAGGATTAGTTTGTAATAGTCAACTCTGTGTCTTTGTCAAAGAGATGAATCTTTTCCATATCAAGTGCAAATACTGCATGATCTCCAGTTCTGAGTGTTGTACGTGGGTTAACACGTGCTGTCAACTGAGTTCCCTCAACATCGAAGTACAGGAATACTTCTGCTCCAAGCAGCTCGTAAACTTTGATTGTAGACTCAATTACGCTGTCAGGAGAGTTACTGATGAACGCCTGTGAATCATGTACATCTTCCGGACGAATACCAAGAACAACTGTCTTTCCGTCATATCCGCCATCAATCAGTGCCTGCTTCTTAGAAGCCGGTACTTTAAGAACATGTTTTCCAACTGTAAGAGTAACATCATTTCCCTTAATTGTACATTTTGCATCCATGAAGTTCATCTGAGGTGATCCGATGAATCCTGCTACGAACAGGTTGCATGGTGTATTGTAAAGTGCCTGTGGTGTATCTACCTGCTGAACAACTCCGTCTTTCATAACAACGATTCTTGTTCCAAGTGTCATAGCCTCTGTCTGGTCATGTGTTACGTAGATGATTGTAGCACCAAGGTTTTCATGAAGCTTGGAAATCTCGATACGCATCTGAACTCTCAGTTTAGCATCCAGGTTGGAAAGTGGCTCATCCATAAGGAATACCTTAGGATTACGAACGATAGCACGTCCCATAGCAACACGCTGTCTCTGTCCACCGGAAAGAGCCTTCGGTTTACGATCAAGAAGTTTCTCAAGGTCAAGGATTCTTGCAGCTTCACGAACTGCTTTATCAATCTGGTCTTTCGGAACTTTACGAAGTTTAAGTCCGAATGCCATGTTATCATATACTGTCATATGAGGATACAGAGCGTAGTTCTGGAATACCATTGCGATATCACGGTCCTTCGGCTCTACATCGTTCATAACTTTGTCACCGATCTTTAAGGTACCGCTGGAGATCTCTTCCAGTCCGGCTACCATACGAAGTGTAGTAGATTTACCACATCCAGATGGTCCTACAAAGATGATAAATTCTTTATCTTCGATTTCAAGGTTGAAATCTTTAACGGCTTCGAAACCGTTCGGATATGTCTTGTTGATATGCTGTAAAGATAAACTTGCCATTTCTTATTCCTCCAAAATAATTGTAGTAGTTTTTGCTTTCGTTTTGAACTGTTATCAGTATAGCGAAAACAAAAGACGCTTACCAGTGAAGATTTTTACAAAGATTTTGGTGGTTTCTTGACAGATTGACGAAAAGGGGGAAAAGCTTCGTCAATCCGTCAGATCCGGCGTTCATTTATGAACATACCTTCCAGTGGATGTGCATGGAACTGACGCTGGAACCATTCACATTTACACAGAAAAAGATAATAAATATTGAGACCGCATTCATGCAGTGTTTCATAGTTGCCCTGGCCCTTGGCGATGATGAGATCTGCTGTTTCAAGCAGTTTCCGTGCTTCCTCGCTGATATGCGGAAGCCAGGTGCCGCCGACATCATTGCCATTGCCGATGACTCTGGTAATCTCTGTAAGCCCGATCTCCTCGGCATCTTCCATTGTCGCATCGTTGATAGCAGGGAAACCGCGGACGATCACAGTGATGGCAAGCTCAGGATAGAATTCTTTCAGCAGTTTGACGACAAGCTTATCAAGTACAACTTCACCACAGTTATCTGTCAGGTAAACAAGCCTGGAGGCAGAGGCGAGTTCTTCGCGGAAGCGGCGGTATTCATTTTCGTCAAGTGGATCCTTATTTTCTTCATTAAGAAGAGAGAGGACAGTGGCAGAATCCACATTTGCAAGTGCGGCAAAATCAATATAGTTGCCGATACGTGCATAGAGAAGTGCCGTTTTCAGCGGATCGTCAGAGTTCCGGATCGTTTCCTCAAGAGATGGTTCCAGATCTAGCATGAGCTGATTGAATTCTTTCTTGATGGAAGAGTAATCTTCCATGGGCTGCTCCCAGAAATCGCTGAACATTTTTTTCAGATCAATGGAAATACTCGGGGCACAGTCGTCCTCGCCGGCATTTGCCATAAGCTCCATGACTTTTTTCATATATTCGGTTTTTCGGTCTGCGTCATCAAAATCACGGATCTTTTTTTCCTGCTTGTTGATGGCACAGCACATACAGAATGGATTCAGTTTCATGAGTTTCCTCCTTAGAACATAAAGTTTTGATACAGATATTTCCTATTATAAGGCTTCGGACAGAATAAGACAAGAAATATGGCAGAAGGCGTGTTTTTTGTTGAATATATTTAGCAATTACTTATCGAAAACCGCATGAATCGGGCAAATATCTATTTCTTTTCCTGTTGATTTTGTGTAGAATAAATAGAAGTAGAAAATCGCAGACTGGGAGATCATGCGGAACAGGGGGAATTGTGAGAAAGTGAATGAGATTGCAGATTTGCTGACAATACTTGGAAATTACTTTCCGCTGGTGGCAATTGGAAGCGTAGAAGCACTGGCGGCTGTATTTTTGCTTGCAAAAAGAGGGCGAAACAAGAATAAACAAAAAAACAGTTCCACACTTCGGGGTGGAGAGAGCGTATTTCTTAAGGAAATAAATTTCAGAGAAAATGAAGTCTGTGTTGTGATACGGCAAAGTGACAGAATGCCGGTTTATGCAACAGAAGGGACAGAGAAACTTCTTGGAGTTGGTTTACAGGAACTTCAGAATGATGTGACCTGCCTGGATCATAACCTCCAGACCGGAGAACACCGGAATGGCATCTGGGAACATTACCGAAAATGGGATGGTACACACACAGAAATTTTTGAATTTCCTATGAAAAATGATATCTGGCTTACGATGTCCATGAGCAGTGCATCTGACGGCAGATACAGTCTTCTTTCTTTTACAGACACCACGAAGCAGCATAACCAGATTGAACAGTACGAGGAACTGCTTCGCAAAGCCGAAGAAGAAAGTCAGTCCAAAACAACATTCCTGAATCGTATGTCCCATGAGATCCGGACACCGATGAATGGAATCATGGGTATGCTTACGCTGGCAGAAAGCAGTCTTGAGAGCAATGCTCCTTCGCGCACCTATCTGACCAAGGCGGAAGAACTTTCCGGGCATCTGCTGGCACTGATCAATGACATTCTGGATATGTCCAGGATCGAGGCCGGCAAGGTAGAACTTGAACACAAGAGTTTCAGCCTCAGAAATCTTGGCAGGCGGCTCTACGATATGTTCGCGAAGAATCTGGAAGCAGAGGGAATTCACTATGAGATCAAATTTGAGGATATGACCATAGATCATGTGATCGGAGATGAACTCAGAATCAGCCAGGTCATCATTAACTTCCTTTCCAATGCAATCAAGTTTACCCGCAGGGGAGAAATCACAGTTACGTTCCGCCAGATGATGCTTCAGGATGGAATGGCAGATCTTATGATCTGTGTCCATGATACAGGTATCGGAATGGAACCGGAATTTATCAACCGTATTTTCCGTCCATTTGAGCAGGAGAGTAGTGATACTGCAAGGAAATACGGTGGTTCCGGTCTTGGTATGGCGATCACCGATAATCTGGTCAGACTGATGGGCGGAGAGATCGTGGTAAGAAGCACTCCGGGAAAAGGGTCAGATTTCTCTGTATTTCTGCATCTTCCGGCAGCAGAAGAACCTCTGGGCGATACAGGAACACAGAATTCAGAGCACAAGGCAGAACCGGAAGAAGACACCAATGCTTTTGCCGGACGCCGTATACTTGTTGCGGAGGATAATGATATCAACGCCATGATCGCAACGGAGATTCTGGAACAGATGGGTGCAGAAGTCGATCTGGCACAGAATGGTCAGGAAGCAGTTGACCGTTTTGCTGCACATCCGGAAGAGTATTATGATTTTATCCTTATGGATGTGCAGATGCCTGTCATGGATGGACGGACAGCAGCGAAACAGATTCGCCAGATGAACAGGGCGGATGCAAAGAGTGTACTGATCTTTGCACTTTCTGCAGATGCTTTTGTGGAGGACGAACGTCGTTCCATCGAGAGTGGTATGAATGGACATTATGCAAAACCGGTGGATTTCACCGCATTGCAGCATAATATAGGAGTATTCCTCAGAGAAAAAGAGAAGGGATTATCATGAACAAGAAAAAAATCGGACTTGCTGTTACAATAGTACCGGTTCTTGCAGCCGGCACCGTTGCCATGGCATCAGCTTATAAGTCAGGAACAGATTTCAAACCGTTTCAGAATGACCAGGAGATCCAGACGAATCAGGTCGTATTTGACGGTGACAAATCTGGCGTAGACCGTAAGAAGAAAGACGATAGCAAAGAAAGCAGTCTTCTCAAAGATAAACAGGACGATCAGGAAAAAGAAAGCACCGAGCTCAAAGACCAGGCGGACTATCTGTTTGAGAATGAACAGGTGAATACAAAGGCAGTAGGACTTCTGGACGGAGAGAATACAGGAAGTGATATTCCAAAGCAGGATCAGCAGGAGGAAGAACAGCAGAAACCGGAAGAAACCTATAGCATAGTCAAAGATCCTTCCAAAGCGGATACAGAATTAAATGGTACCACGCAGAATGGAGGAAATGGAAGCAGCAGTAGTAATTCTTCAGGTACAGATAAGTCGGGAAGTTCCTCAGAAACTAAGAAGAATAACAGCAAAACAGACAACAACAGCCCTTCACCGACCAAAACTCCTGGTTCCAGTTCCGGAAACAATACAACAAAGACAACGCCGACTCCGGTGCCAACTTCAGCACCGGCACCGACTACGGCACCAGCACCAACAACTACACCTTCAAGACCATCCAGTTCAATCAAGGATCCGGAATCCACGAAATCAAATCCGACAATTGGAGGAGGTACCGGTCTGATCACATTCAAACCTTATGTAGAAGGGGTGACACCGGCATCTGATGATAAAGAAGACGGAAGTAATACAAGTATTGTAATTGAACAGTCCAGCTATAACAGCGGAAGTGTCCTTTATGAAGACCAGAAAGTGACAAAAAGGGATGTCTATAATTCACTGGATACGCTGGTATATGGCAAGGACGGCAACGGTTATCTGTGGGGAGCAGATGCACTGGATAAGTATATCCGTATTGAAGCAGTTTCGTTTGACGGCGGCCAGAGCTGGAAGACAGATTTCCCGTTAACGATTCCGGAAGGCCTCGAAGAAGGAAAGATGCTCATCCGTGTATCATACCGAATGTCAGCCAAAGATTCCAACTGGAAAAAGAAACTGGTTTCTTACATTCCAAAGGGAAACCGTATCTTTGTTCTCGCTAATCGGGTTGATGAAGAAGAACAGGTGATTCTTGAAGATGATATTCTGAATACAGAACAGCATCCGGAACTGGGAGAAATTTTCAACCTTTTCCGTTATCAGGACAATATTATATCCGGTAATCAGCTCACCAGCCTGTTTCCGGGATGGGAAGAAGACGGGGAACTGGTGCCGTGGATTTATAAAGTCACAAAAGGTCGTCACATTCTGGAACCGGCAGACAAAATTCCATTGGATTCCAGATATACTGCCAAACTTGTCTATGAGTGGATGTCGGATAACTATGAGGTGGGCGACCAGTACATGAACCTCTGTTATCTTCAGACTCTCACAGGATTTACGGACAAGGCACAGGAAGCGTATTATATTGGAACTGATAAACGTCAGTACCGCAAGGTGAGTGTTCCGGAATACATACAGGCAGTTATTATTGATGCAGGTGCCGGGCTGAATACAGATTACCTTGAAATTCCGGATACGGTTCTGTACATTGAGGACACAGAAGGCGGACTGGATGTAGACCAGGGATATCTGGTAAGCTCCGAAAACCGTAATTATTCTGCTACAAAAGAAGGGGTTCTGACCAATAAAGATCAGACCAGCTACCTGGCAATTCCACATAAAATGGAAAAACTGACTGTGCCGGAAACCGTAACAAAGGTAAGCCTGACTGCTGACAACAATCTGAGTGAACTGTATCTTGAGGCAAGGACACTGGATCTGATGCCGGAGATCAGCTATCAGAATCTTCATGGATGCAAGACGATCATAGATGATAATCTTCTGAATGCTTTTCTTGAACAGAATTACAAGGCAGCAGAGGGAAATGATAATACAGTGGCAGCAGAAGAAAATCCTGAAATTACTTATACGGTACAGAATGAGGGAATTGTAAGTAATGAGAGAAAACTCCGCAAGATCCTTAATACAGGAAGAACGTCTTATGTTCTGCCAAACAGTGTAAAAGTCATTCAGAATGGAGCATTTGAGGGTGTGGAAGGGACTTCGACCCTTATTATGCCAGGAAACGGCAGTACAGTGGAGCTGGAGGCAGAATGTCTGTCCGACAGTCGGATAGAGATAATCCGCTGTTACTCTCAGGAACAGTATGATTCTGTGCAGGAACAGCTTCAGAAAGCCGGCGCGTCACCGGAAATTTCTGTAGAACTGCTTGGAACTTCTACAGAAGGCTATATCTACAGCAGCACGATCCGGAATGATAAAGAAGAGACAGTTCTGATCGAGGCACCAAAGGATATTACATATTTTGACGGTACAGTGACTGCTGCGGACGGAACGGTACTGACAATTAATGCGATTGATGATAATGCATTTGAAAACTGTACAGAGCTTATCTGGGCGATCCTTCCGGAAAGTGTCGACAATATCGGATATCAGGCATTTAAAGGATGTACATCACTTCAGGGCGCGCTGATCAATAACAAGGATACAATTACGATTGGGAATATGGCATTTGAAAACTGTGATTCGCTCAGATTTCTTGCATCCAATGCAATGACGGGTTATCTGGAAGATGACTCAGTACCGGAACTTCATGATTCTGCCGGGAACAGCATGGTATATGTACCGACGAATGCTGATGGATATTCTGCAAGATGCGTAAACTTTACGGAAGATTCCGGTGTTTATGGATACGATATCGTGGATATTGGCGGCGAAGGCAGAATGCTGTATGGCCTGAATGAATACGGAAGTCCGTGGCTTGCTATTCGAAGCGGACTCACGATGGCAGATCAGGTAGAACTGCCATGGACGACACAGGAGATTTTTTCCTATGCCATGGAAAAGACATGTTCCGAGAGTGGAAGTTTTACACTGAACTGGGAGGAACTTTGGGGACTCTGGGCATTTGACCCGGGGGCATTTGCGAATTCACAGCTTGGAGGAGATGTTATTCTCCAGGATAATCCGTTTGTCAGTTCTGACGTATTTGCCGGCTGTAAGAACATTACATCAGCAGTGGTACCGGGATACAGTATTCAGTTTGCGGAAGGCATTTTTGCAGGATGCAGTTCTCTTACCTCTGTGACATTAGGAGAGTTTGGATTAAACAGTTATCTGTATGCGAATGTTTTTGATGGATGTTCTTCTCTGACAGATATCACATTTACCGGAGGAGAACCGGAACTTTCCATTTATGGAACACAGCCGTTCCAGTTTAACAGTTACTGGACCAGAGAGGAAGAAGTGGAACACATTAAGCTTCATGTGATGGCGGGCAATGAGGCTGCTTTTGCCAAAAAGTGGCGTTATCTGTTCTGCGGATATTATGAGCTGGGCAGCGACACCGCTTATCTTCGTATGTGGTCCGACCTTCAGTGGGAATTTATTGACTGGGATACATGGGAGTTCCTGCCGGATGAACAGATTGACAGTATTCTGGAGCAGAGACTTCTCGAATCCGAGAATAATATCCGTACCATGCTCGGAGCAGAACAGGTGACAGAGCCAACAGATTTTTACCCGTATCGTTACAATTCCGGTGATTATGAGGTGACACTGATCGGTGCACCGTCCTATATACAGAATCTGGACATTGCAGCCGAAAAAGAGAAAATGGAACTTCCACTGGCAACTTCCGTAAATTACATTGCGTCAGGAGCGTTTTCAAAATGCAGCAACCTGAGTTCTGTAACGATTCCGTCTACTGTCATCGGAATCAGCGAAAATACTTTCTCTGGTGTGAATTCAGAGAAACTGGTTCTTAATTTCCAGAGTGAGACACCGCTTAAGCTTCAGAGAAGTTCAGATGATACAGAATACAGTTTTGGTGTGGATGACAGTAAGCTTGAAATCCATGTACCGGCAGGCTGTGAGGCAAACTATATTGAGGAATGGCGTTATGCGCTGGCTGGTTATGCAGATCTGGATGCGGTAAAACAGGCTGTCATAAATGATCTGACAGGCGAGGATGGAACAGCTCCGACAGATGAAGAAATCGACAAAGAAATATCCAGGCGTCTCCTTCCGGCAGAAAACAGGATTCGCGTGATGATGGGACTTGATCCGAAAGAAGAGAAGAAAGAGTCTGATACTTCGGGTGAAGAACTGTCCGGTAACGAAATCCCGAACGTTGAGGAAGAAGCAGAAGAAACACAGGAAACAGAGGAAACAGACGACAGTATATCCTTCGAAATTCCAGCAGAAGATGAGACTGTATCAGATCCGGAGCAGGATAATTCAGAAGATGACGGACCAGAAGACATAGAAGATACATCAGAAGATGAAGAACCAGAAGCAGAGACTGACGTAGAAGGATCTGTGGAAAATGAGGAGGAAATACAGGAATGATCGTTGAACAATCCAGAGAAATCATAGAAGAAGTAAACAAAGCGTTCATTGGCAAGAATAATATCATCGAAAAAGTGCTGATGACGATCTACGCGGGTGGACATGTCCTTCTGGAAGACTGTCCCGGTGTAGGCAAAACAACCCTGGCCCTGGCGTTTGCCAAGGTTCTGGGACTGAGTAATAAGCGTATTCAGTTTACCACAGATACGCTGCCGTCAGATATCACAGGCTTTAATATGTACAACAGAGAAAAGAATCAGTTTGAATACAGAGAAGGAGCTGCAAACTGCCAGCTTCTTCTTGCTGATGAGATCAACCGAACTTCTCCAAAGACTCAGGCGGCACTTCTTGAGGTTATGGAAGAGCATACGATCAGCCTTGATGGTGTGACGCATGAACTTCCGGTTCCATTTGTATGTATTGCGACGGAGAACCCGCTTGGTTTTGCCGGAACACAGCCGCTTCCGGAATCACAGCTTGACCGCTTTATGGTGTGCCTTTCCATTGGATATCCGACACTCGAGAACCAGATGAAGATCATCAACGCGCAGCGCTACAGTAATCCGCTTCTGGATCTCAGGACTGTGACAAGTGCACAGAATATCCTGGAAGTCCAGAATTATCTTACTTCTGTCCGTATGACAGACAGCGTGCTGAAATATGCAATTCTTCTCTGCGAAGAGACGAGAGAACATCCGCTGGTAGAACTGGGTATCTCACCGCGAGGTGTTTCTGCTCTGGTGAAGATGGCAAAGGCAAGTGCTGTCCTGAACGAAAGAAATTATGTGATCCCGGAGGATGTGCAGAATGTATTTGCAGATGTCTGTGCCCACAGACTGGTCATGCGTCCACAGGCACAGGTGGAGGGAGTCACAGCAAGGGCGCTTCTGGAAGATATCCTTACCAAAGTCAGACCTGCATCAGCAGAAGAAAGGTAAGCAGATATGTGGAAAAATCGGTTAGGTTATATCCTTGCTTTTTCAGGATGTATGATACTGCTGTTTGCTTACAGCAGACCTTTTATGCTTTATTCGGTCGTTCTGCTTATGACGCTTGCTGTGGCAATGTATCTGTTCCTTCGAAGGGATATCCGGAGTATCGAGACAGTGTTGACAATTGCGCCGACAGTTAAGGAAGGACAGGAAGTTTTTCTGTCTGTGGATATCAGTTCTGAACATTTTTTTCATGCGGCGGGTTATGTAATGGCAGAACTGGAGATCAGGAATGAAATGTTTGATACAGTAGAACACAAGAAGTTTCTGATGAGTCTCAGTGGCCGCAGAAACCATTTTGAGATTCCGGCAGAAACAGATTTCTGTGGAGAAACCTGTATAGAATGTCAGAATATCTGGATTTTTGACCTGTTCAAACTGTTCAGGGCCGGAGGGAAAAAGCCCAGGGCAATTCGGACAGTCATTTATCCGGAAACGATGGATATCCGTGTGGAACTGGACAAAAACATGGCGGGTGCACCGCAGGAGGAAGGAATGATCCAGAACCGCAAGGGAAATGATCTGAGCGAGATCTTTGATATCCGTGAATATGTGCCAGGAGATGATATACGCTCGATCCACTGGAAACTTTCCAGTAAGACCGACACACTGATCCTTAAGGAAGCCAGCGATCCTTCTCACTACAATGTTGTAATCCTTCCGGATTTTGGACGTAAACAGCTTGGAGAGACAGTTTCAGCCAGGGAAGTGAATGCGGCAGTCGGGATTGGAGTGGCAGTCGGACAGCAGTTTATCATGAAAGGAGTTCCTTTCTGTATTGCTTTTCCAGGTCCAAATGGTCTACATCTGACGGAGATCAGGAATAAAAGTGACTATCAGAAGATGCTGACACAGTGGCTTGCCTGCCGGATCCAGGATAACGGTGGAGACGGATTGAAATATTTGGCGACAGGACATATGGAGAAATATTTTACAAGGCTTTTGATCCTTTCCGCAGGGAAATATGATCAGAATTTAAGTCTTCTGGATGGAAAGATCAGTATTACTGTCCTGAATGCGGTTCAGGACAGCACTACTGTGAATGCCAGCAAAAATGGAACCTGTCAGATTGTGGAGATTCCGGCAGACAATAAAAAAGATACGTATCGTATCATATGTTAAGGATCAGAAGAGAGAATGAGAAATAAAAAAGAACAGATTCCTGTTCAGGTACTTTATGCGGACCGGAATCAAAACAGATACAAAAATATCATATGGATCACATTTCTGGCACTTCTTCTGACGGGAGGCACTTTTCTTGTCATAAGACAAAGCTGGAAAGGGCAGGTGTCTATGCTGCCTGTATGCGGACTGATGGCGTGTGCAGGGATTTTGTGCTGTGTTCTGGCTGAGATGATGAGAGAGAAAATGCGGTTTTCTGTGATATTCACAGGGCTGCCCTGGCCCCTTCTCCTGATTTTTACCGGAGCTTTTCAGGGAGGATGGACAGGCGCACAGGCATGGCTCAATATGCTGATCAGTCAGTGGAATACTGCAAATGAGGGTGGGATGGCATTATTTTCCGTGCAGGCGTCCACGCATGATGCATTTGTTTTTACATTGATCCTTGTCCTGGCAGTAGCTGAGATCTCCTGGTTCCTGGCAGCTGGGAGACATCTTTTTCTGGCAAATATTTTCTGCATTCTGTGGGTTATCCTGCAGCTCTTGTGCGGGGTACTGAATCCTGCAGCCTGCGGATTTTTGTTTGCGGGTCTTTGTGGAATGTGTGTGTCCGATGATAAGATGATTTTTACAAGAAACAGGGCGGGCTGGACAGTTGGAGTCCTGATCGTTTTCTGCATATTCGGAAGAGTCGTATCAGAGGAGGAAATTCTGGCAGTCAGTCAGTTTCGTGAATCTGTACAGGAAGAGATACACAAGATCCGATATGGAGAGGATACACTGCCAGAAGGAAATCTGTATCTGGCATCCGAACTTAAGGCGGATGCCAGGGAGATGCTTAAGTTAAAGACAGAGCAGCAGAAAACACTGTATCTCCGAGGTTTCGTCGGATCTGTTTATGAAGATGGAGTCTGGGAAGAACCGGCAGATGCTGTCTATGGCGGTGAGAATGCTGGAATGCTGGGCTGGCTTGAGGAAAATTCATTTGATCCGCTTTGCCAGATTTCAGATTACTATGCTCATAGTGATGAGGAAAAAAATCCAGACAAAAATGAGATCCAGATCCGGGTGACCGGAGCTTCACGTTACTATGTATATACACCGGCAGCTGTGGAAGATATCAAAAAAGGAAAACTGACTGAGGATAAAGACATCAGATTTTGTAACAAAGGTTTTTTTGCTGCACGGAATTATACGATAGAAGAAACTTCCGGAACAAGACCGGCAGAACTGATGGTGACAGATCCCTGGGTGAGTACACCGGAATCAGCAGAACAGAAGCAGTACAGTGAGACGGAAGCTGTTTACCGTGCCTTTGTTTATGATACTTACCGTGATGTGGATCCCGAAACACGCGATCTGGTCCAGCAGATGTTCTGGGATGATTACGAGTCAGACAGTGATGGGATTTACAGTTCCATCTGCCGCATCAGAGATGTCCTGAAAGAAAACGTTGAGTATACGGAGAATATAGAGGAAGTTCCGGATGGAGAAGACCTTGTGAGATATTTCCTTACAGGATCGCAGAGAGGAAATGCAATGCTGTATGCTTCCGCAGCTGTAGATGCACTGAGAGTCCATGGAATCCCTGCAAGATATGTGGAAGGATACTATATTTCGGAATCAGATCTCAAGAACAGCCAGAGTGAGGAGATCATCCTTACCGGGGAAAATACGCATGCGTGGGCAGAAGCATATTTTGATGGAATCGGATGGCTTCCGTTGGATGTGACACCGGGATACTATTATGATGCAGTTACTCTTCAGAAGATGGTAAGTACGCCGGATGTCGCACAGAAGAATGCTGTGCTTAAAGATAATTCTTTTGGCTCACAGGAGGTAACCGGTCTGGATGGAGCAGGCGGCAAAAGTGCCCGTGAGAGACTTACCAGGGCCGCACGTGATGTTGGTGCGATCTGCCTTGGGATCGTGGCAGTACTGCTTATCCTTTTTGTAGTGGTGATCATAGTGTGCGAAGTGATAAGAAATGTCTGCCTGTGGACTGACAGAAAAGCAGACAGGGGAGCTTCACCGAGAGAAAAAATACTGAGAACAGAGAAAAAGATCTACAGTTATCTGGCACTTGTGGGTATCAGGGCACGGCTGGGATGGAATACAGAGGAAACAGACAGGCTTATTGCAGACTTTTTTGAAGAGATCGAATCGGGAGAGTATACCCGTGTCTGCAATCTGATCGAAAAAGTGATCTATGGTGAGATCGAACTGGAACCTCATGAAGAACGAACCGTGACCAGTTTCCTGAATAAACTTCTGACCAGTCAGAAATTCATGGACAGGAGAGCCTGGCTGAGACGAAGATACACCTATGTATGGATGAACAGGAAGTAGAACAGGAAAGAGAATATTATTATTTTGCAATAAAATATTGTACCGAGAACATTTTTTTGCTTTGTGCATACTCTAACAGCAGAAGTTTCAAAAGGAGTATCTGCATGAAAAATAAAAAATGGATCTCACTGGCAGCAGCAGTGGTTCTGGCGGTGACGGCACTGCCGATGGGAGTATTTGCTGCGAAGAAAGATGGAGAAGAGGAGAAGCTTACGAAGGTTACACTGAATGAAGTAGCGCATTCGATTTTCTATGCGCCGCAGTATGTGGCAATCGAAGAGGGATATTTTGCAGAGGAAGGTCTGGATCTGACACTGGTGACGGGCTTTGGTGCAGATAAAGTTCTGACTGCTCTGATCTCCGGTGAGGCAGATATCGGATTTATGGGAGCAGAAGCATCCATTTATGCATACCAGGAAGGTGCGACTGACCCGGCAGTGAACTTTGCGCAGCTTACTCAGCGTGCCGGAAACTTCCTTGTGGCAAGGGAAGAAATGCCTGACTTCAAATGGGAAGACCTGAAAGGAAAGAAAGTTCTCGGCGGTCGCAAGGGCGGCATGCCGGAAATGGTCTTTGAATACATTCTCCGTAAAAACGGACTGGATCCGCAGAAAGACCTGACCATCAACCAGAGCATTGATTTCGGTTCCACGGCGGCGGCTTTTACAGGTGATGCTTCAGCAGATTTTACCGTAGAATTTGAGCCGTCTGCGACTGCACTGGAAAAAGAAGGCGCAGGATATGTTGTTGCTTCGCTCGGAGTAGATTCCGGCTATGTTCCATACACTTCCTACAGTGCAAAGACCAGTTACATGCAAAAAAATCCAGAAGTCATCCAGAAATTCACAAATGCTCTCCAGAAAGGCATGGAATATGTCCAGACTCACACCCCGGAAGAAATCGCGAAAGTCATTGCACCACAGTTTGCAGAAACTGACCTTGACACAGTTAAGACTATCGTAAAACGTTACTATGATCAGGATACCTGGAAATCCAATCTTATCTTCGAAAAAGAGAGTTTTGAACTCCTGGAAGATATCCTCGAAGATGCCAGTGAACTGAATGAACGAGTAGCATATGAAGATCTCGTAACAACAGAATACGCCGAGAAGGCGGCAGAAAAATAAACAGTTAAGCTCTGCGCATCATCTTGTAGTAAACCGGAATCAGCAGGGAGCAGGCTCCGATCCATGCGAGAGGACTGGCGATGCAGACAGAAGTGTATCCGATCATGCCGGAGAGACCAACGGTAGCGGCGATACGCATGACCAGTTCGATCATACAGGCAGCAAAAGGAGCCTGCCCATTCTGCATACTCTGGATGGAAGTCCGGTAAACAGCAAGAAGCCCTAGGATAAAATAAAACGGTGCAACAATAGTCAGATACATATCGGAATAATGATAAATTTCCTTCGTAGGATTGGACAGGAACATCTGCACGATCGGATGACGCAGGAGCAGAATGCCGACGCACATAATAAGATTGAGCGTTTCTGTCTGGATCAGACAAGCCCGCACACCCTGACGTATACGGTCACTTTTGCCCGCACCGAAATTCTGGGCAACATAGTTGGAAATAGCAGTCATCATGGCATTATTCACAAGAACTGAAACCTGATCTGCCTTGGAAGCAGCCGTATATCCGGCGACTGCAGCAGTACCGGAAAGTTTTTCAGCCCGACGATCAGACTGAACAGGGCAGAGAGAAACTGTGAAAGGATCGTAGCCCATGCAGCTCCCGCAACACCCATATGGAACGGTACAATAAACAGGATATCCAGAAAAATATTCAAAACAGAAGAAAACACCAGGAAATAAAGTGGAGTTTTGCTGTAACCAAGTGCACGGAGCATGTTTGAGATCATATTGTAAAAAACAGTAGCGCCCGTTCCGAGAAAGACCACGAACATATAATCATAAGCTTCTCCGGAGATGTCATCCGGGATCTGCATCCATCTGAGAATCTGGTGAGCCAGCAGATCAGAGTCAGCACCAAGAGTCTTGCCGACGATCACAGAGTCAGCGAGTGTATAAAAAAGCTGAAAAAGATTTCCGAGAATAACCGGAATTGCAAATTTTAACAGTGACCAGAATGGATTTCCGACAGTGAGATCCATTTCTTTTGATTTCGGTCTGGACATAAGAACATCCTCCTTAGAATTATTGCGTGTTTTTTTACTGCACGCCCAATTATAGAGAAACGGATAGTAAAATGCGATTCTGGTATTGCTGTTTATGATACAGATATTGACCAGATCAGCAAATTTATTTATGATAATAAAGAACATTTTTTGCCATGAAAGCAGATAAAAACTGGAGAGGGTAAAATGGCAAAAAGAACAATCCTGGTAGACAGTGCAAGAAGAGAACTTGAAAAGCATGGAACAGAAACTTTTCCGATGACAGTGAACCACGATGATCTCTGGTCATTTGAGGGCAAAAATGTGCCGATTCACTGGCATAATGATCTCGAAATCAACCTTATAAGGGAAGGAGAGGCCGTCTTTCAGGTATACCAGAAAAGCTACAGGGTCAGAACGGGAGAGGGATTTCTGCTGAATCGAAATGTACCGCACAGCTGCAGTTCACCTGGAAATGAACATGTACGTTACAGCACGATACTTGTAAGACCAGACTTTCTGTATGGCGATTTTGGAAGTGATGTTGAGCGAAAATGTTTTCAACCATTTCTGCAAAATTCAGCGATACCCTGTATTTATTTGATTGGATTTGATGAAAATGGAAAAGAAATTCTGCAGAAATTAAACCAGGTAGAAGAAGCTTTTGACCGGAAACGATTCTGCTATGAATTAAAGATCAAGGGACTTCTGTGTGAAGCATTTGCCATGATCCTTTATGGGCACAGACAGGAATTGACGAAATTCGTCCCGGCAAATCTGCAGGAACTGGAACGTCTGGAAAAAATGCTGAATTATCTTAATATGCATTTTACAGAAGTAATTTCTCTTCAGGACCTGGCAGATCAGGTGCATTTGTCAAGAGAAGTCTGCTGCCGCCTTTTCAAAAAAATGACAGGTAAAACTATCACCGGATATCTGGAAGAATACCGTGTCAACAAAAGCTTTTCGCT
>OLOJ01002175.1_pt1 | contig 16595 bp, 10 predicted proteins | sample 1672251 | NCBI WGS metagenome assembly OLOJ01 (sample SAMEA3136664, study PRJEB25190) | human gut metagenome | biome: human gut; feature: human-associated habitat; material: faeces | place: Austria | collected 2013 | reverse complement strand
GCAAGCTACAAACTCAGGAACAGCTCGTGGATGCGGGTGTCGTCGGTGAGCTCGGGATGGAACGCCGTGGCGAGGATCTTGCCTTGGCGCAAGCCGACCACATTGCCGTCCACCGACGTTTCGACGGTGGCGGCCGGTCCGACTTCGGCCACGAACGGCCCGCGGATGAACACCAGCGGGAAATCTTTGAGCACGATGTCGGCCGGGGCGTCCTGCGGAACATGCTCGCCCGGTGCGACCACGACGGCGGAATCACCGGAAGAGGAGCCGAAATCGGCGGTGGCGGCGAACGAGCCAAGCTGGCGGCCGTATGCGTTGCGCCGCACGACGGCGTCAAGCGCGCCGAAGTAGACGTTGTCGTCGTTATCGAGCTTGCGGGCTAGCAGAATCATGCCGGCGCAAGTGCCGAATACCGGCTTTCCGGCGGCGATGTGCGCTGCGATGGGTTCGAACAGGCCGGTCGATCGCAGCAGCTTGCCCTGCGTGGTGCTTTCGCCACCTGGCAGGATCACGCGATCGATCGAATCGTCGAAATCCTCGGCGGCACGCAACAGTTTCCACGGCGCGCCAAGACGATCCAGCATGGCCGCATGCTCGGCGAACGCGCCCTGCACCGCCAGAATGCCGGTCACGCCGTGCTTCGCGGATGCCGAGCCTGCGGCGACGTCGGCCGATTCTTCCTTTGAAATGTATTCAACGGCAACAACCATCGGATCTCCTTACCCAAACCATCGAGACCATCACAAATCATGCGAAATGCAATCACACGAAACGGGCGGCATAAGGCGGCCGATAGTCACACCCCATCCGCTCGCAATACGTGAAATCACAGCACAATCACAGCGAAATCACTCGCCGCGGGCGGCCATGATGGTTTCGATCTCATCTTCGTTGATGCCGACCATGGCCTCACCGAGATTCTCGGAAAGACGTGCAAGCAGCTCGGCGTCCTGCCAATTGGCGGTAGCCTGCACGATGGCGGCGGCACGCTTGGCCGGGTCTCCGGACTTGAAGATGCCGGAACCGACGAACACGCCTTCGGCACCCAGCTCCATCATGAGCGCGGCATCGGCCGGAGTGGCCACGCCACCGGCTGCGAAGTTGACGACCGGCAGACGGCCGTTGTCGTGCACGTACTTGGCGAGATCGTACGGCACGGCCAGCTGCTTGGCGGCCTCGTACACCTCGTCGTCGCGCAGGGAGACGAGTTCGCGGATCTGCTTGTTCATGGTGCGCATGTGGCGCACGGCCTGGATGACGTCGCCGGTGCCCGGCTCGCCCTTGGTGCGGATCATGGACGCGCCCTCGGCGATACGGCGCAGCGCCTCGCCCAGGTTCTTCGCGCCGCACACGAACGGCACGTCGAACTGGTTCTTGTCGATGTGGTACACGTCGTCGGCGGGGCTGAGCACTTCGGATTCGTCGATGTAGTCGATTTCGATGGCCTGCAGGATGCGGGCTTCGGCAATGTGACCGATGCGCACCTTCGCCATGACCGGGATGGACACGGCTTCCTGGATGCCCTTGATCATGGCCGGGTCGCTCATGCGGGAGACGCCACCGGCCGCGCGGATGTCGGCCGGAATGCGCTCGAGCGCCATTACCGCGCATGCGCCCGCGTCCTGTGCGATCTTCGCCTGCTCCGGGGTGGTGACGTCCATGATTACGCCACCCTTGAGCATCTGTGCCAGATTCTTGTTCAGTTCGTTCCTGTTGTTGGCCATCGCCAGCCTTTCGTCGAAAATAATCGTTTGCTATCGATACTAACGATTTCCCATTTCGATTTCACGCGAACTGAATCTTATAACCTACCAAAAAGTCGGTTTTGCTAAATTTGCAACCTTATTTTCATGATTGTTTCATTGGCTTATGATTTCGATTCCGTCGACATTTCGTCGGTTTCGTCCGTTTTTCTTGCTTTACCTGCGACCATGGCTTTCGATTCGTCCGCTTCCGTACGCCGTCGCGCGCGCTATAGGAAACACGAATGACATGCGATTTTCATACGACCACATTGCGGACGTGCGACGCGTCCGTATGCGGCCGCATGGGCATGGGCACCTCACCAGGCCCCGCATTACGCCGATTCACACACTAGTTCGCACGCATCGGCTCGCCGCATCAGTTCGCAATCCGCACGCGCCAGCTCACATGCGCACGATGCGGTCCGCGATGCGCATGGTGGAATCGCGGTGCGAGACGAGCAGCACCGCGCTCCCCTGCTGCGCCAACGCGTCAATCGATTGCAGAATCACGGATTCGTTGTAGGCGTCGAGGCGACTCGTCGGCTCGTCGAACAACACCAGCGACGCGTTGCGCAGGAAGACGCGAGCCAGGCCGATGCGTTGCCGTTCACCCTCTGAAAGCCGCCCGCCCAACTCGCCGACGGGGGTATCAAGGCCCTGCGGGAGCGAGTCGACCAGTTCAAGCGCGGAAGCCTTGGCAAGCGCGGCGCGCAGCACGTCATCACCGACAGAAGGGGTCGACCGGGTGGAAAGCGCGGAATCAGCGGCATTCCACGAAACGGGAGGAGCGGGCGGGGTAAGGAGCGCTCTGCCGGAAGTCGCGGAATCGTCCGGATCGCCAGCATTACCAGCCCTATCCGCATCGCCCCTGTCGCAGGACATAAGCAGGTTTTCACGGATAGTGCCGTCGAACAGGTAGGTTTCCTGCCCCATCATCGTTTGCACGCGACGGCGATGATGCGCGTCGATCTGCGGCAGTGGCACCTCGGACAGGGCGACTAAGCCGGATTGCGGGTCCCAGTAACGCATGAGCAGCTTCAGCAGGGTCGATTTGCCGCGGCCGGACGGGCCTTGGATGCCGAGGATGCCGTGTTGTGGTATGTCGAACGAGACGTGGCTGAGGATTGGCTCGGCGGACGACTCGGGGGCATCCGCATCGCTTCCGGAAATTGGAGCCTCGCCCGAATTGCCGTAGCCGAACGTGACGTCGTGCATGGACATGCCGTGGTAGCGCGGCAGGAAATCGCCCCGCTCCTCCACTGCGGGGGTTTCGTCCATCAGCGCGAACAGGCGGCGGGCGGCGGCAAACGTTTGCGTGAGATTGGCCGGCAGCGCGCTCAACGCGAGCGTCGGACCGAACGAGCTGGCCAGCAGCACGAAAGCGGCGGTCAGGCGGGCGGCGGGCGCGGAAATGACGGTCTGGATGGTCGCAGCGGCAGCGGAAGCGATCGGCATCGTCGCACCGGACGTGACCATCGCCAGCAATGCCGCGATGGCAGTGAACAGTACGACCAGCACCGCGCCGAAGCCTGCGAAATCGCCATTCTTGGCACTCAGCCGGGCGCGGCGGCTCCAGAGCGAGCGCGTGCGTGACGCGATGACGGCAAGCCGCGCATGGCCTTGGCCGAATCGGATGATTTCGTCGAGACCGCGCATATCGTCGAGCATTTCGTCATCAAGTTGGGCGGATTCGCGGCGAATATCCCCACCGAGACCGCCTACCGCCGTGGCGAAGAGTTTCGGCAGCACGATGCCGACGGTCAGGTGCGCGATGACCAGCGTGACAGCGATCGCAGGGCTCAACGTAAGCAATGCGACCGTGTAAAGCACGGTGGTCGCGATGGCGATGACAACCGGCGAAATGGTGTGCGCAAAGAAGATTTCCAGCAGTTCGACGTCGGTGGTGACCAGCGCGATCAGGTCGCCTTTGCCTTTGCCGGACAGTTTGGCGGGCGCGAGGCGACGCAGCGCGGCAAACGTTTTCGACCGGAACAGCGCGAGCAGGCGGAAGGCGACATTGTGGTTCATGTACTGTTCGGCGTAGCGCATGCCGCCGCGGATCAGTGCGCAGATAATCATGGCTGCGATTGCCGCGGGAAGGCTGAGATTCCAGACTTTTGCGCCAGCTGCGGCAAACAGCGCGGCGACGCCGAAAACCGGCAGGAACGTGGCGGCGAGGTGGCCGAGGATGCCGCACGCGCAGGCGATGGCCATGGGTTTGCGCAGTGGGCCGACTTCGCGCAGCAAGCGGGCGACGACTTGGGTTGTTGGCATGTCCGATTTGGCGCCACTGGCGTTCGATTCGGCGGAACCAGACATCCGAGACACGGCAAACGCACCAGACGCATGAGTCATACGCGATACGCGCGGCGCGACGCGACCAGACAATCCCACCCGTTCCACGCTTTCCTGCGCCCGGAACAGCTTGGCATACGTGCCGTCCGCGGCCATGAGATCGTCATGCGCGCCCTGCTCGACGACGACACCCCCATCAAACACTACGACATGGTCCGCGTCGGCCGCGTTCGCCATGCGGTGCGTGACCATCAGCACGGTTGCGCCGGCGTCGGCGAGCGCGCGAATCGTTTGCAAAATCAACGTTTCGCTGTCCGCGTCGACGCTGCTGGTCGCCTCGTCGAAAATATAGACGGCCGACCTGCGCAACAGTACACGGGCGATCGCAATGCGCTGTTTCTGCCCGCCGGACAGATTCGCGCCGTCCTGCGTGATCGGCATATCGAGTCCTCGCGATTGCGCGCGCACGAAATCGTCGATATGCGCGGCTTCCAGCGTCTGCCACAGCTCGTTGTCGGTGGCGTCGGCACGGGCCATGAGCAGGTTGTCGCGCAGGGTGCCGGCGAACAGGTGGCTGTGCGCGGAGACGATGGAGATTTCGCGGGTGAGCGATGCTGCGGTGAGGTCGCGGATTTGGTGCGATTTCAGGGTTTCACTGTCATCCGGCGCCACACTGCTTAACATAGCGCCCAGCACTTCGTCCCGCATTCCGGATGGCATTTCGGACAGCAGCACATCGCCTTCATATCCGACAAGCGTGCCGGCAAGCAGCTGGACGGCTGTGGATTTCCCGGAACCGGATGGCCCGACGATCGCAGTGACTTCGCCGGGCAGCGCACGGAGGGCCACGTTGCGCAAGGCGTAGCGCGTTTCGCGCGCGTCACCCGCGCCGCCGCCCTCATCAACGCTGTCCACATCCGCGTTCCGCATATCGGAATGCGATGTGGACGATATACGACGGGGACTCGCAACACCGGCACCCGCAGACCCGGCAGCGTCAGGCCCCGCACCAGCAGTACCCCCAGCATCCACATCCGCGTCCGCATACCGGTACGAAACACCACGAAACTCCACGCCGACACCACGCCCGGAAGCCCCGAATTCCGGCAGTTCCTTGCTGCCATGCTCCGGTTCGGGCGCGTCGAGCAGCGCGAAAATACGTTTCGTGGACGTCATGCCGTTCATCGCAACGTGGAAATACGAGCCGAGCTGTCGCAGCGGAATGAAGAAATCGGCGGCTAGCAGAATCGTCAGCAATACCGCGGCGATCGGCGTCAAACCAAGCGGCAGCACGCCGGACAGCGCGAAAACGCCAGACGGCGAGAGCGAGCCGGATACAAATCGCCATATCGCAACGCCGATGCCGGCGGCCGCGCCACCGTACGCCACGGCATCCATCGCCGTGAGCGAACGCAGTTGGATCTGCAGCACGTTCATGGTCATCACGCGGAACTGTTCGGCCTTCTCGTCCATGACTCGTGCGGCGCGCTCGTCCGCGTCGAAGGTTTTCAGCGTCTCAATTCCCTGCAGATTGTCGAGGAACGCGGCGCCCATATCCGTGTATTTGCCCCAGTATTTCTTGAATACGCGGGCAGCACGCATCGCCACCATGCCGACGATGAGCACGATGAGCGGCGCGCAGGCGAGCAGCGTCGCGGCGGTGGGCAGGTCGATCGGCGCAAGCACGGCGAACAGCGTGATGGGGGCGAGCACGGCGTAGCACAGTTGCGGCAGGAACAGTTCGAAGAAGCTTTGGATTTGTTCAATGCCTTCGCCCGCGGACTGCACCACGCCGGCGGTGCGCACGCGCTGCGCGTAGGACGGGCCGAGCGCGAGCATCTTATTGAACAGTTTCTCACGCAGCGCGAGTTTGACGCGTTCGGCGGCCTCGCTACCGAAACGTGCGGCGGCGCGAATGGTGACGAATCGCACGACCGCGGCAATAAGAATAATGGCGATGCAGGGCGCGGTGGCGGACGGTACGGGCGCGAACAGCGGTTGCAGCATACGCACCACAGCCACGACGAAGGCGATGTTGGCCACGAGGCCCAGCCATTGGCAGGCGACTTTCGCCGCGATCAATCGACCGACGCCGTCAGCCAAGGAAAACAGCCGCTTGTCGAACATCATGCCCCTTTTCCAATCGTTTGCAATCCCGCCATCCGCTCCAAGCGTATCGGGCATACCGACGAAAGGCAATGACGGAACGGCAATCGCAGAAAATCGTCGGAAAAATCTAGAAAACCATCAGAACTCGCAAGCAAATGCACAACAGCAAAACCACAGAAAACCAAGGGAACGGCGAAAAGTGAGGCGGCTGAATGTTCGCCGTTGAGCAAACAGCCTAGGCGCAAGGGGTAGTTGCGCCAAACTTGAGTGTACACGGAACATGTTGTGGTTCGCAACGTCACTCCGCCCAGTTTTGCCGCATTTTCCACCGTTTTCGCCCGTAAGGGCCACCCCTCTCGAACCCGTCGCGCAACCCGTTGGATACCCTGCGATCGAACGCGTCAAACCTTTTTTCGAGATGACGCATCCGTGTACCAATCCCCCGTTCCGTTGACGTTTCGTGCCACTTTGTCAGTTCAAACAAACCCGTCGCCATATTTCTTGTTGTTTCTTACAATGCGGACTTACGTCACCGTAACTTACGATATGCGAGGCGCGACACAGGACGCGAAAAGCACGTCACCGATCACCGCAATCGCAGCGATCGCATATATCGCAAAACCCACGAAAACCGCGGAAACGCAAGAAAAGAGAACACTTCATGCTCACCGAGTACACGACCCCGGGCGCATCCGTCGAAGTACGCGACGACGAATCCATCTACTCCCTGCTTACCGAACGCATCAAGCGCACCGGCGAAGACACCGTGATCGCGGAACGCAAAACCGCTCCGGGCCAGTGGACCAAGGTGACGACCGGCGAATTCCACAAGAACGTGCTCTCCGCAGCCAAAGGCCTGATCGCGTTCGGCATCGGCAAGGGGGATGCCGTCACCCTCTTCTCCACCACCCGTTACGAGTGGGGCGTGCTTGATTTCGCACTGGCCGCAATCGGCGCGGTCAATGTGCCGATCTATGACACCGATTCCGCGGCGCAGGCCGAACGCATTCTCAACGATTCCAACGTGAAGCTCGCCATCGCCGACGATCGCGAACGCTTCGACCATCTTGATTCCGTGATTGGCCGCTGCCCGTCTCTGAAGCATATTCTGATGCTCGACGCCAATGCCATGGGCGCGCTGGAGGGATTGGGCGTCACCGTGTCCGACGAAGAGCTGGACGAGCGTATCGCGTCGGTGCGTGCCGACGATCTGGCCACCATCGTGTACACGTCCGGCTCCACGGGGGCACCGAAGGGTGCCGAGCTGTCGCATCGCAATTTCGTGTCGATCACGCGTGCCGGCAGCCTTGCGCTGCACGAGATGATTCTTGAAGACCATCCGCGTCTGCTGCTGTTCCTGCCGCTCGCCCACTGCTTCGCGCGCTTCATCCAGTACGCGTCGATCGCTTCCGATGACGGCGTGGTCGGCTATCTGCCGGACACCAAGACGCTGCTGCCGGATGTGCGTTCGTTCGAGCCGACGTACCTGCTGGGCGTGCCGCGCGTGTTCGAGAAGGTGTACAATGCGGCTTCCCGCAAGGCCGGCATGGGTTGGAAGGGCCGCCTGTTCCTCAAGGCCGCCGAATCCGCGCGCGACTGGTCGCGCATGCAGCAGGCTGGCGAGAAACCGACCATGAAGCAGACCGCCGAACACCTGTCGTATGAGGCGTCCGTATACCACACCGTGCGTGGCGCGTTGGGCCCGCGTATCCGTTATGTGGCGTGCGGTGGCGCTCCGCTGGACGTGTCGCTGGCGCATTTCTTCAATGGCATCGGCCTGCCGATGATCCAGGGCTACGGTATGACGGAAACCGCGGCGCCGTTTGCCGCGACCCGCGTCACGGACAATGCGATCGGTACCGTCGGCCAGCCTGCGCCGGGATCGTCCGTGCGTATTTCCGACGATGGCGAGCTGCAGGTCAAGGGACCGAACGTGTTCATGGGTTACCACAATCTGCCGGAGAAAACGGCCGAGGTGTTCACCGAGGACGGTTGGCTGCGCACCGGCGATCTTGCGTCGATCGACGATGAGGGTCGTATTACGATTACGGGCCGCAAGAAGGACATCATCATCACCGCCGGCGGCAAGAACGTGTCGCCGATTCCGATGGAGCAGGAGATTGCGAAGTGTCCGATTGTGGAGCATGCCGTGGTGGTGGGCGATAATCGTCCGTTCATCGGCGCGCTGGTCACGCTCGATCCGGAAGGATTGGCGGCCTGGCTGCCGTCCGTGGGCCTGTCCGCGGATACGCCGCTTGACCGCGTGGCGGCTACCGCCGCCGTTCATGACGAGATTCAGAAGTATGTGGACAAGGCGAACGCGACGGTTTCGCGCGCCGAATCCGTGCGTAAGTTCGTGGTGCTGGATGCGCAGTTCACGCAGGAGAACAAGTGCCTGACGCCGTCGCTGAAGGTGGTGCGTCCGGCAGTGAACCGCGTGTTCGCCGACGTGATCGACCAGCAGCTGTACGCCGGCAAGCGCTGAGCCGCACATAGGTAAACAAAAACAGCACGGCGGGGAACGCTGCGTACAAAAGTACGTCAACTTCCCCGCCGTGCTGTTTTTTAAGCGCACCCCGTATCGCTGAGATAACGCGTGCGGTAACAGTGCGGCAGGAAACGCCGGCGTACGAAGGTACGTCAAGTTTCCTGCCGTGCTGTTAACGCTCCGTTATTTCAGTGACGGTTGTTGAGGCGGTGGTACATTTCGCTCAGCTCCAGCTCCTTCTCGAACTGGCGGGCGTTGGTGTTCTCGTCGATGACGGCGAGTTCGACGCCGGCGATGCGGGCGAAGTCCTCCCAAGCCTCACGACCGACGGACGTGGTCATGCAGGTGTGGTGGGAGCCACCGGCGGTGATCCAGCACTGCACGGCGGTCTTCAGGTCCGGCTTCGGCTTCCACACGGCGCGGGCGCACGGCAGGTTCTTCAGGGAGCCCTGCGGTTCGACGATGGTGACCTCGTCCATGAGCAGGCGGAAGCGTTCGCGCTCGTCGGCCATGGAGACCACGACGGCGTCGGCCGGCTTGCCGGAGAACACCAGACGGACCGGGTCGGACTTGCCGCCGATGCCCAGCGGGTAGATGGCCAGCTTCGGCTTGGCGATGGTGCCGATGGACGGGGAGACTTCCAGCATGTGGGAGCCCATGTCGAACTCGTTGCCCGGCACGAAGTTGTAGGAGTAGTCCTCCATCAGGGAGGCGCCACCCTCAAGGCCGTAGCCCATCACGGCGCCGATGCGCACCAGCACGGAGGTCTTCCAATCGCCTTCGGCGGAGAAGCCCCAGCCGTACTCGGACGGGAAGCGCTGCGGGCCGACGCCCGGCAGCTGCGGCAGGGTGCCGAGGTCTTCGAAGTTGTCGACGCCGGCGGTGCAACCGTTCTCACGCATCATGTTGACCATGGCGGCCTCTTCCTTGGCTGCGATGAACAGCTCATCGTAGCGGGAATCAAGCAGCTCGGGGGCCACGTCGTACTTGGCCTTGTAGTCTTCGATGAGGTCCTTGACCTGGCTGTCCTTGACCTTCTCGTAGGCGGCGACGAGGTCGTTGACGGCCCAGGTGTTGATCGAAGCGCCGAACACGCGTTCGGCTTCGGTCTTGTCGCCTTCGGTGACGGCCACGTTGCGCATGTTGTCGCCCCAACGCATGACCTTCATGTTCTGGGAGGCATCCCAGCCGGCGCAGGCGCGAGCCCAGGTGCCGACCTTTTCGGCGACTTCCGGATCGGTGTAGTGGCCGACGACGATCTTGCGCGGAATGCCGAGACGGGACACGATGTAGCCGAACTCACGGTCGCCGTGGGCGGCCTGGTTCAGGTTCATGAAGTCCATGTCGATGGTCTCCCACGGGATTTCCTTGTGGTGCTGGGTGGCCAGCTGCAGCAGCGGCTTGGTCAGCACTTCGAGGCCGCGGATCCACATCTTGGCCGGGGAGAAGGTGTGGCACCAGGTGATCACGCCGATGACGTTCGGGTTGGCGGAGGCTTCGGTCATGAAGGCCTTGACGCCGTCGGAGGACTTCAGGGTCGGCTTGAGCACGATCTTGGCCGGGATCTTGCCGGTCGCGTTGAGGAAGTCGACCATCTCGCCGGTCTGCTGGGCCACCTGGCGCAGCGCCTCCTCGCCGTAGAGGTCCTGCGATCCGACGCCGAACCAGATTTCCTTGCCTTCAAATGGGTTTTCCATTGCCATGTTGGATTATTCCTTACTTCGTTGTTGGGTTTGTCGTTTCAGTTTCCGTCGCGTCAGTGCTGGCCGTAGACGTTGGTGTAGCGGTCGTTAAGGCTATCGATGTCTTCCTGGGAGATCGGGATGATGTCTCCGAGCTGCTTGGCGGCCCACATGGTGTGCGCCACCTCTTCGGTCATGGCGGCAGCCTTGACGGCGGCTTCCGCGTCCTTGCCGATGGTGAACGGACCATGGTTCTGCATGAGCACGGCCGGGGACTTCGGATACTTCTTCAGGGTTTCGACCACGCCTTCGCCGATGGCTTCGGAGCCGATGAGGCGGAACGGGCCGACCGGCACCGGGCCGCCGAACTCGTCGCCCATCATGGTCAGGCCGCACGGAATGTTCTGGCCGGTGGCCGCCCATGCGGTGGCGTAGGTGGAGTGGGTATGCACCACGCCGTACACGTCGGGCATGTGGCGGTAGATGTACGCGTGGGACGCGGTGTCGGAGCTCGGCGCTTCGGCGCCGTCGACCACGTTGCCGTCGAGGTCGCACACGACCATCGAGCTTGGGGTGAGGTACTCGTAGCGCAGTCCGGACGGCTTGATGACCATCAGGTCGGCGGTGTGCAGGCGCTGCGAGACGTTGCCTGCGGTCCACACCACCAGATTCCACTTGATGAGCTGCTCGTGCAGGGTGGCGACCACTTCGCGCACCTGCTTGACTTCAGCTCGTACTTCCGGGCCGTAATCAGCCAACGTTGCCATATTGTGTTCCTTTCGTCAGACTTGCTGTTGTTACGATGGACGGTTATTTGGTTTCCAGCGGGATGCTTTCGATGGCGGCATGCTCGATCGGCAGCCCCTTGCGGAAGCGGTCGAAGAAGGCTTCGAAGCCGGCTACGTCGTTGGCGTCCGGCGCTTCCGTGGTGGAGGCCGCGTCGGCGAAGACGCGGGTGTCGAGGTAGTCGGCGAGCGGCTGGTCGGCGTGCCACAGATAGTCGGCGAGCACGGCCATGCCCCACGCTCCGCCTTCGGCGGCGGTGGCCATGACCTTGATCGGGGTGTCGAATGCGGCGGCGAGGATCTTCTGCGCGACCTTCGGCGTGGTGAAGATGCCACCGTGGCCGACGAGCGAGTCGACGGCGACGCCTTCGTCCTTGGTCATCACATCCATGCCGATCTTGACCGGCGAGAAGGCGCTGAACAGCTGGGTTCTCATGAAGTTGCCGAGGCTCATGCGCGCCTCCGGGCTGCGGGCGAACAGCGGTCGGCCTTCCGGCAGGCCAGCCAGGAATTCGCCGGAGCGGAACGGATAGTTGAGCAGACCACCGCAGTCGGCGTCGACATCGTCCGCGATCGCGGCGCGGAACAGCGTGCCGTACAGCGTGCCGGCATCGACCGGTTGGCCGATCGCGGCGGCGAACTGTCCGAACAGGCCGACCCAGGCGTTGAGATCGGAAGTGAAGTTGTTGGCGTGGCTCATGCCGGCCAGGTCGCCGGCTGGGGTGGTGACGAGGTCGACTTCCGGATGCAGGCGCGCCAGCTTGTGCTCGAGCACGACCATGGCGAAAATCGAAGTGCCGGCGGAGACGTTGCCGGTGCGCACGCGCACGGAGTTGGTGGCGACCATGCCGGTGCCCGCGTCGCCTTCCGGCGGGGCGAGGACGACGCCCGGCTGAAGGGTGCCGGTCGGGTCGAGCAGTTTGGCGCCTTCGGCGGTGAGCGTGCCGGCCGGGGTGCCCGCCACGAGCGGACGGGGCAGCAGGTTCTCAAGCTTCCACGGCTGCGCGGCGACTTCCTCGATCGCGTCGAATCGCTTGATGAACTCGGTTTCGTAGGTATGGGTGGCCGGGTCGATGGGGAACATGCCGGAGGCGTCGCCCACGCCGAGCACCTTCTCGCCGGTGAGCTTCCAGTGCACGTAGCCGGCGAGTGTGGTGATGTAGTCCACCTTGGAGACGTGCTCCTCGTGGTTGAGCACTGCCTGGTAGAGGTGTGCCACGGACCAGCGTTCCGGAATGTTGTACTGGAACAGCTCGGAAAGCTTCTCGTGGGCTTCGTGGGTGTTGGTGTTCTGCCAGGTGCGGAACGGCACGAGCAGTTCGCCGGACTTGTCGAAGGCGAGGTAGCCGTGCATCATGGCGGAGAAGCCGATGTGCCCCACGTGGGTCAACCGTTCGCCATAGGCGGTTTCGACGTCGCCGGCCATCCGGGCGTATGCGGTCTGCAAACCCTTCCAGATTTCCTCCTGGGTGTAGCTCCACAGCCCGTCCTCGAGATGGCTGGCCCACTCGTAGTCGCCCGCCGCGATGGTGTGGTAGGCGTCATCGATGAGCACCGCCTTGATGCGGGTGGAGCCGAACTCGATGCCCAGGCTCGTCTTGCCTGCGCGGATCTTCTCGGCGGTCACTGCGACCTGCTCTTGCGTCATAGTTCACGAACTCCTTGCGTCCGAGCGCCTCGCAACCACTCTGTCAACTGAATGTTAGCGCTCACTGTTAACGCTCACTATTGTAGGCACAAACCCGTGACGCACCAAATCCGACGTGTCATCGGAGCAATGAATATATAAACAAATCGAGAAGAAGCAGCGCCTTAGCGACGGCGGACAGGACCCAGGGAGCTGCGGTTGACCATCTGCGCCGACACCAGTCCGACGCCATGCTGCGATGATCCGAAGGAGTTCTCCTCCCCCGCGCCCAGCAGGTACAGCGTCTCGCGCATGGCGGCGACACCCAGCTGCTCAAAGCCGGGGCGGACCGTGGTCAGCGGCGGGAACATATTGTCCATGGCAGGCATGTCGTCGAAACCCACCAGGCTCACATCCTGCGGAATGCGCACGCCATGCTCATGCAGCGCGCGGGCCACACCCACGGCCTGGCTGTCGTTGGCGCAGACCATGCATGTCGGCAGATTGCCGCCGGTGCGGCCGATGTTGTCGAGGATGTGGTTCATCTTGCCGTACGCTTCAGAGGATTCCCAGGTCTCACACTGCACCGTCACGGAATTGACCGCATTGGCCGCGCATAGCTTGTTCCATGCCAGCAGGCGCGTCGCCGCGTCGCGCCACTCCTTGGGACCGGCGAAATACAGCACCGAACGGTGCCCGTATTCCACGACTAGATGCATCACGTCGGCCATCGCGGACCATTGGTCCATGCCGACGACGGATACGCGGCGGCGGTCGGCGGACTTCATCAGCCGCAGGCCGTCCTGCACGCCGATGCCACCGTGCGTGGATGTGACGATCACACGAGGCTGCGCGATCCGCGTCCGGCATGCCGCGGAGAACATGACATCGGTGGGCGTGAGGAAGATGAACGCATCGACGTTCATCTCGTCGAAGGTGCGGCACAGGTCGTCGAATTCCTCCTGCGAGCACAGCGCCTCATGTACCATGCTCACCGTCACGAACAGGCCATGCTGGCGGGCCATCGTCTCAATCGCGGAAATCGTGGAGATCGGGCCATAGAAATGCTGGCCGCCGGCGATCAGGCCGATGGTGCGGGACCGGTGCGAGGCGAGCGCGCGGGCGGAGTTGCTGGGACGGTATCCGAGCTGGTCGATGGCCTTCTGCACCTTCTCGCGGGTGGCGTCGGAGACGTCCGGCGAATGGTTGATGACGCGCGAGACCGTCTGGTGGCTCACACCAGCCAGCTTCGCCACTTCGAACATCGAAGGACGCTTATTGCCCGCATTGCGTTTGCCTGCCATGCCCCGTCGCCTTTCGCACACAACTGTTGGTACGTTCGCCTATTGTACACGCAACTTCAGTTAGCGCTAACAACCCTCATGCTCCAAGGATGCGGCACACTGCGCGCAGGCTACCGCACGGCCGCCAAAGCACGCAGACGCGCCGCGAAGTTGGGCCAATCGGTGCGCATGGCGGTCAGCAGCTTGCGGTTGGGCACGTCATCGACCGGCACCCATTCGATCTCCATGCTTTCGTCGTCGTTGGCCTTGGGTTCGACGCGGTGCCCCGGCTTTTCGAAGGCGAACACCGTGGTATACGACCATGGGCCGTGGTCCTCGCAGTACGATCCGACCACGTCGATGTCCTCAGGCGTGATGTTGGCTTCCTCGTACGATTCACGCAACGCGCCCTCGATCGGGCTTTCGCCGTCGGCGGTGGCACCGCCGGGAATGCCCCACGTGCCGCCTTCCGCGCTCCATACCGCGCGGTGCTGCATGACGACGTGCGTCACCTCACCGGTCGTCTCGCTGCGGCGGGCCAAGAGCACGCCGGACGCGCCGTTCGTACCCCAATGCTTGCGACCGCAGGCGCAATCGACCCAGCCGTCTCCCGGCTGGTGCACGTTCTCCTTGGGCGGCAGCGGCTTCGCGGCACCCGTTTTCGCATCATATTCGGCGTCCGGCGCAAGGTCGGAGCGGGTGACGTTCCACAGGTCGGTCCATTCGACGCCCAATTGCGCCGCCAGACGGCGCGCCAACGGCAGGCTCAGGCCGATGATGCCGTGCGGATCGCCTTCGATCGAGTCGATGAACGCGCCGCCGAAACCTTCCAAAGTGAACGATCCGGCCACTTCCAGCGGCTCGCCGGTGGCGATGTAGCGTTCGATATCCAGGTCGGAATATTCGCAGAAGTGCAGGGTCGCTTTGCTGGCGCCGCGCACCATGCGGCCCGACGCGAAGTCGATGAGGCAATGGCCGGTCCACAGCTCGCCGGTGGCACCGCGCATGGCACGCAGCCGTTCGCGCGCTACCTCTTCGCTATGCGGCTTGCCGTAGCATTCGCCGTCCAGCAGGAACATGGAATCGCAGCCGAGAATCAGCGGGCCGGCCTTCGAACGGGTCAGGCTTGGACGGCCATCCACGAAATCGGCGATCGGCTCGGCGACGGTGGGAATGGCGATGCCGGAGAAATCGCGGGTCTTCGTCTCGTCGGCGGACTGCGCGCTGTCCGTGCGTGCGGCTGTGCCCGCCGAGGATGCGTCGCGATCGTCTGCTGCCCGGAGCGGGAAGCCGACCACGCGCTCCCCGCGCGCGTGCGCCGCGGTATCGGCGATGTTGCGATACGCCTGGTGCACGGCCTCGGCCTTCGCCGTGGCGAGAATCATCACACGCTGTTCGACGCTCAGGTCGTTCACGGTGACGCCAAGCGCGGCCGCCTCGCGTTCAAGCGCGGCAGGCTCGTCAACGTGCGAGACACGGATGGTCGGGCAGATGCCGGCGGAGAACAGCACGTCACGGCGTGGACGGGACTGGGAGGCGAGAATCAGCGGGATGCTCATGCGCGTTCCACCTGCACACCCTTGGTGTCGACCGCGAGATGCAGCACACGCCAATGGCCGGATGCCAGCTCTTCGGCGGCGATCCGTTCGAGTTCCTCGTGGGCGTCGCCATGGTGCAGCACAAGCACGCATGGGCCAGCGCCGGACACGGTGGAGGCGAAGCCGTGGGAGCGCATCTTCTCGATCAGCGCCCAAGACGGCTCCATCAGCGAGGCGCGGTACGGCTGATGCAGGCGGTCCTGCGTGGCCGCGAACAGCAGTGCGTTGGCGTTCTGACGCGAGCCGGAGGCCAGCATCGCGGGGTTCATGGCGGCCGGCAGCAGGCTCACACGGGAGACGTTGTGCACGGCGTCCTTGAACGGAATCTCAGTCGGCAACGCCTGACGGGCCTTTTCGGTGGACAGCTCGTAGTCCGGCACGAACACGGCCGCGGTCAGATCGTCCGCCACGCGGTAATTGATGGTGTGGAAGCCGTTGTGCATCGGCTCGCCGCCTGGAATCGGCACGGATCCGACACCTTCCGCGGTCTCCATGTCCCAAGACATGGTCAGGCCGCCGTACACGGCCGGGGCCACGTTGTCCGGATGGCCTTCGATGGCGGCGGCCAGCTCGAACACGGCGTCGCGGTTGAGGTCGTCGTCCTGCGCGAAGGCTGCCGCGGCGGCGATGCCGGCGACGATGGCCTCGGCGGAGGAACCCATGCCTCTCGCCTGCGGGATGTTGTTGTGCGCCTGCAGAATGAATCCGACGCGTCCCAGACCGAAGGTCTGGCATGCGCGGCGGAACGTGGAGACCACCAGGTGCGTCTCGTCACGAGGCAGGGTGTCCTCGCCCTCGCCTTCGATCATCACCTGCGCCGCGGTGTTCACCGGGTCGGCGCTCAGCGTGAATTCAAGCTCGTCATGATAGTCCAAGGCCAAACCGACCGTATCGAAACCGGAGCCAAGATTGGCGCTGGTGGCCGGAACCTTCACACGCACCTTGCGGGTAACTGGAGTCATCTCTCGTCGTCCTTCGTCACA
>OLOJ01002174.1_pt1 | contig 16598 bp, 11 predicted proteins | sample 1672251 | NCBI WGS metagenome assembly OLOJ01 (sample SAMEA3136664, study PRJEB25190) | human gut metagenome | biome: human gut; feature: human-associated habitat; material: faeces | place: Austria | collected 2013 | reverse complement strand
CCTCCGCCACGGCTGAATCCGCCAGCACCGACTACCCTGACATCGTTTTGGTGCTGTCCGAGAGCTTCTACGACTTTGACCTCGTGACCGATTTGCAGGCCGACACCGAGGTCATGCCCGTTACCAAGAACCTGCCCAACGCTGTGTACGGCCACACCATCAGCCCCCACGTAGGCGGCGGCACCAATTCCAGCGAGGACGAGATGCTGTCCAGCAACTCGCTGATGCTGATGCCCTCCATTACCCCATTCAACTGGCTGAACCTGCACAACGCCAACAGCCTGGTCAGCTACCTGAAGGACCTGGGCTACAGCACGCTGGCTGCCCACCCCTACACAAACTCCAACTACCGCCGCGACTCTGCCTGGCTGGCACTGGGCTTCGACGAGACCCACTTCCAAGACGACTTCCCCACCAAGGAGTACTACGGCAACCGCCCGTATCAGACTGACTCGGCCTCTTACCGCGACTTCGAAAAGCTGTACGAGACCATGCCCGAGGACAAGCCGCGGTTCGGCTTCCTGGTGTCTATCCAGAGCCACGGCGACTACACAATGAACGATGCTTCGCTGGATATTGTACACACCGCCACTGACTACGGCGAGTACGACGAACTGATGGACGAATACCTGAGCTGCATCCACATGAGCGACGCCGCCGTGCAGGAACTGTGCGACTACTTTACCAAACAGTACGAGGAGACCGGCCGCAAGGTAGTGCTGGCGTTTGCCGGCGACCACGCCCCCAGTTTTGTGGACCACGTGGCTGACAAGACCCGCACCGAGGGCAACGACCTGCAAATTCTGGAGCGCAGCACGCCGTTCTTTATCTGGGCCAACTACCCGCTGGAGCACACGGCCGCTGCCACCAGCACCACCGACCCGCTGAACCGGATGGACATGGTCATGCTGGCCCCCACCCTGCTGCAGCAGGCCGGTCTGCCGCTGAGCGACTATTACAAGTATCTGCTGGAAATGAAGCAGAACACCCCCGTTGTGACCGCCGCCAACGATTACATGAAGGTGGACGGCACGACCGCCGAGTACGGCGCTGACCCCGCGCTGGACGAGTGGGCCAAGGGGTATCTGAGTCTGGAATACAACAACATCGGTGCCCACGCCAAGCGGGACCAGAGTATTTTTGACCCCGCCGAGTAAGAGGAGGAATCCCGTATGACTGGTCTGAAACGAACCCTGCGCAGCCGCCGCGGCTTTACGCTGGTGGAGCTGGTTGTCGTGCTGGTGATTGCAGGCATAACAGCGAGCTTTGCCGTGCCTGCGCTGACCGGGTACATTGACAACGCCAAGGAGAAGCAGGCCGTCAGCGAGACGCAGGCGTGTGTGGAGACAGTGACCCGCATTGCCGCGCAGAAGTACGCCGAATGGCAGAAAAACACAACCTATCAGCTTGCAGGCGGTAAAGAATTAACCAGCAGTGCTGCATTTCAGCCGTTAGTCGGTTGCACCGGCACCACAAGCAACATCCCGCCCGCCGTGACCGGCGGCGATGTTGCACTGACCGAGGGCAGCGGGCAGTATCTGCTGCATGTCAGTAATTACGAACCGGGCGGCTTCCCGGCAACGGGCAGCACTGCCGATATCTCTGCTGCGGCCTCCGTGACAGGCACGATACAGACCCTGACATGCAGCAGCAGCGGGCAGGTTGTGTATTTGGTGTACACCAGCAAGGATGGCATCACCGTTGTTTATACCAACAACGGCCGTTCCTCCACCGTAAGCACAAAGGCCGATGCCGTTGTTGTGCCGACACCGGGGCCGGACAGCAGCGGCGGCGGTGGTGAAACCGGCGGCGGTGGTACGACCGGCGGCGGAGAAACCGGTGGAGGTGGAACGACCGGCGGCGGGGAAACCGGCAGCACTGCTACCGCAGGCGAAAAACAATTCATTATCCATATGCAGGATGTCAGCACTGGGAACTATGCGCCTTTTGCAAAGAGAAAATATCACATTGTAAGCGGCGAGAACTCCTTTGATGTGACCTCTGATAAAAACGGCGATATTCTGTTGAAGATTTCTCCTCATGAGTCTTGGCTCCAACGTCCCGAAACTGTTATCGGGGATACGCCGACATTTATCACCGAAGATGAGGCTCCTGCCGGCTATCAAGTCATTCCCAGTGATACAAAAATCAATATCAATGTTTGCCTTAAAGGGAACGACTATTATCTCAATAACATACAGGATGACGGAAATTACAATTCAGGTGTTGTCGATATGCCCAACAGGCGGCTTACCATTATGCGCTTTCCCGTTGCCAAATTGAAGCTGCGCGTCACTGACTCTAATAATAATGCACTGTCCGGTGCTATTTTTGAGATCAAGAATGGCTCAAATACTGTTGCTACACTCACTTGTGATGATAAAGGAGAATGTTCCATTCCTGTCAAACTGCATGAGGGAGATAATATCGGGGAACCTGTTTACCTGACTGCCGGAAACCAAACTTATGTTATAAAGGAAACCTATCCTCCTGCCGGATATCAGGGAGACATCACCTGTTCTTTTCATTTATATTATCAGCCATATCCCTCTGAACCGACTCCACACCATGAAACCTGGTTCTATATTGATAGTAATAACGGTGATCATGGAGAATGGGGTAGCTATAAGCGGGAACAAACCGTTGGTGAAAACGATTCTTTTCATGTTATAAACACCGAACGCAAGCTGTGTACTGTCTATATCCGTAAAATTGATGACGCCGGAAATCCTGTATCCGGCGCCAATCTAAAGCTGACAGCTGACAACAATAGCGATGCTATTGTAAACACCAATGTCATGGAAAGCTTTGTACAATCCAAAGAGTTCATTACAACCGCTGCTGACGTATTCGAGGTGCGGCAGGATCAGAACTATACGCTTGAAGAAACAAACGCTCCTGCCGGATACACCAAGGCTGATAACCTGACATTTACCGTTGAAGATGGCTGTGCCACAAAGGAAGTCACCATGATTGACCATAACTCTAGTGAGGATAAATCTGATATAAAGTTCGACAAAGTCACTTTTAATCAGGCAAATAACTGGGCACACAAACTCACTACGGATGACAAAATCAGTTTTAATGGCGGTGAAATTCTTTGCTGGAAGGGTATCGCTTACTACAATTATAAGCAGGATAAGTCACTTACCTATAATATTGAAAATAACAAGTGTGATGAATATAGTAAAGCTGATTCTACCGAACTGAATAAGGCTCCCGACCCCATGAAGTTCTTAAACGAGCATCTCAAAGATGAAAAGTCCGATAAACAAGCGGCTGACTATATTGTTCCCCTTACAGGTAAGGCTTATCGTTATAATGAAGAAAATGTAACACTCAAAAAAGGTGACATTGTTATTCCTGAAGATTATGGGGACGGGGTTCCTGTAATTACAAAGAACGAAGAAGGAAAAAAGGTCACAAAAAACAAAAAAGTATATGTCTATATCGGTGATAACGCTTTACCTCTTACCGATGGAACTCTCAGCGATAAAAAACTCGCTAGCAGCTTTACTACGCTAGAGCATAAACTACAGGATAAAGACAAAAAAATATATAATTTCACCCTCAATCAATAAGAAAGCCCCCACCCAACCGCAGAACATCTGCACTTGGGTGGGGGTGATTTTATTTGCGAAGCCTTTTCCAAAAAAGAGGTAGCCGCGTGGTTGTGCCCCCCTGACCGCGGCAAACAGGGCGGGGCGAGGCGAGCATCGGTCCCTACTATCGCACCGTAGGGGCGGGGTTCTACTCCGCCCGTGGAACTTTGCCCTGCCGCAGGCGGGCACGGGCGGAGCAGAGCCCCGCCCCTACTGAGATATTTAAGTGAACGACTATGAAAAACACCTTTGGAAATACCGTCAGCATGACGATTTTTGGCGAGAGCCATGGCCCGGCGGTCGGTGCGGTGCTGGATGGGCTGGCAGCGGGGCTGCCTGTGGATGAGGCTGCCATCGCGGCCGCCATGGATCGCCGCCGTGCCCGGGGCGATGGGCTTTCCACCGCCCGGACTGAGGCGGACGCCGTGGAGTTTCTCTCCGGCGTGTACAACGGTCACACGACCGGCACCGCAGTTACCCTGATGATCCGCAATCTGAACACCCGCAGCGGCGACTATGCCAAAACGGCCGACCTGCTGCGCCCCGGCCACGCCGACTACACGGCCTACGCCAAGTACGAGGGCTTTCAGGATGCACGCGGCGGCGGGCATTTCTCAGGGCGCATCACGGCGGCCAGCGTGGCAGCAGGCACGATCTGCGAGACAGTGCTGAACAGTCTGGGCGTAAAGGTCTACACCCACATTGCCGAGTGCGCGGGCGTCAAGGACGCTCCGCTTTCGAGTGCGGCGGGCCTTGTGATGCCCGCGCCGCAGCCCGGGCATTTTGCCCTGCTGGACCCGGCAAAGGAGGAGCCGATGCAGGCTGCCATCCGCGCGGCGGGCAGCGAGGGTGACAGCGTGGGCGGCATTCTTGAGACGGTTGTGACCGGGCTGCCCGCCGGTATCGGCGAGCCGTGGTTTGACAGTGTCGAGAGTGAGCTGGCCCACCTGATGTTTGCCATTCCCGCCTGTAAAGGCATTGAGTTCGGCGCGGGGTTCGGCTTTGCCGCCCTGCGCGGCAGTGAGGCCAACGACCCGTTCACGATGCGCGGCGGCGAGATCGCCACCGCTACCAACAAAAACGGCGGTGTGAACGGCGGCATCACCAACGGCATGCCCCTTGTGTTCCGCACCGTGCTCAAACCCACGCCGAGCATCTATAAAGAACAGCATACCGTTGATTATATCAGCAGACAGGATGCGGAGCTGCAGATCAAGGGCCGCCATGACCCCTGCATTGTGCCCCGCGCCGCCGTGGTGCAGAACACCCTGACGGCCTTCGGCCTGCTGGATCTGCTGACCGTGCGCTACGGCACCCTTGCCCAGAAGCACGGCCTTCCCCAAGCGTAAAACAGGAGGTGAAAAACCATGCAGCAACCACTGTACGGACTCATCGGCGGTAAGCTGGGCCACAGCTACTCCAAGATCATTCATGAGCAGATCGCGGATTACACCTACGACCTGCTCCCCCTGCCCACCGAGGCAGAGGCCCGCAGCTTTATGCAGGCGCGTGCATTTACGGCAATCAATGTGACGATACCGTATAAGCAGCTCGTCATCCCCTATTGCGATGTGGTGGACCCTAAGGCAAAGGCCATCGGCGCGGTGAACACCATCGTGAACCGGGACGGAAAGCTGTACGGCTACAACACCGACTATGCGGGCTTTTCCTATCTGGCCAAGGCCCACGGCGTGGATTTTGCGGACAAAACGGTACTGATCCTCGGCACCGGCGGCACCCATTCCACCGTCGCGGCGGTCTGCCGGGACGGCGGTGCGCGGGAGGTCCTGACGGCCAGCCGCACCGGCCGGGACGGCGCACTGCTCTACAGTGAGGCGATGCACCGCCGCGATGTGCAGATCATCGTCAACACAACGCCCTGCGGCATGTATCCCAATGTGGGCCAGTGCCTCATCGACCCCAAGGCGTTCCCCCGGCTGGAGGCCGTGCTGGATGTGGTGTACAACCCCTTCCGCACCGAGCTTTTGCTGCGGGCCGAGGACTGCGGCGTGACCGCTGCGGGCGGCTTTGAGATGCTGGTGGCGCAGGCTGTGTTTGCCGCCGAGCATTTTACCGGCAGTACGCTGGACACCGACACCCTGATCCCGACCATCAGCCGCCGCCTGCGCCACCAGCTGGCGAATGTCTCCCTCATCGGGATGCCGGGCTGCGGAAAATCGACTGTGGGCGCGGCGCTGGCCAAGCGGCTGGATAAGCGGTTTGTCGATCTGGATGCCGAGATTGAGCGCCGGACCGGGCATAATATCCCTGACATCTTTGCCGAGGAGGGCGAGGAGGCGTTCCGCCGCTATGAGGCGGAGGTGCTGGCCGAGGTTGCCAAGGGCAACAGTCAGGTCATTGCCTGCGGCGGCGGGGTCGTCAAGAACCCGGCCAACAGCCGTGCCCTGCGGCAGAACGGCCCTGTGCTGTGGGTGCGCCGCCCGCTGAGCCGTCTGGCGACCCGCGGGCGTCCCCTCTCCAAGGGCGGGGAGGCCCTCAGGCAGATGGAGGCAGAGCGCACGCCGCTCTACACCGCCGCCGCCACGGCAGAGCTTGAAAACAACGCCACCCTGACCGAAGCCGTGGACAAAGCGGTAGAATTGTTTGAAGCGGATGAGACGCTGTAAAAGCCTTCCCCCGAGGGGGAAGCCAAAGGTTTGTTTTATAGAGAAAAAGTATATAAGAAAGAGGTTCACCCATGATTATTTCTACCAAAAAGGGGACGCCGCAGGTCGAGCTGGAACGCATCGTTGATAATTTTGAGAAGCAGGGCCTGTCGGTCACCATGATCCGCGGTACCGACTACAATGTCTTTGGCCTTGTCGGTGATACGACTAAAATCGCCGAGAAGGATGTGCTGGCCAACCCCTGGGTCGAGAATGTGACCCGTGTGTCTGCACCCTACAAGCGCGCAAACCGCCTGTTCCACCCTGCGGATACCGTGGTGGATGTCAACGGCGTCAAGATCGGAGGCAGTGCCCCCATCGCCGTTATGGCAGGCCCCTGCAGCATCGAGGGCGAGGCGCACACCATCGCAATGGCGCAGGCTGTCAAGGCGGGCGGCGCCAACTTCCTGCGCGGCGGCGCTTACAAGCCCCGCACCAGCCCATACTCCTTTCAGGGCCTTGGCACCGAGGGGATTCTCGACATGGTCAAGGCGCGCGAGCTGACCGGCCTGCCCATCGTCAGCGAGCTGATGGACGAGGCCCATATTGATGAGTTTGAGCAGTATGTCGATGTCGTGCAGATCGGCGCACGCAATATGCAGAACTTCCAGCTGCTGAAGGCGGTCGGCAAGATGCACAAGCCGGTCCTGCTCAAGCGCGGCCTTGCCAACACCATCGAGGAATGGATCATGTCTGCCGAGTACATCATGGCCGGCGGCAATGAGAATGTCATCCTCTGTGAGCGCGGCATCCGCACCTTTGAGCGCGCGACCCGCAACACGCTGGACCTGTCCGCCGTGCCGGTCATCAAGGAAAAGACCCACCTGCCCATCATTGTGGACCCCAGCCATGCCACGGGCGATTATAAGTATATCGAGAGCATGGCGCTGGCCGCTGTCGCCGCCGGTGCTGACGGCCTTGAGATCGAGGTCCACAACGACCCGCCCCACGCCTGGAGCGACGGCGCCCAGTGCCTGAAGCCGGATAAGTTTGCCGAGGTCATCGCCAAATGCCGCAAGGTTGCCGCTGCCATCGGCCGGGAGATGTAAATTGGACGCGAAGATTCATGTAAGCCGCCTTGGCGGCACGGCCACCGTGCCGCCGAGCAAAAGCGCGGCGCATCGTGCAGTGCTGTGCGCAGCCCTTGCGGATGGCACCAGCCATATTACGAATATTGAGTACAGCAAGGACATCCGCGCGACGCTGGGCGCAGCAGCCCAGCTGGGTGCAAAGATCACCGAGGAGCCGCACTCCCTGACCATCAAGGGCCACGGCACGGCGGGCGGCTTTGTCACGGTGACGCGGCCGGTCTTTTGCAATGAGAGCGGCTCTACCCTGCGGTTCATGATCCCGCTGTTCAGCCTGACAGCCCAGAAGGTGCAGTTTACCGGCGCGGGGCGTCTGTTTGACCGCCCGCAGGCGGTGTACCAGATGCTGTTTGACCGGCAGGGCCTGCGCTTTGAGCAAAGCCCGGACGGCATCACGATCTTTGGGCGGCTGCGCCCCGGCGGGTTTACCCTGCCCGGCGATGTGTCGAGCCAGTTTATCAGCGGCCTGCTGTTTGCCGCGCCGCTGATGGAGTCCGAGAGCAGCATCGAGGTGCTGGCCCCCTACGAGAGCCATTCCTATGTAGATCTGACGCTGGATGCCATGCAGCAGTTCGGTGTCAAGGTATCGGCCCGCGCGCGCAAGAATGGCAGCATGATGTACCGTGTGGCTGCGCCGCAGCGGTATGTGGCCAGTGATTTTGCCGTGGAGGGCGACTACAGTCAGGCGGCGTTTCTGGCGGTGCTGGGCTGCGTGATCGGCGGCATCACCATCACGGGGCTGAACCCCGACAGCCAGCAGGGCGATAAGGTCATTCTGGACATTCTCAAGCGCTGCGGCGGCAAGTTCAAGCCCGTGGAGGGCGGCTACCACTTTGACCGCAGCCTGTTGAAGGCCACCGAGATCGACCTGGCGGACTGCCCCGATCTGGGCCCCATCCTCTTTACGCTGGGCTGCTTCTGCAGCGGCGAGACGGTCATCCGCAACGCGGGACGGCTGCGCCTGAAGGAGTCCGACCGCATTGACGCGATGCGGGACGAGCTGCAGAAGATGGGCGCCCGCATTGATGTGGAGGGCGACAGCGTTCACATTCAGGGCGTGGCGCTCCATGCGCCCAACGCACCGCTGTCCGGCCATAACGATCATCGCATCGTCATGGCGCTGGCCGTGGCAGCCATTGCCAGCGGTCTGCCTGCCCTGCTCTGCGGAGCGGAGGCCGTGGAAAAAAGCTGGCCCGCATTCTGGAATGTGCTGCGCAGCCTTGGCGCAAAAATCGAGCTGAGCAGCGACAGAAAAGAAGATTTTGACATAAAGGCGTGATTTTGTATGCTGGACAAAAGCAAAAACTATCTGATTGTCGGTCTGGGCCTGCTGGGTGGCAGGTACGCACAGGTGCTGAGCCAGAAGGGCTACAGCGTGACCGGCATTACCCACAGCCAGTCAACGCTGGACTATGCGCTGCAGCATGACTATATCTGCGCCGGGAAAAATAAGGATTTTGAGGATCTTGTACGGCAGGCGGACTGCATCATCTTCGGCCTCTACCCCACCGTACTGCTTGACTGGGTCGAGCAGTACGGCCGGCTGATACGCCCCGGCACGATGGTCACCGATGTGTCCGGCGTAAAGCGCGGCGTGGTGGAGCCTGTGCAGGCCGCCCTGCCGGAGGGGGTCGAGTTCATCGCCAGCCACCCGATGGCCGGCCGTGAGACGAGCGGCATCACCCACAGCGCCGAGGTCAGCTTTGCCCCCGCCAACTTCATCATCACGCCCACCGATAAGAACACGCAGGCCGGCATCGACTGGTGCCGCGATCTGGCCGAGGAGTTGGGCTTTAAGCGGATCAGCATCCTGACCCCCGCCGAGCATGATCATATGATCGGCTATGTCAGCCAGCTTTGCCATGCCATCGCCGTGAGCCTGATGTGCGCGTCCGATAACTCGGAGCTGGCCAACTACACCGGCGATTCCTTCCGCGATTTGACGCGGATCGCACGCATCAACGACAAAATGTGGGCGGAGCTGTTCCTCTGGAATAAAGACAACCTCATCTCGGAGATCGACATGTTTGACAGTGCGCTGCAGGATATGCGGGAAAAGCTCGTCAACGATGACCGTGAGGGTCTTGAGGAGATGTTCCGTCTTTCAACCAAGCGCAGAGAGGCGTTTGACAAAAAATAACACAAAACAAATCGCTGCCGCCCGCAAAACGGGCGGCAGCGATTTGTTTGCAGATAAAGGCTTTACAGGGCGGGCATTACAGGTGCAGCCGCTTTTCGATCTCGCTTTTCAGCGCTCTGCCGCGGAAGATGACAAGACCGAGGAAGGTGATGATGCTCAGGATCAGGCAGATGACCCACGGGATGCTGTGGGCGTCCAGCTTGCCGCCGTCCAGACGCAGAAAGAGCAGGATGTACGGCAAAAGGCCGATGCCGATGTTCATGAGCAGATAGACCAGCGCATTTGCCGTGAATCGGCTGCGCAGAAAGGCAAACACGAAGTTGCACCCCAGGGCAACGCAGCAGAGGATCGGCACGACCAGATCAAGGCTGTAGCCTGTGTAGCCGTTGAACCAGTCGGTAAAGACGAGCAGCGCCGAGACGAGCAGCAGCAGGTTGAAGATCTGGCGCGGGCCGTTGTAGCGCCGGCGCAGGACGGAGCGCAGCACCAGCAGCGCCGCCAGAGACCAGACGGCCAGCAGCAGGCTGAAATGGCGGTGGGGCGTGTCGTCCAGCAGCAGGAAATCAAACGCCCCGGCCACCACCACCACGGCCGACAGCAGAAAAGCAATGATCTTATACAGGAGCGAGGCACGGTGGATGCGCGGTGCAGTCGCCGGGAAATAAGCTGCCTCCGCCGGGCCCGGCAGGCGGTTCTGGCACAGCGGGCAGTAGGTGCTGTCCCCGCCGACCTTGATATGACAATGCGGGCAGGTATTCATTTTTCCACCTCCGTGGCGTAGAGGGTGACATCCAGCCCGTCCTTGGCAAGGCTGCGGTAGAACCGCTGCAGGATCGTTGTGCTGCGCAGTGCCGAGGCTGTGCCCAGCACAAGGTCATCCCCGTAGGAGCAGACGACCGTAAAGAGCGTTTTGCAGCTGGAGAACGCCGCAAAGCTGCGGATATAGGGCTGCAGCTCCGCCGGGATGGTGATGCGCCCCATGTTGGAGACAACAGCCGTGACATGGCGGTCCTCCAATTTGGTGAACAGCTTGACGGTGGCGTTTTTGAGGAAGAGCGGCACCGGGCGGATGGCGGGTACATGTTCAAGCTTTTCGTACTCGTCCATCTGGGCGCGGATATTCTCGGGGCGCAGGACCTCCTTCAGCTTTGCATCAAAGACGGGGGCCACGGTCTCTAGCGTGTCGGCCTCGGTCAGCGTATGGGTCACATAGACGGAGTTGAAAAAGTTGCGGGCCGTCTCACTGGGGTAGTAGTTGCGCAGGTTGACCGGCAGGCTGATCGAGATGGGCTTGCTGCGCTCCAGCGCGGGCATATCGTGGTAGATGGCAAGCATGAAGCAGGCACCGAGGTAGCTCGTCATCGACACACCCAGCGCATGGGAGCGGTCCAGCACCTGCTGGGCGCTGAGATGCCCCTCAAAGAATTGCAGCTGGTCGTAGGGCAAAAAGCCGTGCAGGCGGTAGACCTTGGTCTTTTTCTCGGCCTTGCGGCGTCTGGTGCCGCCGTAAAAGTTGCGGAAGCTGTCCTGCGCAAGGTCCCCGGCCGAGGCACTGTTGGGCGAGGGTACGCTGTCCAGCTCGCCGGGGTGGCGCAGCGCCAGATAGTTGCGCACGATGGATTTTAAGTAGAGCAGGCCGCCGTTGCCGTCGGTGATGGCGTGGAACATCTCCAGATTGATCCGCGCGCCGAAATAGGTCACCCGGTAGATCAGACGGTTGCGGCGCTCCGGCGTGTAGAGCGGCGCACAGGGGGCCTTCGTCTCCGGCTGGGCGGCGGGCATCAGATCGGTGGATTCAAAATAATGCCAGAACAGGCCGCGGTGCAGCGTGACCTGAAACTGCGGCCATTCCTGTGCGGTGCGGCGCAGGGCCTCGTTCAGTGTATCGGGGTCGACCTGCTCCTGCAGCGTGCAGGAGATGCGAAAAACGCGCGGGTCCCGCATGGATGCCGTGGCCAGAAACACCTTGGCAACATTGTCAACTTTGTACCAGGAATCGGACATGGGTTTTCCTCTTTTTTAAATGATTTTCTGCACGAACCGCCCGGCGCTTTCCATCGCCATGGCGGCGCGGTGGACGGGCATCTGCTGAAAGACATGCCAGCACTCGGGATAGATCTCCAGCTGGGCATAGACGCCGGCCTTCTGCAGGCTTTCCACCAGCCGCTCACTGTCGGACTTCAGGATCTCATTCGTGCCCACCTGCACTAAGGTCGGCGGCAGGCCGCGCAGGTCGGCAAACAGCGGGCTGTAGCAGGGGCGGGTCCAGTCGGCATCGGGGCCGGTGTAGGCCTCGCGCACGGCGGCGATGTACTCCATCGTCAGCATTGGGTCCAGTGTCTTGCAGGTGCGGTAGCTCTTTCCGCTGGCCGTCATATCGGTCCATGGGCTGAACAGCACCAGCCCGCGCGGCTGGGCGCGGCCCTGCTCCTTCAGCTTTAAAGCCAGCTCCAGCGCCAGGTTGCCCCCGGCGGAGTCGCCCGCGACGATAACGTCCCGCGCACCGTAGCCCATATACATTAAATAATCCCACATCGCCACGGCATCCTCAATGGCCGCAGGGAACGGGTGCTCCGGCGCAAGGCGGTACTCAAACGAGAGCACGTCAAACCCGGTAGCCAGCGCCAGCTTGCTGGCCAGAATGCGGGCGTACCCCAGCTGGCCGCAGGTGTAGCCGCCGCCGTGGCAGTACAAAACGGCGTGGCGGCGGTCATGGCCGTGCTCCAGGCTGACCCACTCGGCGGGGATGCTCCCCACTGTCAGGCTGTCGCTGCGGATGCCGATGCCCGGCGTGACGAGCCGCGCAAACAGCTCCTCCGCGGCGCGCTGGCGCTCCAGATCCTCGGGCGTCGTCGAGGTGTGGTCGCTGATGCTGTGCACGGCCTTGATGGCCCGCATCATCGGGCCTAGGTCGTCGGGGTTCTGCTCCTGCTGGGGCACCAGCGTTTTGATGACAGCCTCGAGCCGCTGGCTCAAATCATTTTTCCTTCTGGACATGGCAGCTCCTTACAGCTTGGCCAGCAGCCGCGTCCATACGGTGCGCAGCAGCGGCGGATGTGCGGCGGGCAGGCCGCACAGGCGGTAGATTTTGTTCAGCGGCGGGAAAACCCCACGCTTGGCATAGCCATTGTAAATCAGCTTCAGCTGGCGGTCCTTCGCTGCACCCGGCAGATGCAGGATGCAGACGGGGTCGAGTGTATAATTTGTCGATACATAGTAGAAATGCCCGCCCAGCCAGTAGCGGAAGATATAGGCATTTGCAGCGCGCACGGGTTTACCGGCTAGCAGACTGCGGTAGGCGGCACCGCACCAGACGGCCTCGTCACCCTCCCTCGGGGTGATGCTCTTTGCCTGCAGTTCTTCAAAATAGTCACGGCACAGCGATATAAAATCGGTCAGCCGCGCCCTGCTGCCCGCGACCAGCTCGCCGCCGAAGTGCGTCAGCGCGTGCGGCGCGCCGTCCGGCTCCACCGCATCAAAGCAGCGGCTGATGGCGGCGGTCATCGTCTGGCTGGCGGCGTGGGGGACCTGATACAGCAGCACGGCCTCGTCGCATTCCCGCCACAGATCATCCAGCGGGCGCTGGGTGAAGGTGTCGAGGTCGAGCATCGCCGCGCGGGCAAAGCCGCGGTTTTCCAGCACCCACGCCATGGCGCAGAGCTTGTAGTAGGCCAGTGCCCAATTGGTGTCGGCGGGCACGCGGTAGGTGGTAAACGGGCAGTCCCAGATCTCGACGCCGCCCTGCGTCAGCTGGCTGCGGAACGGCTCCGGCACGGGAGCATTCGTCAGCAGGGCCACTGTGCAGGCAGGGTTCTGCGCCTTGGCGCTGCACAGCGCCACGACGGTGCAGCGGTCATAGACCGTGCGGCCCAGATTGGCGGCATCCCCCTCGCGGTAGCCGTCCAGCGTGGCGAATGCGCCGAAAATCAGATTTTCCATGGGCAGACCCCTCCGTTACACACAAATACATCTTTATTATAGTCATTTTGGGGGTAGATGTCTATGGCCATCCCCTGCAAAATGCGCGGGAGCGACGGAAAAATAACTTTTTTGTGTGCAGACCTTGCCGAATTTTGTCATACCCTTTATAATGTTTACAGATGTAAAATTTTTATGAAGCGGCATCGCCACAAGCTGTGCCGCGCGGAGCAGTGTTTTTTATGGCGTTTTCTTCGGTGCAATTTCTGTTCGTTTTTCTGCCGCTGTCGCTGGCGGTCTACTGGCTGTGCCCCAAGTGGCTGCGCAATGCCGTGCTGGCTGCGTTCAGTCTGCTGTTTTTTGCGTGGGCGGGCTTAAAGGGCGTGGCCATCCTGGTGCTGCTGGCCGGTATCAACTGGCTGGGCGGGCTTTCGCTGGGGCGGCTGGCCCACAAAAGGCCGCTGCTGATTTTGTTGATCTTGCTGGATCTGGCGGTGCTGGGCGGCTTTAAATATGCGGGCTTCGCGGCGGAGACGGTCAACGCCCTTGTGCCGGGTCTGCTGCCGGTGCTCTCCCCCGCCCTGCCGCTGGGGCTGAGCTTTTACGTGTTCACGGCCATCGGCTACTGTGCCGATGTGGCCGCGGGCAAGGTGGAATCGGAAAAGAACCCTATCCGTTTTGCGGTGTTCCTCGCGTTCTTCGGCCACGGGCCGTCCGGGCCCATCGTGCGGTACGGCCAGCAGGCCCCGCAGCTGGACCCCGGCAGCGAGACGCGCCGCGTCTCGGCGGACCGCTTCTGCTACGGCATCAAGCGGCTCGTGCTGGGCCTGGCAAAAAAGGCCATCATCGCCGACCAGCTCGCTTTGATTTACGCCAAAGTCGCGTCGGTCCCGGCGGCCACGCTGCCCGCGCCGATCCTCGTGCTGGGCTACACGGCCTACATGATGCAGCTGTATTTTGACTTTTCCGGCTACAGCGATATGGCCATCGGCATCGGTGAGTTCTTCGGCATCACGCTGCCGGAAAACTTTGAGTATCCGTATCTTGCCTGCTCCGTCGGCGAATACTGGCGGCGCTGGCATATCTCGCTGTCGAGCTGGTTCCGCGACTATGTCTACATTCCGCTGGGCGGCAGTCGCTGCCGCCTGCGCCGCACCTGCCTGAACCTGCTCATCGTCTTTGCGCTGACCGGACTGTGGCACGGCGCGGCGTGGCAGTATGTGGTGTTTGGCCTGCTGCACGGCATGATTTTGTGCATGGAGCGCCTGGGCCTGCGCCGGGCGCTGGAGCAGCTGCCGCGACTGTTCCGGCACCTGTACACGGTGGTGCTGCTCTGGCTGACGCTGGTGATCTTCGGTGCGCCGGGCCTGCCCGAGGGGCTGGCCGTGCTCAAGGGCATTTTTACATGGCAGAGCGGGGCCAAGGGCTATACGCTGGCGGCCTTTGCGGACACCAAGCTGCTGCTGATTTTAGCGGCGTCCTTCCTGCTGTGCGGCCCCGTGCAGGCGCTGTGCCCCAAGCTGAAGGCGGCTTTGTACGCGAAAAAGGCGCCGTCCCCTGCCGGGATGGCGGGGCTGCTCGTGCTGCTGTTTCTGGGACTTATGCGCGTCACGGCAGGCACCTACAGCGCGTTTATTTATTTTCAATTTTAAGGGAGGTGCAGAGCCATGCGTAAAGCGGTCAAAATTGGCTTTATCGGCGTGTTCTGCGCCGTCATCGGGCTGGCGTTCCCGGTGTTCAACATTTTTTCCAAGCAGCTGTCGATGGACAGTCACGAAAACCGCCTGATGACCGGTCTGCCGCAGGTGCTGCAAAGCCCGCTGCGGGAGCTGCCGCGCAATCTTGACAACTTTCTGGTCGATAACTCGCCGTTCCGCTATCAGTTTGTGCTGGTGAACGCCGGGCTGGACTACGCGCTGTTCGGCACGAGCCAGAGCGACCAGGTGCTGCCCGGCAAGGACGGCTGGCTGTTCTACAAGGACGGCCCCAACGCCGCGCAGCCGATGGCAAACTATCAGGGGCTGGCCGAGCTGAACGACAGCGCCGACACACTGGCCGAGGCCAGCGCGGGCTTGCAGATCTTGAGTGATAAGCTGGCCGAAAACGGCTGCACGCTGGTGCTGGATCTGACGCCCAGCAAGGACCGCATCTACCGTGAGTACATGCCCGACGGCTACCCCATTGTGAACGAGGAAAACCGCACCGACCTGCTGACGGCCTATCTGCAGAGCCACACGACAGTGCCGGTGGTCTGGCGGTATGACATGCTGCGCAGCCAGGCGCGGCAGAACGCTGACCGGCTGCTGTACTACAAAACGGACACCCACTGGAACGCCGTCGGCGCGCTCATCGGGCTGGACGGCATTTTTGAGGCGCTGGACATGCCGACGCGCCCGGCGGACAGCTACCCCGTCGAGGCCGACGGCACGACCACCGGTGACATGGCAAACGTGGCGGCGCTCTACGCCAGTCTGCCCGCCGAGGAGACCTACGTAGTGCCGGGCTATGACCGAATGTTTGAGAAGGACAGCCGCACCGTGCGGGTCATCGGGGATTCGTTCAGCGAGTACTACATGCCGTACCTGCAGGCGCGCTTCACGAACAGCTGGCGCGAGCATATCGACACCTTCACGACGGACGTGGCCGAGCACCCGGGGTGCGACATTCTGATTTTGGAGTTCAACGAGCGCAGCCTTGACAAGCTGCTGGCGATTTTGGAGCAGTTTTAAGCGGATTAAATAAGGCGGCCTGTCTGCGGGAATGACGCAGACAGGCCGTTTTTTGTGATGTAAGCGAAAATGTACACGATAGTTGATGGCGTAAAGCAGCGGGGTTTGGTATACTGGGAACAGAAAAATCCGTGAAGGAGGAAAGAAAAATGCTGTTTGCAACATGGGTGACAGCGCTCAATATTTTGGTTTTTGCGGCGCTGGTGGCCGCGGTGATTTATCTGTTTGTGCTGATCGTGCGGGCACTGAAGAAGTACATCGGCAGCAAGGCGGTGCGCGAAGAAAAGCAGGTCGCCAAGCGCACCCTGGGCGAGACGCTGAAGGCCCACCGCACCCGCTGCCAGATGACGCAGGAGTTCGAGGCTGAGGCGCTTGGCGTGAGCCGCCAGACCGTATCCAAATGGGAAAACGGAGTTTCCCATAGTTAAAGATACCACACCAAATATGATGAACCC
>OLOJ01002149.1_pt1 | contig 16728 bp, 7 predicted proteins | sample 1672251 | NCBI WGS metagenome assembly OLOJ01 (sample SAMEA3136664, study PRJEB25190) | human gut metagenome | biome: human gut; feature: human-associated habitat; material: faeces | place: Austria | collected 2013 | reverse complement strand
TTATATCTGGCGATCGCATCTGCAAGTACGATCTCGTAAGTATTACCAATGTGCGGCTTGCCGGAAGTATAGGCAATCGCTGTTGTAATATAATATTTTGGTTTGTCCATGTTTTCCTCTCCTTTTGCTTTTAGATAATTATGAATTTGTGCAAGCACAGTGTGTCGACTTCAACATTTTTTACCTTCGGATTGCTCCGTGCTTTCGCACTCCCGCAATCCTACCCGCAATTCGGATATCGCATGGCTTTCGCCATGCTTTTATCCTCATTGCGGGGCAGGTCATGAAGTCATGCTGTCACCCTTGTGCAAGCATAGTGTGACGACATGACTTATGACCTTGGTAAAAAAAAATCTCCAATTTTTCAAAAACTGAAAAATCAGAGAAGACGGGATATCCCGCGTTACCACTTCTGTTCGCTTCTGCCTCACGACAGCAGCCTTACCGGGTGCATGTAACACCTCCCGCTGTAAAGGGCGATCCCTTCATGACCTAACCTCGCGGCTCAGCCATCCCACTCCAAAGCCATCTTCCATCTTCCTTCATCTGTTCCTCTCAGCCTGCCAGAACTTCTCTGTAAAATGTCCAGAAAATGTACTCTCTTCTTCACTGTGTTTGCTCATATGATTAACATATTTCCAATACATGAAATCGTAGCATAATCAGCGTGCCTGTGTCAAGTCATTGAGACGATTAAAAAGGTTAAAAGATATTCTCCCCTCCTTCCGCATATACTCTAGTAATAATGTCTTCCTTCCGAAAGGTTTCTTATGTTCCGACAACTATTCCGTAAACGTTTCTATTTCTTTATTCCCATTATAATTATTACCACGTGGCTCGCGCTGCATTTATTGCCTGCACCCCTGTCTCAATTGCTGCCACAGTCCCTGTCTTTTTCTGCTCCGGTCAAGACCGCAGATTCCAAATTCCGCACTTACACGCGTGAGCTGTTCCGGCAGGAATTATCCGGTAACACGCTTTCGCTGCATTATACTTTAAAAAATCCGTCCGCTTACGGCATACAGGAAGAGGACATATCGCTTGGCTCTTACAATGTCGATCCGGAAGCGTCCTGTGCCGCTGCGGAAAATGCGCTTTCCCGCTTACATACTTTCAATCGCAGAAAATTATCCTCTGAAAATCAGATCACTTACGACATTTTGCAATATTCCTTCCAATCCGCAAAGCAAAATGCCAATTACCAGTGGTATGAAGAACCGCTGTCCTCGCTGACCGGTGTGCAGGCACAGTTCCCGGTTCTGCTGTCTGAATATCAGTTTCACACGCGCGATGATATAGAGACTTATTTTAAATTGCTCGCCGAAGCTCCAGAGTATTTTGACTCATTATTGCAATTTGAAACGAACAAAGCAAAACGCGGATTATTCATGTCTGACTCACAGGTGCAGGCGATCATAAAAGAATGCGAGTCATTTTTAAATTTACAGGAAAATAATTATCTTTACTCAACATTCCAGACACGGATTTCCAAGCTGTCTCTCTCGAAAAAAGAGCGGATCAAGTGCATACAGAAAAATGAATCCGGGCTAAAAAAATATGTTTTTCCCGCCTACCAGAATCTGATCAAAGGTCTGCAAAATCTGCTTGGAAATGGAAAATACACAGGTGGTCTCTGCCAGTACCCGGGCGGTGCCGGTTATTATGAACATCTCGTTGCCGAAGAAACCGGTTCTTCACGCAGCATTTCCGAATTAAAAAGCCTGATCATCCGCCAGATGAGAGAAGATCTTGCCGGGCTGAAAAAATATTATATTTCCAATTCATCCCTGTCTTCCGATCTCTACAAAACTCAGGGGACAAAACTTTCCGACACCAACCCGCACTCCATTCTCGCTTCTTTGCAGCAGAAAATTAAAAAGGATTTTCCGAAAGCAGCCAAAACCGAGATTACGATCAAATATGTAGATAAAGAAATGGAGGAATATTTAAGCCCAGCTTTTTATATGATTCCTGCCATTGACGATACAAAAAATAATACAATTTATCTGAACCGCGGGCATCTGCCGGATGACCTGTCCCTTTACACCACGCTGGCGCATGAAGGCTATCCCGGTCATCTCTACCAGACGACTTATTTTGCCGCCAGAAAACCAGATCCTATCCGCACAATTTTCAGCTTCGGCGGCTATACCGAAGGCTGGGCGACCTACTGCGAAATGCTGAGTTACTACTACGCGCCTGTCGATAAAACGTATGCAGCCATGGCGCAGAAAAATACTTCTCTCATTTTAGGCTTATACAGCCTTGCCGACATCGGTATCCACCATGAAGGATGGGGACTTTCGGAGGCAACAATATTTTTCCGGAGCCACGGCATTACCGACACCGATTCCATCCGGGAAATTTATGACCTCATCATTTCCGATCCGGCGAATTATCTGAAATACTATGTCGGTTTTCTGGAATTTCTGGAATTAAAAAAAGCTGCCGTCGAGAAATGGGATTCTCATTTCTCGCAGCAACGTTTTCATAAAGCGGTATTGGATGTCGGCCCTGCGCCGTTCGAGATTTTGCGTGGTTTTACATTATCAGCCAACAATTAATCTGGTAAGGGGATTTTTATTCCATTAAAATCCCCTTGCATTGATCTCATCAATCCAGTTTAAACCGTATGTCATTCTGTGTGAAATTTTTCCGTCCATCGTTCTTCATCTGAACATAATTCTTCTTATCCATAATAAAAATCATCCTGATTGACTCGCAGTTTCTTAATCTTGAAACACCGCGGATAGTCTTTAAATCCTTGTACCTGTGAACGATATTTCTTCATCACCTGGCGCGCTTTCTTCCAGCTTCCAAAGTAACCTATCACTTTAATGTCTACACCTCTCACATGCGTCAACTGATATACATACATAAATCATCACTCCATCTCGTTAAGCCTTATCGCTTTTAAATTCATATCCGAAATTCCGTATGTTTCCTGCAAATAATTTTTCATTTCCGCTTCCAGCTTTGTTTCAAAAGTAATTTTCCTCTGTTCTTTATCAAAGCAATAGAATCGGTTCTTCTTCCGGTTTTGATAAACAAAACATTGTGGATAATCTTCATAGTCATGTACTTCATCCATAAATAATGGATTTCCCCATACATTTGTATCATACAGAGCAAACTCATACGTTGTATGTGTCTGTTGCAATATAAACTCCTTTTCTACAGTTATTTCATAGGGCTCTTCGTACACACTTATAAAGCCTTCTTCCCAGAAATCATTTTCTTCATTGACCTTTCTTTCACTAATCCAAAAACTGTCTTCTTTTCCTGCAAATCTTGGTTGCTTTTTGAATTTCTCCAATCCTTTATTTAACTGCTCTTCGGATGAATACACCGCCAGGATTATGTGATCGTCATTAGATGGATCATCGTCCCAGTAGTTAAATGATAATTGATACAACATATTTGCCCTTTCTCCTTCATCACTTTTTATGTCCTCTGTCTCCAAATTTCTTTAATTGGCTATATTCATCTCCCTGTTTACCAGATCTCTTCCAATTCCCCTTTCCATAGTGCTCGTCCATTGATCTTTTTGCATATTGTTTACCATTCTCTCCTTTTTTCTTCTCCTTAGATGCCCAACTCGGTATATTTGTTGCACGTTCTTTTTGACTTTTCTTTGAAGCTTTACTCCTTCGAATTTTGGGTTTGCGTATGGTTGGCCATTTTATTCTTCTATATTTATAATATGTCTTCCCATTCCACCTATATGAATTTGTAAATATATAATACGCTCCCCAGGCTATGAGATACGTTCCAGCCATATAAGCAACTGCGACTTCTATAGCTAAATGTCCACTCGGATCTACATAGTTAATCGGATTATTCTTACAATACGCATACAGATGCAGGGTATCCGGATCATTCACCTCTCCCCGGTAGGTATCTTCCGTCAGGAATCTTCCATTCTCCGGATCGTAGTATCTTGCGTTCAGGTAATAGAGTCCGGTGCTTTCATCGTAGATGCCGCCTGTGTAGCAGATCTCATTCTTTAAGGCACTGCTTCCGTGGATACTGGTCTCGCCGAAGTCGTCATATTCGTAGGAAAGTTCTCCCTTTGTATCCTTATTCAGGATGCTAGAGGTGCTGCCCTGGATGTCTTTCGTATACAGGAAATCCTGATAAGAGGCTGTTGTTCCGTCTTTTCCGGTTACTTTCTGTTCTGCATAGATCACATTGTCTTCCAGTCCGGACAGGTTCTGGATCAGTTTCTCTCCTGTGTCTGCTCCGGTTGTGTAGGATACCATGCCGTCTTCGTAGAAGTAGTTCGTCACTTCTCCTGCTTCCTTCTTCTGGATGCGCTGTCCCTCTCCATTGTACAGGTTTTCCTGTGTCAGGCTGACCGTCTCATTGCCGGATGTACCGCTCTTCTTCTTCGTTACAGTTGCCGTACTCAAGCGGTTTTCTACATCGTAAGTATTCTCTACACTGTCTCCTGTCTCTTTATCGGTCTCTTTGATCTGGTTTCCGTTGACATCATACTCATAAGATATATCATTCTTTACGGTATTTCCTTTGGTTGTCTTTGCTTTTAAGAGCTGGTTCAGACCATTGTAGGTATACGCCGTCTCTTCTTCACCCTTGACTTTCTTTGTACGGTTTCCTGCGGAATCGTAACTGTAAGTCGTGGTGGTCTTTTCCTCATTCTTCTTATGGTCGGTCACGACACTCTTCGTCAGTCTTCCCAGTACATTGTACGTGTATTCCGTTGTCCGATCGGTATGGTCTTTTTCCTCTTTTGCGGTACTGTTCTTCTCAGTCTTCTTCACGATGTTGCTGTTCTTATCATAAGAATAAGTATAAGCTTCCAGAACGGTTGTACCACTTTTGTACGTCATAGAAGATACACGGTCCAATGTATCATACTCATAGAACCTTGCCACATAGCTCTCGTTCTTATCCCGGTAGTCTGTGAAATCAACGATCGTAAACAGTTTTCCACGTTCGTTATAGCGGTATTTGCGGATCAGTTTTTCCTCGTCACTGCCTTTGATCTTTGCTTTGATGGCGATCAGATACTGGTTCTTGTCATACGCATAGTGCAGGCTTTCCACTCTTCCGTCTTCTGCCAACGCATAAGTAACTTCCGTGATCTTATCTTCCGTATCATAGCTGTAAGAGATCTTGTGTTTTGCAATCTGGGCATCACTTGGCTCTGTTTCCTGTGAGACTTCCGCTGTCCATGCCGTTCTTCCGAATCCGTCATAACCGGTATAAGTATAGCGGTATGCTTTCATCGCACTGCCGGACTTCTTCGCATCCGTCATCTTCGTAAGACGATACTGGTCATCATACTGATAGTTCGTCTGCAATGTCTGGGTTCCGTCTGCCTGATAGTATTTCGATACGGTCTTCAGATTCCTTGCATCGTAAGTATCTTCCCGGTAGTCTCCATTTTCATAAGTAACCTTTGTCTGGTTTCCACGGCTGTCATAGCTGTAAGCGGTTGCGATGCTTTCGTCTTCCTTCTCGCCCTGATCCTGACTGCTCTTTATGAGACCTGCCGCATCCGTGACTTCAATACTCTTTCTGCCACCTGCATCGGTAATGGTTGTCTTGTTCTTCTGGTTCTCTGTGTCCGTTTCATAGGAGGCTTTGGTTACAACTGCTCCGTCTTTGCCTGCGTTCTGTGTCACTTCTGTCACACGGTCAGAAGCATCATAGGAATACGCGGTTGCAGTTCCCATGGCATCGGTTTCTTTTGCGACATTTCCTTTCGTATCGTAAGACTGTTTGGTAACCAGACTGTCCTCACTGACCTGATAGGTTTCCCCGGATACGCCTGGATTCACAATCGTTGCAAAGTTTCTGCCTTCTTCATCGAAGAGTGCCAGTGTCACTTTTCCTTCTGCTGCGTCCGCACCGGTTCCGTTCTCATATGCAACGACCTGATTGCCGGAGGCATCATAAGTGTAATCCGTATACAGACCGTTTGCTTTCTCTCTGACGACATTGCCGGAAGCATCGGTATACGTCTCAGACGCTGTTGTTCCACTTGGATAGCTTTCCTTCTGGATCGATGCATTCTTAACCGTTCTGGTTCCTCTGCCATCCTGTACCGTAACATCTCCATAAGAATAAGCTGTGGTGTAAGTAAGGGATGTACCCTTTGTAACCGTTCTCTTTACCACACGGTTCAGGGAATCGTATACATAATCCGTCTTTACTCCGTCTGTTCCTGTCTCGGAAACAACCGTTCCATTAGCATCATAAGCGGATGTTGTCGTCTGACTCTTTCCATTCAGAGTGCTGACAGACTTGATCTGTCTTCCCAGTTCGTCATAAGTATATTCCGTCACTTCTCCGGTATCCGGATCGGTCTTCTTTGTCACGCGTCCCATGACGTCATAAGTATTCTTTTCCTGGCTTTCTACGTCTCCACTGGTGGTTGCAGATTCCGTTGCATTTCCGGAAAGGTCGTACTTGGAGGTCGTTTTGGAGGTCTCAATCCCGGCTACTGTAGTTGTGGATTCTAAGACATTTCCATCTCCATCGTAAGTATTCTCTGTAATGCTCTTATTGGAAGGATCGGCACTTTCCTCTTCTTTTTTCAGGTTCCCGGTCTTACTATAGGTATAGTTTTCCTTGCTAATGACGGTTTCCCCTTTGGTCACAACTTCTGTCTTCGGCTGGTCTTCTGTCCACTCACTGGTTGTGTCATAGGTGTACTCTGTTTTTGTTCCGTCTTCTTCTGTCTCGCTGATGGTATTTTCCTGTTCATCATAGCTGGTCTCGGTAACAGACTCTTTGGTCTTCCACTCGACTTTTCCGTCATTCAGTTCTTCATATCCCGTCTGCTTCGTTGTCTTTGTCACAAGATACGGATTCTTTGCATAGCCATAAGTATAAGTCGTTACGCTTCCATCCGCTTCGGTCTCTTTTGTGACTTTTCCGCTCTTTGTGTCATACTCCCGGCTGTTCATGCGGACTTCTGTTCCGTCAGAAGCTTTCTTTATTATGGTTGTTTTTCCGCCTGCATATCCCCAGTTTTCTTTCTCTCCGTTCGGGTAAGTCACTGCGGATACTTTTTCACCATTATAAGTGATCGTATATTTTTGTGCCTTGCCATCCGTTACACTGTTCAGGTGACCGCTGTCATAGCCATACGCATAAGAAACCAGTGCTTTGCCATCCTTACTGCAATGGCTCATTTCCGTTAATCTTCCATTACTGTAAGTATAACAGAGTTTTGTTCCGTCTGGAAGTGTGATCTCTTCCAGAAGTCCGGAATCTTTCTGGTAACTCAATTCTATTGTCTTTAACGCATCCGAAGATACCCGTCTCAGTCTTCCATCTGCAGAATACTCATAGAGAAGAAACGTACCGTCTGGATCAAGCGCCGCTACCAGTTGTCCTTCTTTATTGAAACGGTAGAGGACGCCCTTCTTGTCTTTGATCGTATAGGCATGTTTGCGGTTCTTTACGATATTTTCTTCTGCGATTGTTTCTTTATAAGAGTAACTCATCTCCCCGATCTGGGTACTCTTTACACTGGCTGCGGTATCACCGGAAGGTGTTTTTACACTTCCATCATTCAATGTCAGATCTTTCGTTTCTTTACAAACGTAAGTATCCCCACTCTTCTCGAAATGATAGATGCTTCCGTCACTGTCCAGATAGTATATTGTGCCATCTTCGCCTTTAATCAATTCTTTATGCAGGGTATCGCTCCATCCGGTTCCTAACATTCCATTAAGAAGCGACTGGCTGTTATAAGTTCTTGCCATTTCAAACGTCAACTGGCTTGCCGGAAGATTTGCATCTTCCTGACTGTAAGTAAGGTTTCCGCTCTGGTCTTCTACGGTTCCGTTTCCGGTCGGCGTCTGGAAACTCTGGTACCCCAGATAGTCCTGGCTTCCGGTATGTTTCTCAAACTCTTCCGGTGCGGTTCCGGTTCCACTTAATACCGTATCAATCAGTTCCTGCTCTTCGATCTCACCGGAGGAATCTGCACGGACAGCTTCTACTTTATAATACCATTTCTCATCCTTTGCACTTTCCAGATCGATCCAGTAACCTTTGAACACTTTCTTACAGACCATGTTTTCTTCACTCGGTGTGAAGTCTTTCTCTGTTCCTCTGTAGACCCGGTAATACACCGTGTCATTTAACACTTTATTGGTCTCCCAGGAGATCAGGTTCTTGCCATAATCTTTCCGCAGGGTGAGGGTTCCGTCTTTTGGAAGATAACCGTCAAATCCGACAGTATTATCTTTGTAATAATAATCCAACACTTCTTCTTTGACATTTCCTGCTTTGTCCACTGCACGGACAGCGATCTTATGCTGTCCATTTCCGGTGATCGTGCCTGCCGGAAGTTCCACACTTCCACTGGTTCCGGTTCCCAGCTTCTTCCATGCGCCATCGTCGATCTTGTATTCCATCTGTTTGAGGTTCGCATCGGATACACCCGACCACCGGATTGTCGGGTTCTGCACATCGGTCGGTTCTTCTTTTGTTGTTGCTGGTGTCAGTACCGGTTTTGCCATTGTCGGCGCCGTTCCATCGATCACAAATCTTGCGCCTGCTCCAGGTCCTGCAAGGTTTCCTTTGTCCACACCACGGATACCGATCTTATAGCTGCCCTCTTTCCATCCGGTACTCGCTGCAATCGTTGCGGAGCCGCTTCCGCTAGTTCCCAGTTTTGTACTGGAAGAATACGGAACTAATTCTCCGATATCTTCTAAGGTTGTCGGGTTTAATTTCACAATCTTGTACTGGACATAGGATAATCCTTTGGACGTGATCCCTGCCCAGTTTGCCTTGATCGCTGTTCCCGGTTTTACATAAGACGGTGTTACGGATACGGAAGTTGCCTTGGTCGGTTTATCATAATAAGTAACGACCAATTTCGGGCGGAGACTGGTCGTGCTGTTTCTGGAACCTACAAACTCCGCATACTTTCCGGTCTCATCCGCACCTTTTAACATCACGCCGTAATTGACAATGGAATCATTAGCAAGCCCTCTGGCAAAAGAAGTCAGATCTAACGTTCTGGCAGTCTTTGCTTTTCCGGTTGTCTTCACAGTACTGTATAAAGTATTGTATCCCGGACGGTTGTTCCAGGTCACCTTGGAACGCTCCCATGCCTCTTTTACCCGGTATGCCTGTACCGTCTGTCCTTTCGTACTGTTTCCGGTCTCATACATTGTCAGGATGGCACTGTCTACATAGTTGCCTTTGATCTTGGATTTCATATCTTTGAAAGCAAGGTAGGTTCGGTAGATCCCCTTGGATGCTTTTCCCGCATTCATCACCGTTACGCCGCTGGTGTAAAAGTTGTAATCTTTATAGGTAGAACCGCTTAAGATATACACGTCCCCAAGATCCGTGTTGCCTGTCCACTTGATCGTCGGATCGATCACGACCGGATACTGGCGCTCTTTGTCTTTCAGATAAGACCAGTCTGCGGTCACTGTTACACGGTAGTTGTCTTCCCCTGCTTCTTCTACTTTGGTCGTCAGTGCTTCGCTGTATGCCTTCCCACTGGCATCGTTCATGTTCGGAGCACCGACAGAACCTACAATCTCATCGCTTCCTTTATCGTAAAGAGTCAGCCCTTCATCCACTGGATTTTTTCTAAGCTTCAAGCCTTTTAATTTCAATGTATAAGAAAACGTATTTTCTTTCGGACACTTGGCAAGCCGGATCTCTTCCTTGATCCCGGACTCCTCGGAAGTGTACGCATAAGTGACCGGATCTGAAGTATCATAAGCTGCTGTCAGCGAGACTTCTTCTGTCTCTTCATACCCGTTCGTGAAGTCCTCCTTCTCTACTTCAACAGCTTTGCTTTTCATGTCCGGACTAAGCGCAACACTGTAGCCGTCCTTTTCCATCAAAAGTGGTGTCTCATCTGAGAGTTTCTCCGGAAAGTACTGTTTGGCATCCCCTTCTTCATTCTCATATGCATAGCCCTTCAGACTTTCCTTGTTCTCACTCTTCGCACTGTCCACTTTTACCAGTGACGGATCATAATCAATGAGCTTCCCCGACTCATCTTTATACCGCACCGGTTCCTGATAGAATACGGATACTTTCTTACCATTCCCGATCTGGAACGTGGTGGAAGTCTCGGTATTCTCTTTCTTCACAGCATCCTCTTCTGTCACACCTTTTAATTCTTTTGGGCGTTCTACACTGTCATCCGCACCGGAAGCTGCTTCGGTCTGTGACGGATTCTCCGCTGTCTGTGCCGGTTCAGCAGCCAGTGATTCCAGTGATACGGATGTAACTGACAGTGCTGCAATTAATGTCGTTGCTACAATCTGATTAAAACTCACATGGTTCTTGTCCTTCTTTCGTTTTCTTTTCTTCATAATCTTTCCACCTTTTCTAATGCTTTTGTAGTCAGTTACAATTTTTATTTTCCATTTTCACCTTCCTTCTTCTTATCTTTCCGCACACCTCCTCTTATGTACTACAACGTTTGAAACTCTGTTTTTGTTACAATTTTTTATAATTTTCTTGAAAAAATTGTAAAAAAATACCGCTCCTACTGCTCTACTATAAGTAACAATCGGAAACGGTATTTCGTGACACTTTTTTATAAATTTTTTTAATTTTGTTTAATATTCCTCGATATTGACTTCCTTCGTGGTCGTCACATCATAAGGCAGGATCGAATCGGCGAATTTCGTAAATTTCTCCGCCGCATCACTGACATAGAACTCATAAGACGCTTCCCCTTCAGACGGATTCGCCATTCCGCTCTCTGCCAGCACTTTCTTAAGATCCATGGCTGTCTCATATGCCGGATTGACAATATGTACGCTCTCTCCGAAATATTCCCGGATGCTGGAGCGCAGAAGCGGATAGTGAGTACAGCCTAAGATCATCGTATCAATATCTGTTTTCTTCATCTCTGACAGGTAAATGTCGATGACTTCTTTTGTAATGCTGTGTTTTGCAAATCCCTCTTCTACCAGCGGTACGAACAGCGGGCATGGTTTCCCGATAACCTTGATATCCGGATTCAGTTTATGGATCTCTTTGTTATAGGTCTCGCTTCGGATCGTCGCTTCGGTTCCGACGATTCCGATGCAGTTATTTCTTGTCTCCTGTACAGCGGCTCTCGCTCCCGGAACAATTACGCCGAGGATCGGCAGATCCGTCTCTTTCTGCACAGTTTCCAACGCAAGCGCACTTGCCGTGTTGCAGGCGATTACAACTGCCTTTACATTTTTCGTCTTTAAGAAACGGATGATCTGTCTGGAAAACCGGATAATGTTATCCTTGGATTTACTTCCGTAGGGCACACGCGCCGTATCTCCGAAATAGACGATATTTTCATTTGGAAGCTGACGCATGATCTCCCGCGCTACCGTCAGCCCGCCGACACCAGAATCAAACACTCCGATCGGTGCTGTATTTATAATCTCTTGACTCATAATCATACTCCCTTGATTTCATTATATGCTAACTATCATATCACACTCGAGTTCGGATTTCCATACTCAGCGAAAATGTTCGCCACCTGATCACAGACACTTACTCCTCAACCAACTCATCGAAATCGCACTTCTCAAACTCCTGGATGGAAATGTGCCGTTTATTCGGATTGGCATAGACAAATGTCTTATCGACATTCTCCAGATAATTCTGGATCTTGTCGTTCGTAGCACTGATGATCGCCTGAAATCCAAGTCCGCGGATCAGCGAAATACAGCTTGCCACTTTCTCAGCGTCCATCTTGGAAAACGCTTCGTCCAGCACAACGAGACGGATTGTCGGGTTGCGGTGCATTTTCGGAGACAGGTTAATCCGGTAAATCTGTGCAAAGCTGGCAAGAAGTGCCACATACAGCGGGTTCTGCCCTTCTCCGCCGGAATTTTTCTTGATCATTTTGCTCAAGCCGATTTTCATGTCTTTTTCGCCATGCACGATCTGCTGCATATCGAAGGATAAATACGTTCTGTAATCTGCATATTTGTCCATATTTTTCTTCGCTTCTTCCAGCTCTTCCGGTGTTGCATTCTCCGGCGGCAGGAAAATACTGATCAACTCATCCATCAGATCTGCGTACTGCTCCTCATGCTCCATCGTGAAAAGATTCATCTGATTTTCCATACCGTCATCCAGTGACGCCGGATGGATCTGGAGCGAATCATCCATGAACATTTTATAATATTTTCCGTCCGGTCCTTTGTTCTTCGTAATGACAAACTGGTATTTATCTTTACCGAAATCAAGCTTACTGATAATGCGGTTCAGCTCATCCTGTCTTTGATAAGCTTCTCTTATGGCACTGCGGATCTTAAAAATAAAATCGTCTTTGAAATGCTCTACTGCTGCCCTTGCCTGATCTTTTGCTGCATCCTTAAATGTCTCTAATTCTTCACACTGCAGCTCATCCAGCAGTCTGTCATATGCTTCATTGTCTCTGTTTGTCGCAGAAAATGTCCGGTTCGCATAACTTCTGAGATAAGTACTTCTTTCTTCTACCAGCTTCTGATAAGCCTCTTCCCGCTCATCCATCTTCGGATACCGTGAAGCAATCTTCTGTTTCTGTAAATATTCATAATTTTCCGAGCGTCTGCCTGCAAGATATTCCTGAAATTCCTGTTCGTAAACGTCATCCCATTTGCTCTGTTCCATTTTCTGTTTCTGCACAAGCAGCGCTTCTTCCGCATGGAGACGTTCTTCCTGCAATTGCTGCATTTCCTGCGTCTGCTTCCAGATTGCTTCCTGCACTTCCGTGATCTGTGCCTTCTTTGCATCCTGTTTCTTACGGATGTCTTCTTTTTCCTGCTCCCAAGCATCCACAGACGCTTCTTTCATTTGCTGCATCTGTTTTACAAGCTGACTTTTCCGTTTCTCACGCTCTGTAATCTTCTCTGCATCTGCCTGCAAAGTAAGATATTCTTCTGCCGGCTGGGACAGCATTTCAAGCTGCAATGTTTTCTTGATCTCTTCTAATAATTCCTGCAGCGGCATGCGTTCTTCTACCAGTTTCTCACAGCGCTCTTCCAGCTGGCGGACACGCTGACGCATACTCGTCTCACCGATGTACGCTCTTCTTGTGTACTGATCCGGATTCATATGCTGCAAACGGAAACTATGATACAATACACAGTCCGGTGTCACACCGATCTTGCAGTTACGGAGCTGTTCTACGGAAGCACATTTTTCTACATTTCCAAGGAAGAAATCAATATAATCCTGCACATATACTTCTTTCGCTTTCACTTCTTTTGCAAGTCCGTTATCTTTGACTGCATAGCCATCCTTGCCTGCGCCTGCCACCACTTTTTCTGTATCGAGAATGGACACGCGGTGGTATTTCTTCCGATCCATCTGTTCATACAGTTCCATCGCTTCTTTTGCATACTTCGGTTCCACGATCAGAAGCAGCTTGTTGTTGCCAAGATAACCTTCGACAGCGTTGTGCCATGTCTCGTCTTTCACATCGAGAAGGTCGGCAAGAATCTGCACATTTACAAACTTTCCGCACTTCTCATGTAGGCGGTTGCGCAACTCATATCTTGCTTCCTCCAGCTCTTTCGGATAAGCTTTCTTTCCCTGTTTCAGCTCTTTTAACTCTTCTCTTGCCTCTTTCTCTTCTTTCTTCACTTTGCGGAGCGACATCTGTGCTTCCTGTCTCTGCTCTTCCAGTTCCTCGCGGACTTCGCCAAAGCTCTCCTGCAGACGCTCCAGCTCTTCTGCCATAATCGTTCCTTTTGTAAACTTTTCCATGTCCCAGAGCATCTGGTTGGAAACCACATCCTGCTCTTTCCATGCTTCCAGCCGTTCACTGATCTGCTGCCATTTTCCCTGGCTTGTCTGTAAATGTTCCAGTGTCTCATTTACCGCCGCAAGTTCAGCTTCCAGATTTGCATATCCGCTGTTCGCAATTCTTAAAATAATCTCTTCATACTGTTTCTGCAGTTCAACTTCTTCTTTCTTAAGCAACGATAAAATTGCTTCCTGCTCACCGGTGCCTTCTTTGCGCACTTTTTCCTTATCCATGCAGGCCTGGATCTGTCCTTCCAGCTTCAGCATTTCCAGGCGGTCGATCTGATAAGTACATAAAAGAACTTCTTTTTCTTTCTCCTGAAATGCTTCATATCTGCCATGGATATCCTGTAACTTTTGAATTTCGTTCAATGTCTCCTCGATCTTGCTTCGCATTCTCGCATACTGCATAACGCTTTCTTGCAAGTCTTCTATATGAATATCCTGCTCCATGCAAATATACTCTTTCACAAAATCTTCCAGTTTAATATTCATTTTAAATGGAATCGCACGTTTGAAAAGTCGTGGGAATTTCTCCGCATCCAGTCCGCCAAGATAAATATCATACATCTGGCGACGGAATCTCTCATTGCTCGGTCCACAGTAAAACTGCTCCGCCGTGAAAGAACGCTGTAAATATTCACGCATTTCCATCGTCGTCAGGCATCTGAATGTGGTACGGTAATTATTTTCCAGAAGACCTCCCATGTGCCAGAAAAACAGTCTGCTGATATCATTTGTCGCCGTATCTACGTCAAACACAACGCCGATACACTGCTTTTCTTTTGTATCACTCTGCTCTAATTCCAGTACGATCGTGCTGGAAAAATTCTGATTTCTCAGATACTGAAATTCATTGTGTTCATTAATGTTGACCATTCCACGCAAATATTCAATGAGGGAACGGTCGGAATCATCTGCTGCCGCTTTATTAAAAAATCCACGTCCGTCTGTATTTGCATATAATACAATCTGCATCGCGTCAATCACGGTTGATTTTCCACTTCCCGAATGTCCGGTGAAGAAATTGATTCCTTCACTGAATGTCAGTATTTTCTGATCAATGTAATGCCAGTTATTCAGACAGATCTTCGACAGTATTTTGAATGGTTGTTTCGTCTCCAATAGTATCCTCCTCACTGAATGTCTCTAATAATGCCCGCAGGTCATCGCCCAGAAGTACCGTATGAATGCATGGGTAAATGACCAGTCTCGTCTCTTCGTTTAATTCTTCCAGAACATCAAGTGGTTCTATGATCTGGTATTTTTTTAAAAGTGCAATCGTTCTGCGCATTTCGGTCGGTGACGGCAGACCGCGTAGCACGCGGAACTCGCCGGCTTTACCGTTTAATGCGCCAACCGTTGTCACAATGTGGCTGCTCGAAGAAACCGTCTCCATCTGCTCATCGTAAATCAGTTTCAGAACAAGCAGATAAATCGTCGCAAGCCGCGATAATTTCTCACCCCAGAGCTGTTCGCCCTGAATGTAAATCACACCCATATGCGCATTTTCCCGCAAAGTAATTCCTGCCACTTTGAAGTAGGCACGGATAAATTCCAGATGTTTGCTCAACACACGATATTCTCTCACCGGAACCATGCGTCCCTGTCTTTTATCAAACTTCCGCTCCAGAACAAAGGTCTGTCGGTACAGGATCTGGATAACTTCTGTTATTTCTTCCTGCTCTTCCTGCGAAAGTTGTTCAAAATATTCGATCATAAGCGTCTCCTTACAAATTTGAGTGCCGGATATTTATAAGAACCATTTTCAATCTGATCCGGTTCTTCCTCCAGCACCATATATTTACTGTTCTTTCTTGTACTGTAATCGTAAGCAAGAATCAGTTTTTCAAACGCCTCTTCATCCATCAGCGAAATCTTGGAAGCGTCCATTACTTCTCCGTCCATATAAGACTCAATAAATTCCTCAATCTGGCTTCTGCTGTAGCGCATCTGAATCCGGTTTAGCTTGAGTACATCATCTTTATCAAGATCCGGCAATGCCTGATCCGGCGCCATTTTACTGATAAAATCCGTTCTTGGTCTTCGTCTCTTATACAGCGATTTCTCCGAAAGAATTTCCAAAAGCGAGAGATTCATCCGCTCCCCGGTTTCACGGATCATCGCATCCTGTTCCTGCGCATCCTCCGTTTGGGACATGCGGTTCAAGAGCTGCACGACCAGACCTTTCGTATCCGTTTCACCACTTAACAGATAGTTAAGTCTCGTCACTGTCGCACGCACATATTTCGCATGCTCTTTATCCATATTGGCGATCCGGTGCTCAATGTCATCAAATCCACGCTCGATCTGATCCAGAAGATCCAACACATCATCTTTCGTATCACCCATCTGCGCCGCCCGGGTACGGATCTCTTCTATCCATTCTTCATCTTCCCGCATGTCGCGCAGACATTTTTTAATATCCATCTTATAAATATAGAAGTTATCCGATGTTTTCAAAATGTGGTATTTCTTCTGTACGATTTCTTCCACATATCCATCCAGATGTTCCCGCAGCAGATCTTCATAATTATTCTGTTCCAGAAGTCTTGCAAAAAATTTATCCATATTATGAAGCATATCCTGCAAAGCTTTATTCAGCCGCTTCGTGTTGACAAGCGCCGTCCGCAGCATTCCGAGGTTTGCCCTGCTGTCGTTCTTAAAAGAAAATAATGTCGCATACACATTCTGGATATAGATTTCCGTGTCCTGCATATCTTCTGAAGACAGCCGCTCAAACGCCTCAATAAAAACAGCCGAATAATCCGGAATGACAATATTCGTAACCAGCGTTTGATAATCTTCAATCCGCTTCAGCCATCCGGTCTTCAAAAGCCAGTTCAGAATCCTCGACGATGGCGTCTCCAGCATGTCAAACTCTGTCTCATTTTCCTCCCACTGGAGCTTGAACCGCTTTCTCGCATTCATGTCCCCCAGCACTTGGATACACACTTCCCTCGTCAGGAAATAATTATTATA
>OLOJ01002143.1_pt1 | contig 16788 bp, 16 predicted proteins | sample 1672251 | NCBI WGS metagenome assembly OLOJ01 (sample SAMEA3136664, study PRJEB25190) | human gut metagenome | biome: human gut; feature: human-associated habitat; material: faeces | place: Austria | collected 2013 | reverse complement strand
GCCGGCGGCCGTCAGGGCGGTGTAGAGAGTCTCCAGGGCGTCCGGAGGCAGCCAGTCGTCGGAGTCGGCAAAGGCAAAATATTGGCCGTTGGCCTGGGTCATGCCCAGGTTCCGGGCGGAGCTGACCCCGCCGTTGTCCTTGTGGAAGACCCGCACGCGGGGGTCCTCCTTGGCGATCTGGTCACACAGCGCCCCGCTGTGGTCCGGGGAGCCGTCGTCGATCAGTAAAAGCTCCAGATCCTGAAAGGTCTGGTTTAAGATGGAGTCGGTACACTTGCGGAGAAAGCTCTCCGCCCGGTAGACCGGTACGATCACCGAGATTTCCGGCATACAAGATCCTCCTTCTTTCCGGATGCGGTACGATCCTGCCGCAAGCTTAGTGGCAGGCGGCCTGGAGCTGTGCGGCGCGGTCGGTCTGCTCCCACTTCACGCCCAGGTCCTCGCGGCCCATGTGGCCGTAGGCGGCCAGCTTCTGGTAGATGGGCTTCTGCAGGTCCAGGTCGCGGATGATGGCGGTGGGGCGCAGGTCAAAGGTCTTGCGGACGGCCTCCTCCAGCACAGAATCGGCCACGGTGCCGGTGCCGAAGGTCTCCACCAGGATGGAGACGGGCTGGGCCACGCCGATGGCGTAAGCCAGCTGCACCTGGCAGCGCTTGGCCAGGCCGGCGGCCACGACGGTCTTCGCCACCCAGCGGGCAGCGTAAGCGGCGGAGCGGTCCACCTTGGTGGGGTCCTTGCCGGAGAAAGCGCCGCCGCCGTGGGGGGCAGAGCCGCCGTAGGTGTCGACGATGATCTTCCGGCCGGTCAGGCCCGTGTCGCCCTGAGGCCCGCCGATGACGAAGCGGCCGGTGGGGTTGACATAGACCTTGGTGTTCTCATCCATGAGGTTTGCCGGGACGGTGGGCTTGATGACCAGCTCGATCATGTCCTTGCGGATCTGGTCCAGCTCGACCTTGGGGCTGTGCTGGGTGGAGAGGACCACGGTGTCCACGCGGACGGGCTGGTTGTTCTCGTCATACTCGACCGTGACCTGGGTCTTGCCGTCGGGGCGCAGGTAGTCGACCTTGCCCTCCTTGCGGACCTGGGTCAGGCGCTTGGCCATTTTGTGGGCCAGGGAGATGGCCAGGGGCATCAGCTCAGGGGTCTCGTCGCAGGCGTAGCCGAACATCATGCCCTGGTCGCCGGCGCCGTTGTCCAGTTCGCTCTCCCCCTCGGCCTTGGCCTCGAAGGACTTGTCCACGCCCAGGGCGATGTCGGCGCTCTGCTCATCGATGTTGGTGATGATGCCGCAGGTGTCGCAGTCGAAGCCATACTTGGCGCGGTCATAGCCGATGCCGCGAATGACCTCGCGGGCGATCTTGGGGATGTCCACATAGCACTTGGTGCTGATCTCACCCATGATGTGGATGAGGCCGGTGGAGGCGGTGGTCTCGCAGGCGACGCGGCCCAGGGGGTCCTTGGCTAGGATGGCGTCCAGCACAGCGTCAGAGATCTGATCGCAGATCTTATCGGGATGTCCCTCGGTAACGGACTCAGAAGTAAAAAATCTGTGGCTCATGGGAAGGGTTCCTCCTTAGATAGATGAAGAATAGTAATATAATGTAAAGCAGTTACCAACAAGCTTACACGGACCAGCTTGTGAGATACTTCTCCTGCTCCTCGGTCAGGCTGTCGATCGACAGCCCCAGGGCGGCGAGCTTGGCCCGGCCGATCTCGTCGTCGATGGCATCGGGCACGGCGTAGACCTTCTTTTCCAGCCCGGTCTGCTTCGTCAGCCACTCTGCGGCCAGGGCCTGGACGGCGAAGGACATGTCCATGATCTCCGCCGGGTGGCCGTTGCCGGCGGCGAGATTCACCAGGCGGCCCTCGGCCAATACGTTCAGGGTCTTGCCATTGGGCAGGGTATAGCCGACGATGTTCTCCCGGCGCAGCTGGCTGCTCTCGGCCAGCTCCCGCAGCGCGGCCACGTTGACCTCGCAGTCAAAGTGTCCGGCGTTGGCCAGCAGGGCGTTGTGCTTCATGGCCTGGAAATGGCGGCCCACGATCACGTCCTTACAGCCGGTGACGGTGACAAACACGTCACCCAAGGGCGCGGCCTGGTCCATGGTCATCACCCGGAAGCCGTTCATGGTGGCGTCCAGGGCCTTGAAGGGGTCGACCTCGGTGACGATCACGTTGGCCCCCATCCCGGCGGCCCGCATGGCCACGCCCTTACCGCACCAGCCATATCCGGCGACCACAACGGTCTTGCCCGCCACGACCAGGTTGGTGGTGTGCATGATGCCGTCCCAGACGGACTGGCCGGTGCCGTACTTGTTGTCATAGTAGTGCTTGGCCTTGGCGTCGTTCACGGCCACCATGGGGCAGGGCAGGATGCCGTCCTTCTCGCGGGCCTTCAGGCGGAGGATGCCGGTGGTGGTCTCCTCGCAGCCGCCGATGAGGTCGCCGGCGTACTCTTTACACTTGCCGCCCAGCAGGTCGATGAGGTCCCCGCCGTCGTCAATGACGATGTGGGGGCGGCACTTGAGCGTCTCGATGAGGTGCACTTCATACTCCTCGGCAGAAGCGCCGTGGATGCCAAAGGTCTCCACGCCCAGGCTGGCGAGACCGGCGGCCACGTCGTCCTGGGTGGAGAGGGGGTTGGAGCCGGTCAGGCTCACCTGCGCTCCGCCCTTGCTGAGGACGTAGCCTAAGTTCGCGGTCTTGGCCTCCAGATGGACGGACACCGCCACGCGCAGCCCACGGAAGGGCTGCTCTTTCTCAAAGCGGGCCTCGATCTGGGCCAGGGCGGGCATAAAGTCCCGTACCCACTGGATCTTTCTCCGGCCGGACTCGGCCAGAGCCATGTCTTTTACAATACTCATGGGTCTTGTGTTCCTTTTCTAACTCTGCCTGAGAGACGCTACCGGTAAGCCGCAGCTTACAAAAAAAGACTTCCCGCAGGAAGCCTTTGTCGCAAGACGCGGCGCCTCCTTATCGCTGTTAGCAGAACCACCTTGCCGGGGCGAAGGCCCTGGGGCAGGTTGGTGTGGGGTCATCAAGCTAACTCTCTCGCCCACTCTCGATAATGCGCTCTATGCAGTTGATCTCCCCACCAATTCAGTAGGGCCAAAACAGTACGTTACATTATACACCATCTTTCGGAAAAGGCAAGCCGTTTTTCAAAATTTTTTTACGTTTAAAAAACACATACAATCATCGTAATAAAACAATAAAATCGTTTTATTCAACATTTGATGAAATTGCTTTCACAATTACATCAAAATGTTCTTTCACATGCTCAGAATTCTCCCACGGAGAAGAAATCACCATATCTTGAAACAGTCCTGTAGAATGATCCGGATTGGTTACTGCAATAACCGCTGAGTACTTTGCTTTAAGAATCAAGCGTTCATGAGTCAAATAATTTGTTCCGACCTCTTCTCTGTCACACAATGTGTTAACATATTTTTTGGCTTCATCGACAACAACTTGTCCTTCTCGGCTCGACTCACTAATTGAATTCATAAGTATGGTTTCAATTGCCCCTTCTTCCGAAAAAGGAATAATCAGCGGAGTAATCTTTACAGATACATCAATTCCGTCAATTTCATTAGACCAGATAGACGTAGATTTATTTTCTATGTCTATCTCACCTACAAACTCTGCGAACCATTCTTTCACGTTCTGAAGAATCGTACTAATAGATTCGTTGTCTCTGTCACGCATAATTACTATGGAGTTAATGGGATCAGAAGGATAGGCGTTAATAAATTTCTCAAATAAGATATCGACTGCATGAGAAAAAGAGTCTTTGCCACCTACGCTCCATATTGCAACACTGTCTTCTCCATTCGTTAAATAATTGACTTCTTGTTTTCTATTTAATGGAGAAACTTTATAATTTTCCCAATTTATTGGTTTTGTAGTAATTTCCCATTTTCTAGTCTTATGCAAATAATATCCAATAAACCACAAATCATCTTTTCCTTCACATAATATGACTGATTTCATACGCGTAACTCCATTTCGAACTGTTCTCTGTCAAAGTAGGCCTCTTCCCCTGACCGAACCTTTTTTCTTGTAACGTTATTTTTATGATCTTTACGTAGAGTTATAACACGCAATACATCTTCAGTTTGGTGTTCGTTGTGATTTATCTCAAGAATAGCATCTATCGCTTCCGCACTGTGCGTAGTAATAAATGCTTGGACATTCCATTTGATACAAGCATCTAAAAACCACTTAAATACATCCTTGAAAGCACTGACATGAATAGCATTATCTATCTCATCAACCAGTATAATCCCATCTTTGCAGTTTGCAATAGACACTGTCAACAAGACAGCTTTCTGTAAACCAGAGCCATATGCAAATAACGGCATAGACCCGGCGTACACATGATGCAAATATATATCCTCTCCAATGATACTGATATCATCAATATTTTTATCGAAGGTTTGTAATATCTTTAAAATTTCTTGTTGACCTTCCCGAACAATATAAGAAGAGAGCAATAGCACGCAACTTCTATAGTAACTAATTGTCGATGATAAATACAAGGAACTGTATAACGGACGCTCTATCGACGTAAATTTTGTGTCCTCACCATTTATAATTTGAACACTCCGATAGTTAACTTTTCCCCCATCAACAGATGTCTTGATGGCTATATCGAGTATTTCCTTTATTGTTCCTGTCGAATCAACTGCCTCGCCAAGTGTTGCATCTACTTCGTACTTGTATTCTTTTCCTTCCACTGTAGCTCCAAGATCAATGTGGTAATAATCTTGTTCTTCGTCCTTTATCTTTTGAAAAACACTCAGAACATAGTTTACAATATTCTTTTTTTTAGCTTCTGCACTAGCCTGCGCTCTCTGTAATGCGATTCGCACAACCTGGCCCATATTATCAGGAGTGCTCATCAACTTTAATGCTTCCAGCAAGCTAGTTTTTCCGCTATTATTCGCGCCAACAAATACATTTATTTTAGAAAAATCATCAAGTTCAAGATTATTTAATCCTCTAAAGTGCATAGCTTTAAATTTTTCAACTACAAGCCGTTTTTTCATTCATGAACACCTCTCTTTCATATATAAGCTAATCATATTTAGGAACGTTTTTTTCAGTATAACTAGGTGTCCCTGGCTTGTCAAGCTCTCTTCCCCATCCAACAACAGTTTTATTTAACATCTCTCAAAAAGGCAAAGAATATAATTTCACCTATAAAAAATAATTTTCTTTTTTACTTTTTCAAAAGCCGGGGAAATGTTCACAGTTTTGTGTAGACTTCCCTCGCGAAAGCGGGTAAAATAGAACCATATTCTATCCTACCCATCCCAACCAATATAAGGAGGTCGTTTCATTGCGTGCCATGCAACAATGGCTGGATCGTTTCTGCGCCAGGCACCCCCGCCTGGGGATCCCCGGCCTGATGCGCTACATCGTCATCGGCAACGTGCTGGTCTATCTGCTCGACATGTTCAGTAAAAGTGGCTATGCCATGGGCACAGGGCTGCTGGGCTTCAGCGCCAGCGCCATCCTGCAAGGGCAGGTCTGGCGGCTGGTCACGTTCATTTTTGTTCCTGCCAGCAGCCATAACATTTTCTTCTTTCTCGTCACCCTGTATTTCTACTACTTCATCGGCAACGCCCTGGAGAACGAGTGGGGGGCCAATAAGTTCACCATCTTCTATCTCTTCGGCGTGATCTTAAATATCGCCGTGGGCTTCCTGGTGGGCACGGCGTCCATGTTCTATGTGAATATGTCCATGTTCTTCGCCTTTGCCACCCTCTTCCCGAACCTGCAAGTCCTGTTCTTCTTCATCATTCCCATGAAGGTCAAGTGGCTGGCCTGGTTCGACGCGGCGTTTTTCGCCTATCAGATCCTCCGCCTGCTCCTGGCTGGGCATTTCCTCTATGCCCTCATCCCCATCGTGGCCATCCTGAACTATCTGCTCTTCTTCGCCTCGGATATCGGTGGGCAGGTATCTTACTGGAAGGGCCGCGCCCAGCACACCGCCAACCAGGCCCGGCATAAAAACCCGAATTTCAGCCGTCCCAACGGAAGAAGCGGCCCCAAGGTCGTGAACTTCCACGACGCCAAGACGCAGACCAAAACGCCCCTGCACAAGTGCGCCGTCTGCGGCAAGACGGACCTGACCGACCCGCAGATGGAGTTCCGCTACTGCTCCAAGTGCAACGGCTACTACTGCTACTGTGCCGATCACATCAACAACCACATCCACATCCAATAAAAGAGGTGTTATCCCATGACTGATCAGGAACTGGTGGAGCGTGCCTTCACCATGCTCGAGCGCTCCTACGTCCCCTACTCCCACTTTCCCGTGGGGGCCGCCCTGGAAGGGGCGGATGGGGTGGTCTACACCGGCTGCAACGTGGAAAACTCCGCCTTCGGCTCCACGATCTGCGCCGAGCGCACCGCGCTGGTGAAGGCCGTCAGCGAGGGCTGCCGGAAATTCACCCGGCTGGCCGTGGTGGGCAACAGCACGGACTACTGCTGGCCCTGCGGGGCCTGCCGCCAGATGCTGTATGAGTTCGCCCCGGACCTGGAGGTCCTGGTGGCCCGGAAGGACCATCAGTTCGTGAAGTTCCCCCTGCGGGCACTGCTCCCCCACGGCTTCGCCCCCGAAAGCCTGGACTGACGCCCCTTTTCCCGCATTTCTCACGCACTTCTCCGACCCCTGGCATTGTTCCAACGACGCTTCCTTCGGGAGACGCCGCCACACCCGACCTGAAGGAGGTAACTATGGATCTGCAAGAATATCTGGCCCGAATGAATTCCGGCGAGCCCGTCCAGGGCGGCGGCGACATGCACCGCTTCATGCGGGAGATCAATGAAGTCACCATGCGCCTGACCTGCGAGCTGAACAACAAGTACCACACCGGCGAGGAGGTCCGGGAGATCTTCTCCAAGATCATCGGCAAGCCCGTGGACAAGAGCTTCCGTCTCTTCCCCCCCTTCTACACCAACTGCGGCAAAAACACCACCGTGGGCAAGGGCGTCTTCATCAACACCGGCTGCCATTTCCAGGACCAGGGCGGCATCACCCTGGGGGACGGGACGTTTTTGGGCAACAACGTGGTCCTGACCACCATGAACCACGACTTTAACCCGGAACATCGCTCCACCACCTACCCCGCCCCCATCGTCACGGGCAAAAACGTCTGGATCGGCTCCAGCGTCACCATCGTCCCCGGCGTCACCATCGGGGACGGAGCCATCGTGGGGGCCGGGTCGGTCGTCACGAAAGACGTGCCCCCCTACACCATCGTCGCCGGCGTCCCCGCCCGCGTCATCCGCAAGTTCGACCCCAAGACCGACCACCTGCCCTCCACCCACAAAAAGACCCACGGTGACAAATGATCCCAAGCAGCACAACGTCCCCCTGCCTAAGCTGGCAGGGGGACGCTTTTTCTGTGCTGTCATTATGGCAGGCTGCACTGTGTTTGGTGCCCTGTTCGACATCTACAAGTTCCATCATCGCCACGACGATGAGAAAAAGAAGTAAGCCGCCTGGATTGGCCCCCTAGCGGCTTACTCATTTCAAGCAATTAGGATCAGCCGTCAGTCAGCCGTCCCTTCACGCATATAGTATAACCCAGGAGTCACAGCCTGTCAAGCTGTGGCTCCGTTTTTATCTATCACAGGCTTTCTCCCGGCACCCGCAAAATATCGTTCGCCACGGGGGTGTAGAAGTATCTCGTCACCTCCGCCGGGTCCTTCGTCTGAGCCAAGGCCCACATGAGCTTGGCCACGGCCATCTCCAGGGTCATGTCATAGGTCTCCATCACGCCCAAGTCTGCTTTCAAGCTGTGACCCACCTGATAAATGCCCAGGTCACTGCCCTCATTCTGGACCTGGGTGGTGAGGACCACGGTCTTGCCCTGGGCCTCCGCCCGTCGGATGAGGTCGTAATAGCCCCCCGCCTCCCCGTCGGGGACGCCGCCCACACCGAAGCTTTCGATGAGCACGCCCCGGCTGTGTTCCAGGGCAAAGGCCAGGTAGTCCGGGGAGAGGCCGGGGATGAGCTTCACCAGGGAGACATTGGTCTCCAAATCATGGTAAAACGCAAGCTGCGTCTCCGCCTGGGGACAGAGATACGGGAGCAAACGCCCCTCCTGCACCACCCCTAAAACAGGGTAGTTGATGCTGGAAAAGGCCCCGTAGCTCTTGGAGTAGGTCTTTCTGGCCCGTGTCCCCGCGATGACCGCCCCGCCGAACACCACCGTCACGCCGGGGATGCGCCCGTCGCAGGCCACGGCGAAGCTGTCCAGTAAGTTGGTCTTTGAGTCGGTGATATCCATCTGGATGGGCTTTTGGCTGCCCGTCAAAACAATGGGCTTGGAGCTGCCCTGGATGAGACAGCTCAGGGCAGCCGCGGTGTAAGCCATGGTGTCCGTGCCGTGGCTGATGACAAAGCCATCATAGGCGTCGTAATGTTTCTCCACCGCCTGGGCCAGCTGCATCCAGCGGCGAGGCGTCATGTTGGTGGAGTCGATGTTGCACACTTGCAGGCAGTCCACCTGACACAGGTCCTTGATGGCCGGGACATAGCGCAGGAAATCCGCCCCATCCATGCCGGGGGTCAGGCCGTCTCCGGCGTCGGCCGAGGCAATGGTGCCGCCGGTGCCCAATAATAAGATTTTTTTCATCGTATCTTCCCCCTTGTCAGTACTTCAGCAGCTCCACCGCCGTAAAGAGCGTGTAGAGGATCTGCGCGGTCTGCCCGCGGGTGGCGGGGGCCTTGGGGTCGATGCTGTCCGAGGACGCATAGAGCATGGAGAGGGGCTGGCCCAGGATGTTCTTCTGGCTCTTTTCCAGCAGCCACACCCATGGCTGCGCCCAGGTGCTGTACTTGCTGCTGATGCCCGTATCCTCCGGAACGGCGTTCGAGGCACCCAGGAAATTGAGGTTCAGGTCCGCCGCGAGCCGGCCCAGCACCGTCATCATCTGCTCCTGCGTCACCTTGCCCTGGGGGTCGAATCTCCCGTTGCCCACGCCGCTGACATAGCCCGCAGCCTGGGCTGCCTGGATGTAAGGGGCGTACCAGCTGTCCTTCGCGACATCGGAGAAGGTCGCCCCCGTCTCCGGCAGGTGCAGGCGCATCGTCTGGGTCAGCAGGGCGCACAGCTCGGCGCGGGTCAGGCCGTTGTCCGGATGGAAGGTCCCGTCGGCGTAGCCCCGGAGCATGCCGTAGGTGCAGAGGGTGTTCGCCGCCAGTTCATAGTTCGTCCCTGCCACGTCGGAAAAGACGCGGGGGGCGTAGCCTTTGACCTGGGTGTCGGCCGCGATCTGGGCGGGGGTGGACTTCACCCAGCCCTCGCCGTCGCCCGCAAAAATATCCACCGCCGGGGGCAGGGCGGAGAGCATCTCGGCAAAATACGGTTCCATCTCCTCCCCCATGGCTTTGGAGAGGTCGATGTACCACCGCCAGCCCCCCAGATGCACCCGGAGCCACCCCTCGGTGCTCTGCCAGGGTTCGTTGACAGAGAAGAGGGAGGCGATCTCGTCGGCGTGGTTCGTATCGACCAAAAGGTCCGGAATGACCCCGATGTTCTGGGCCGTGTTGCCGCTGACGCCATAATACTGGTAGGCCGTGATGCGTAAGGCGTCCCCGTCGGTCAGAGCCTCCGGCTCCTGCGCTCCGGTCAGGACGACCTGGGCCACGCCCTTGCCGAAGGTGTTGGAGCCAATGACCAGACCGCCGTTTTTATCCTTCATCGCCAGGGAGAAGATCTCCGCCGAGGAGGCGGTGCCCCCGCTCGTCAGAACGATGGTGGGATAGAGCGTTGTGCGGTCCTGCTGGGAGACGTAGCGGAAGTAAGCCCCCTCGCCGTCCCGCAGGTAGACCATGGTTCCCTCCCCCAGGAACACACCCAGGGTCTGGGTCACGGCGTAGACGTCGCCGCCGCCGTTCTGCCGCAGATCGACGACCCAGAGGTTGGCGTCGTCATAGGCCTGGGTGCCCTCGGTGAAGTGCCCCAGGGTCTCGGCCCCGAAGGTGTTGCAGACGATGTAGCCGGTGGTGCCGTCCTCCAGCATCTCCGTCGTGGTGGAGGGGATGACGACCTTGGCGCGGGTGGCGGTGTACGTCTCTTCTGTTCCGTCGGCGTGGCGAACGACGAAGGTGACCTTGCTTCCCGCCTCGCCCTTGAGCCAGCCGGTGATGACCTCCGCCGTCTGCCCGGCGGCGCTCTTCCCTTCGACGGAAATGATGGTGTCGCCGCCAACCAAGCCCAGCTTCTGGGCCGGGGCGCCGTCGTACACGCCCACGATAGAAAGGCCGTCACCACAGGCCACGGCGCTGATGCCGATGCCCACCACCTCCTGGTCGGACATGCTGGCCTGGAAGGCGGCGTATTCTTCGGGCGTGAGGTACATGGTGTAGGGGTCGCCCAGGGCCTGGATGACCTCTTCGATGGTCTCCGCGTCCAGGGCCGCCTGGGGGATGTCGTTGATGTAATATTTGCCCAGCAGGTCCTTCAGCTGGTCGGTGGTCAGCGCCTGGGCCGCCGGGGCCAGGCACAGGGCCGCAACAAGCATCACGGCCAGGATGCGTTTCCAACGTCGTTTCACGAACAGGGTCCCTCCTTACAATGGGGTCAATGGGCTCAGAAAAGCAGAGAACACAGGCCGCCCGTTTGTCGGGCGGCCCGGTGATCTTGTCAGAGCAGCGGCTCTGATCAGGCTTTGAATCTTTCGGTCAGGGCGCGAATCTGGGCAGCCATCTTCTTCAGGTCCTTGTTGCTGCTGCCCTTGCTGGCGCGGATGATGGAGAAGAGGTCCATCGCCGCCAGCTCCACCTCGTGGTAAGCGCTGGCGGGGTGGCCGTTGGAGGCATAGCTGGTCTTCTTCGGCAGCAGCTCCACGCCGGCGGCCAGCATCACGTTCTTGCTCAGGTCGAAGACCTCTTCGTAGAGCGGTGCGTGGGCAGGCAGGCCCTTCTCCCGCAGGGTGTTGGCAAAGATCTCCGTCACGGGCGCGTCGCCGTGGACGACGAAGATCTGCTGGGGGGTAGGCTCCTGGATATGCTCGATCCACTTGATCAGGTGATCCCGGTCGGCGTGGGAAGAAAGGCCCTTGAAATTATAGATGGAGGCGTTCACGGCGATGTCCTCGCCGAACAGGCGGACCTGCTTGGCTCCCTCCAGCAGGTGGCGGCCCAAGGTCCCCTCGCCCTGGTAGCCCACGAAAACGATGGCGCACTCTTCCCGCCACAGGTTGTGCTTCAGATGGTGGCGGATCCGGCCGGCATCGCACATACCGGAGGCGGAGATGATGACCTTGGAGCTTTTGTCCATGTTCAACATCTTGGACTCCTCGCTGCTCTCGGTCATGGTGAGGCCGGGGAAGGTGAAGAGGCGCTCGCCGTCCTTCACCACTTCCAGCGCATCGTCGTCCAGATAGCCCCGCAGGTCGCCGGAGAAGATTTTGGTCGCTTCGTTGGCCAGGGGGGAGTCGACGCAGACGGTGAAGTCAGGGTTGCTCTTCACAAGCCCCTCCTTCTTCATCTCCCGCATAAAATACAAAAGCTCTTGGGTCCGGCCCACGGCAAAGGATGGGATGATGACGTTGCCGCCCTTGGAGAAGGTGTCGTCGATGATCTTGGCCAGCTCCGCCGTGTAGGAGACCACAGGGTCGTGGTTCCGGTCGCCGTAGGTGCTCTCCATGACCACGTAATCGGCCCCGTCGATCAGGCTGGGGTCCCGGATGATGGGCTGGTTGTGGTTGCCGATGTCACCGGAGAAGACGACCTTTTTCTCCACGCCGTCCTCTTCCAGCCACATCTCCACGCTGGCCGAGCCGAGCAGGTGGCCTGCGTCCACAAAGCGAATTTTTACGCCCTCGCACAGCTCAATGATCTGGCCGTACTCCACCGTCACCAAGTGCTCCGGGACCTGCGCGGCGTCGGCCACGGTGTACAGCGGCTCCACCGGGGGCCGGCCGGCCCGCTTGCCCTTCTGGTTCTTCCACTGGGCATCCATCTCCTGGATGTGGGCCGAGTCCTGGAGCATGATGGACATCAGCTCCCCCGTGAGGCGGGTGGCAAAGATCTGCCCCTGAAAGCCCTGCTTGATGAGCAGGGGGATGCGGCCGGAGTGGTCGATGTGCGCGTGGGTGACGATCACATAGTCGATGTAATTGGGCGCAAAGTCCAGCACGGTGTTATCTCGCTCGTCCTTGCCCTGCTGCAGGCCGCAGTCGATGAGGATCTTCTTGCCGCGGACTTCCACGCAGTGGCAGCTGCCCGTGACGGCCTTGGCCGCCCCGAAAAAGGTGAGTTTCATGTGGGGTTCCCTCCGTCGTTTTTTCAGTTTCTGGTTGTATGGCGTACCGCCGGGCGGTCCCCGGCGGCGTTTGTTTTGTATAAAGTAATTCTATCATACCCCATTTTCTCGGATTTGCCTAGAGGGTTTGGACAAGTTGGCGAAAATTCTCCCGTTGTCCCTCCCCCGCAGCTGTGCTAAAATGGAAGCAACCAGAAAAACAGGAGGTAAATTCCTATGACCACCATTGACCACACCTGCATCCACGTGCTGGACCTGGACCGGAGCGCCGCCTTCTACCGGGACGCCCTGGGCCTCACGCCCGTCCGCTCCCTGGACATGCCCGACCGGGGCTGGCAGCTCCTCTTCCTGGGGGACGGCACCACGGACTTCCAGCTGGAGCTGTGCCGGGAAACGAACCGCACCGAGCCGTATCACCTCGGCGACGACACCCCCCACCTCGCCCTCCGCGCCCAGGACTTTGACGCCCTGAAAGCCAAGCACCGGGCGCTGGGCCTCATCTTCGACGAGCTGAACGGCGGCATCTACTTTATCAAGGACCCCGACGGGCACATCCTGGAGATCCTGCCGCCCAAGCAGTAACCTTCAAAAATTTTTTCATTTTTTCGCAACCCCTGCAACATTTCGTCCTGCCCAGGTGTATTTAAGACAGAACGGCAAGAAAGCCGCTCCCAATACACACCTTCTCACAAAGAGAACAGAAAGGACGAAGAACGATGAAAAAATCTATGACTGCACTTGCTTCCCTCATGCTGGTGGGCCTCATGTCCGTGCCTGCCCTGGCCGCCAACTGCTCCGTCACCGACAGCGACGGGCCCATGGTTATCTCCCCCGCCCCCACCACGGGCTATCAGCAGACCATCCAGGTCGACGGCCAGAAGACCGACATCAACTCCCGCGTCATGGTCCCCCTCCGCGCCCTGGGCGAGAAGCTGGGCTTTACCGTCACCTGGGCCGACGGCGAGGCCAAGCTGGAGAACAAGGACATCTACACCGTAGTCCGGCCCGGTGACGACGTCTACTTCATCACCACCAGCCACAAGGATATGGTCGGCATGAGCGCCCCCATCTCCTTCGGTGCTGTCCCCTACGTCTCCAACGGCACCACCTACGTCTCCCTGGACTTCTTCAAAACCCTGATGGACTACCAGAACGGCAACATCACCCTGGACGGCAGCACCATCCAGATCAGCACCGGCAAGTAAGCCCAAGAAAAGGAGGTATTGCATCGTGTCTGCACTCTGCTGTCCCCGCGCCCGAACGGGGCCCGGCTGGTTCTCGGCTCTGAAAGAGGCGCTTCGCCGCTTCTTTTTCTCCATCGAAGAAACGCCCCAGCCACTCCAGCCCAGCCGGGAGAAGGTCAACCAGCGGGCCACGGCCCTGCTGGACCAATACGGCGAGCATATCTTGCGCCTGGCCTACTCCTACCTGCACAACCAGAGCGACGCCGAGGACATCTTGCAGGACACGCTCATCCAATACCTCCGCACAGCCCCCGTCCTGGAGAGCCCGGCCCATGAAAAAGCCTGGCTGCTCCGGGTGGCGGGGAACCTCAGCAAGAATTTGCTCCGCGCCCAGGGCTACCGCCAGGCCGACCAGTTAGAGGAAACCCTGGTGGCCCAGGAGCGGGAGGACCTCTCCTATGTCTGGGAGGCCGTGAAAGCCCTCCCCGTCCCCTACCGCGAAGCCATCCACCTGTTTTACTACGAGGGCTACTCCACCGCCCAGATCGCCCAGATCCTGGACCAGAAAGAGTCTACGGTACGTTCCCGCCTCAAGCGGGGGCGGGAGAAGCTCAAGCCCTTGTTGGAGGAGGTGGGTGCCCTTGGATAAGCCGGAGAAGAACCCCTATCGTGAACTCATGGAACAAGTGAACCTCACCCCGGAGGCCCGTGAGCGTATCCTGACCAACGTCCAGCAGGCCGACCTCTCCCCCCAGCCGGAGCAGAAAATCGTGCCCTTCCGCCCCCAAAAGCAGACCTGGCGGCGCTGGGCTTCCCTGGCCGCCTGCCTGGTGGTGGTCGTGGCTGTCCTGGTCGCCGTGCCGCTGCTCCGGGAACAGCCGGACACGGCCCCGCCGGTGCAAGTCCTGCCGCCGTTCCGGCAGGTGGACTCGCTGGACGCGCTCTCGGAAGCCGTCGGCTTCCCGGTGACGGAAGTCTCCAAGCTCCCCTTCGACCCTGTCAGCACAACGTACACCGCGTATGACGAAGGGCTGGCGGAGATCACCTACACCGGCTCCGGCGGCCAGACCGCTACCTACCGCCAGTCCCTCGGCACGGCGGATAACTCCGGCGACTATACCCTCTACGAAGACACGCAAGTGGTCCCGGAAAACAACGCCACCCTGAAAGGCCAGGACCAGCGCTACACCCTGGCTCTCTGGACCGACGGCACCTATACCTATTCTCTCCGCCTCAGCAGCGCCCTCTCCGCCGACGCCTGGCAGGCTCTGCTGGACGGTCCTGCCCCATAACAACCCCATTCTGACCCCATAACAAATGTAAAACAGCAGCGCTTTCCCGTCTCGTTTGGGAAAGCGCTGCTTTCTTGCTCGTGTCTTGATTTAGAAAAACTGCATCGGGTTCACCCGGCTGCTGGAGCTGCTGCCGGTCCACGTCTCAAAATGCAGGTGGTTGCCGGTGGAGCTGCCGGTGGAGCCGACCAAACCCACGGTCTGCCCCTGGCGCACGGTGTCTCCGGCTGAGACGTTTCGCTGGGACATGTGGGCGTACAGCGTCCGGGTGCCGTCCGGGTGGGAGATCACCACATAGTTTCCGTAGGACGAACCATACTGCGAGATCACCACCACCCCGGCCTTCGAGGCCATGATCGGCGTGCCGTTGGGCGCGGCAATGTCGATGCCCCCGTGGAGATGCTGCCGCCCGGTGATGGGGTGGGTCCGCCAGCCGAAGGGAGACGTGACCCGGTGGGAGCTGGCGATGGGCCAGAGGAACCCGGAAGCACTCGCCGTTGTCTGGCTGCTCTGTCTGCCGGAGGAACTGCTGCTGCCGGAGCTACCGGAGGCAGAAGAACCGCTGCTTTGCTGCTTCTGCTGCTGGGCTGCTTTCTGCGCGGCTGCCTGGGCCGCTTTGGCCGCCTGCTCTGCGGCAGCTTTCTCCGCGGCCGCTTTTTCTGCTGCCGCCTTTTCTGCCGCTGCTTTTTCGGCGGCCAGCTGCTTCTGGTATGTAGCCTCGGCCTCGGCGATCTGCTGGGCCACGTCATCCTGGGTGGCCTCCAGTTTTTCGATCTGCTTGGCGTACACATCGCCCTGGGTGGCGATCTCCTGGATGAGCTGATCCACCTCCGCCTGCTGCGCCTGAAGCTGGGCCTGCTGGCTCTGCTGCTGGGCCAGCGTCTCCTGCTGCCCCTGGCGGCTGGCCTCCAGATCGGCCTTGGCCTGGGCCACGGCCTGCCGCGCTTCGGCCAGCTGGTCCAAGACCTGATCGTCGGCGTCCATGATCTCCCCGATCATGTCGATCCGGTCCAGCAGATCCGAAAAATCGCTGGCCTGGAACAGGACAGACCAATAGGACACGTTGCCCCGCTCCTCCATGGCCCGCACCCGCTGCTCAAACTCTGCCTGGTACTCGGCTTCCTTGGCCTTGGCTTGCTCCAGCTCGGCCTCCTTCTCCGTGATCTGCCGGGCATACTGGGCCAGCAGATTTTCAGAGACCTGGATCTGTTGCTTCAGCACATTCAGCTGCTGCTCCACCAGATTCTTCTTGTTCAGGGCCTGGCCCTGGGAAGAGCGAATGCCGTCCAGCTTCTTTTGCAGCTCTGCCTTTTGCACGGTCAAGCTGGCCTGCTGGCTTTGCAGGGACTCGATGGCGCTGCGGCTGGCCGCCTGCGCACGGGGAAGGCACCCCAGCGCCAGAGCGCAGACCAGAAGCAACGCGAAGCATCTCTTATGAAATTGTCTGGTATCCATAAAACCTCCGAACGTCAACTGATTTGGATTTTTTGGTAGTACAAGAGCGCCCAGGGCCTCTGCCCTGCGCGTTTGCCGCACTGGTTTTTCAATCCGTCAGTTTTACGTTCAGAGAGACCAACGTCTCCTTCTCCCGCTGCTGTTTCCGAGGCCGGAGGAGCAACACCAGAAAGGCCGTACTCAGCAGCAGAAGTCTAACCGCCTGGTCCGGGCCGCCATGATGCAGCGTCTGCACCGCCTGCTCCGTCAGCAGACAGATCACGCAGTGTTCCCCGGTATGGTGGTGGTTCGGATAGACCTCCAACACCGCGAAGGAACCCGCATGCGCTGCGAGCATCGCCGCCAGCATCGCAAACACCAGCAATCGTTTCTTCCAGCTTGTCCGCATGATGGTCCCTCCTCTCAGGCCTCTCCGATGATCTGGTCTCATTATAACAAACCTGTCAAGTAGCACTCACAGACAAACCCCCGCTGGTTCTCACCAGCGGGGGTTTGTTGCGTTTTGGTCAAATTCTCAGGAGTTCTCCCGGCAGGCCCGCAGGAACGACAGCGGCGGCGCATAGCACG
>OLOJ01002139.1_pt1 | contig 16795 bp, 18 predicted proteins | sample 1672251 | NCBI WGS metagenome assembly OLOJ01 (sample SAMEA3136664, study PRJEB25190) | human gut metagenome | biome: human gut; feature: human-associated habitat; material: faeces | place: Austria | collected 2013 | reverse complement strand
CCTCCCTCTGTTTTCTAAATAATATAACAATCCTACTATAAAAAAAGTTAGGATTTTAATAAAAATAGCCCGGATTTCTCCGAGCATAAGAAAAGCACCAACCATTTTTGATTGATGCCTTCCTCGTTGTTTTATAATGATTAGTCAAAGTCGTATGGATTGCTATAGCACATCCAATCTAAATCCGCATTTAATCCAATTTCAGCATACAATTTAGCTTGGCACTTTACCTCACGAACAGCTTTATGCTTTTTTAATACCCTCTTGGTCTTTTTATCATTTGCTATTCTGGCTTTATACGCTTTGTTATTTGGATTATTTTGATTAGTATAATCATTAAGTTGTTGTTGGGTATGTGTCTTCGATGACACACCACTCTTCTTTGCCATGAACCTTTCTCCTTTCTCCTTGACTCCATTTACATGATTACGCACAAGATAGCGGACACTTCGTCACCTTCTAAGCTGAATCCATCAAGAAATGGATTATCCCTGCATTTAACCAAGTTTCAAGGGCGGAGAATAATTTTTGCAAGAATACTACAAAAATCATTTAGCTAATTATAACATTTACTATTATCCAATTCAATCTATATTAGAATTTATCGGAGTCCTCCTATATTACAATGCTACTACTTCTTTACATTCTCTTCCAGTTCCAGCATGTACTTATCAAAGTCAGACATAAACAATCTGTCCTGAATCACACGATATTTTTCAAATTCAGTTTCAGCTTTTGCTTTGGCAATCTCTGCTGTGATTTTGCCTGCATCCTGAAGAACCTCTCTGTCATCTGCCATCAAGAATAGATCCAGTCGCTTTGACCAGCTGTAGCATATATGTCGGTTATCTTCTGATAAAACCTACGCTCAGAGAGGCGGATTTCACGAATCTGCTCAAGCAAACGGTCGAAGTATTCTGTTGTAAGTATTGAACCGCCATTCTTTAGACGCTCATCATCCATGACCCAGCCTTTGATGGTGTAGTCCTTCACGATGCCATTGGCCCATTTGCGAAACTGCACTGCTCGTTCATTGTTCACCTTAAATCCAACAGCAATAATCATTTGAAGATTGTAATGCTTTGTATCACGACTTACCTGACGTGAACCTTCGGTTTGAACTATCCGGAAATTCCGGATAGTTGAATCTTCCTCAAGCTCTGAGTCGGAATAAATCTTCTTAATATGCTCATTGATCGTACGAACATCCACATCATACAATGTGCCATCATCTTCTGTGTCAGCCATATATTCTCATCCTCATAGCGCATCTCGATGCTGTCTCGCTGGTCACCAACAGAGGCAACATAGGTCAGGTACTCCGCTGCACTGGAACGGATGGTAATTTTGTCTTTTTTCTTTTTCAATACATTCACTCCCCTCTATTGTGGTAAAATCAACGTCGGATTTTTTAACAGCGTGGCAATAACCGGAGCATATTTAGATATTCCATAATCTTCAACAATACTGGTTATTCTAGCTCCTGCATCCTTTGATGAAGCACCACATAAGAAAACCCGTTCATCAGCAGTTCCATAATCCAATACGATAAAACGATCATGGAATATACCGCCTGTCTTTTTCATTGATATTTTTACGGATGGATATTCCTTGCAAAAATTCGTAAATTCTATCATTAAAGGTCAAATAAGAACAAGTCAGACTAGTCGACTTGTCCTTATTTTTTAGCTGCTTAGCAAAATATAAAAACCCTAGGTAGCAAACCTGAAGTTATTATACCGAACATTCATTTCGTTGTCGATTAAAACTATTTTTCTTAGATTGAAAACAAATCTCTTTCTTTGGCTTCCCCAAATAATTCATTTGCCTTATTAAGCATTAGTAGCATATATACTTCTGGACTTTTATCTTTCATTTCATCTAAAATTATTGAGAATCCTTTGTTGGCCATTCCCTCCGCCATTTTAAATACCTGATCTTTATTTGTTATATCTTCTAACTTCGCGAGTTCAGGAGCTATTAACGCATAAATCATCGCCTTATCTGCTTCATTCAAGTCACGATCATTGAAGAAACCATCCTTTGCACTCTCTAAAACATCGCCATTATAGCAGTCAACACCCATAGATAATGCAAACATAAATACATCTTTTTGATTATCAAAATTGAGGTATCCGGAATCTTTAATTCCTCTTATCTCTTTTTGTCGTGCCTTATCAATATAAATTCTATCTTGTTCCATTACATTACACCTACCTTTACAAAATCTTCACCAATGAGTTCAAACTTATACTTACGATTTGCATATGGTTCAAATACATCACGAACATTAACTGAATATTCATCTTCAGTCACAAATAGAATTATCTGTTTGTTTTGACTTACTGATCTAAGTACCTTTGCAAATGCAACACGTAGATCTCCAGATATACGTGAAATAGGTGTATCAATAACAAGAGGGCCATCAAATCCAGATTCCTTATGTAATGCTAGTGTGAATGCTAAAACCAAAAGCTCTCTTTCTGCTGCAGAGCAAGAACCAAGACATTCGAAACCATCATTATTGATTACCGATGCTGAATAATTTTCTGTAATTTCCACGTTACTAAATTTAGTTTTCCACATCAATTCAAAAAACTTTGATCTCATCTCCTCGCTAATATGCTTTCTAATGTCTCCCTTAATACCAGAAATAATCTCAGTAACCTTATTTTTTGCGTCTTCTGCCAATTTTGCTTCTTTTCTTAATTTCTTGTTTTTCTCATCTTTTCCCAATGCTTCATCTAAGACTTTTCTTAAATCTTCAATTTCTTTCTTTAAGTTTTCTAGCTCAATTTCTTGGCGCATTACACTTTTTGCAGCCGACTCAATATATTTCTCTAATTCATTTCGTTTAGCATATAACAGGATGATATGTTCCTTATTAGTGTATTTATCAATAATACTATCCAATTCTCTAACCTTGGCTGCAACATCACTAATCTCTGTTTCAATTTTAGCCTTTGCTGAATATAACTTGTCCCTTTCAACTTCAAACCTACTCGCTTCCTGGATCTGCATCTGAAGTGGCCCAAGCATTCTAGTTAATAAAGTTCCTGTTTCCTGGCCCAATTCAAATCGTTTAATTAATTCAGCAATATAAATTGTTGCATCTGTATCCAATTCTCTGTTACACACATCACAATGATGCTCACTAAGCATTTTTTCAAGATCTGCTTTGTCATATTTAGGAGGTAATTGCTTATTCTCTTCTTTTTTCTTTATTAAAGAGTACATTTTTTTTAATCTAGGTAATGAAGATAACAAAGTAAGATACTTTTTCAAGAAATACTTAATATCATTAATGTTGTTGGTCTGATCATCTTTTAACGCTCTTAATTTTTTATCCAATTCTTCTCTTTGTACTTCCAATTCAGAAACATCTGGATCATCGCCCAACTCTGTATTAATATTTTCGAGTTCAATCTTTGCTTTTTCTAAATCTCCCCTGTTTTTTTGATAAGTTTCATTTAACTGCTCAACTTCCTTTTGTTTACTCTCATATTTTTTGTTAATTTCACTTGACTTAGAGTTAGATCTAAAAGCTGTACGACGCATCTCATCGCTAATGATACCAAGATTTTTTTGCATAGTAACTAAAAGGTCTATTTGAGATATCTGTAGTACAGTCTGTTCAACATTTTCACCTGCCGCACTCGCTAAATATGTATCCAATTGCTCACCATCAAAGAAAAAGAACTGTTGGATTTTGAACGGTAATCGTTTGTTAACTTCGACCTTGAAATCATCTTCACTATTTAATACATCAGGCTCTCCACCCTTAGGTACAATAACAACTTTTTGGTCTTTGCTCTTTTCATAGGCTGTACCCTCCTCTGTCTTTCTATATGTAACCCATCTGACAAAGGAAATATCTCCTTCTGTATCCTCTAATGTAATTCGAACAGTGCTGTTTCTTTCTTCCCCAACTTCCATTTCTCTAAGAGTTTTTAATGTAAGTAATGGAAGTGTCTTATCTTTCAATCCTTCTGTCGTATGCAGCTCCTTACCATACAGACACCATGTAATAGAATTCAAAAGTGTAGTTTTTCCGATCCCATTTTCAGCTAAAATATAATTTAGATCATAAGTCGCTGTCTGTGGAAACTCCAGGGAAACATCCATATATTGCCTAAAATTCTCAAGCTTTATTTCTTTAATCTTCATGGCTTTCCTCTCTTTCCTCAGCATATTTCTGAATTAACCTAGTGTATTCATCTTTGTACCACTGTCTTCCCGTGAGATTAAACTCCAGAAGATTGAGCAGTAGGTGTTGCATTACCAGGTCATCTTCACAATTCTCTTTAATTGCTCTTCCAATTTTACTAACGCCCATAAGTATTTCTCCTTTATAGTAATCTGTCATACACTTCGTTTATGATTTCTAATCTATTCATCGCATTTTCAGATATTTCACTAATTCTAACCATTTCCTTTTCAAATATTTTCTTCTCAAACTTTGCAAGTTCCTGTTCCATTTGTTCAAGAGATGGCTCCACAATAATATCGTATAATACTGCTTTTTCTTTTCCTTCGTATCTTCTTATGATTCTTCCTATACGCTGAACATATTCTCGTGGGTTAGTTGAACTAGCCAGTATTATAGCTCTCTTTGCAGATGGGATATCTATTCCTTCATCCAAGCATTTTATTGCTAACAGACATTGACAATCACCATCTTTGAACATCTGGATAATGTGCTCCCTTTCAGACATATTTCCATATTTCTTTTCAGGTGCCTTGCCTTGATCCTTCGTAAATCTTCTTGTAAATATTCCACGTCTTTTAAGAATTTGTTCAACATCATCAATCTGGCCCGCCGATGTAAAAATAATTGTATCATTAATATCATCACCTATTTCATCCAATATATTTTCAAATTCTTTCATTTTGTTTACCGCACTTTTGTGAATGTCAGCTCTCATAAACATTAGATTCTGCAACCTATCAGCATATTCGCCATCTGTTTTTGCCTTGCACAGACCACGAATTATGCTATTTGATAACTGTTTATACCTCATAAGTTCATCTATTTCCAGAGAGACAAATCTAGGTATATATTCATACGGAGTTAAATAAGTCTTTCCTGTTAAAGGATTTTTCCTTGTCAGAGCCTCTTCTATTGTAAAATAATATCTATCGCTGCCAAAGAAATCCGTAATCACCTGAGTTCCATGCTCATCAAACCAGCGATCTGGAGTAGCACTCAAGCCTAAACGATACTCATAATCTTCTAAAAAGCCTTTTGCTCGCTGTGATGAACCCAGTCCATGTACTTCATCTCCTATAATAAGATACTTCGCTTTGAGCTTATACTGCTGAACTGTATTTACAAAGTATTCACTATGATATGTATCAAATGTTGAATATACAAACAAAATATTCTTTTTTCCAGCACGTTCGACATTAACATCCAGCAATTTATACAGTAAACTATTTTCTCCCTCCTTATTCCAACCTCTTGAATCCGAATCACAAATAACATAATTGTCCGCTGGAATACCACTATCTTGAATATCCCTCAACCACTGTTTTGCCAAAGTATCCTGTGGACATATAATAAATACCACTGCTGGGACATCACAATTCTTTATAAAATCAGCGATACATACCTGAGCAGTTTTTGTCTTACCAGTTCCTGTAGCCATTTCAAAAATTGCTCTATGATTTTTTTTCCATATTTCCAAGGCTCCTAATTGGTATGAAAAAGGGCTAAAATTCAAATTGATTGCATTCTCATTTTCCTTTATTTCTGCCTCTAAAAGATCTTGTTCAATTTTCTCTATACTGCGTGGAGTTTCTTTTATTATTTTCTTCTCTACAGCCGATGGCAAGTCCATGATCTTTACTCTGGCAGATTCCCCAAACCAATATTTTTCAAACTTCTCTATGTCAATCTTTGCTGACTCCGTTTGTCCAGGTTCCCAATATTTAAAAACTTTAAATTCTTCTACATTCCTTACCCAAGCACTAGCAGTTTCATTTATAGATCCGCTGAATGTTATAATATCTCCATTCTCATCTTCAAGAATTCCAACCTTAATATGAAAAAGACCAGTTTCTTCTACTTTCTCATAGTCAAGCATTTTGCCCTTGTCGTCATAAACAGTTGCAACCTTTATTTTTAGTAATCCTTTGGCCAATAACCATCCTAGAGCATCTACCCTTTTCTTCTGAAGGAATGTTTCCATATTTTCTATTTCATCAAGCATTACTGATGTTATAATTTCTTCAGGATCTTGTGCCGCTTTTTCCATCGCTTTGATATCTTCATCTGACAAACGAGGAGATACAATCAACTCCATATATCCACCATTCTTTATCAAACCTGTTATACCTCGTGCGGCTATTGCCAAGCTAGTAGAAGAGAAAAAGCCAGCAATTCTTTTATATACTTTTGCTTCGTTCAAAACAGGAATATAAAAGTCCTGAAGAATTCTATCAAACCCAGAATCGTATCCACCCTTTATATTATCAAGTTCTCTAAATCCCATTATAATTCCTCTCCTCTAATTGCAGATACAAGATACCATGTATTTCTTCTACGTCTTAACGCAGTTGACCGGGCAAGATAATCGCCTAATACATTTTCCAGTTCCTTGTCACTTTCGATGTTATTCTTCAACGCATATTGTACTATTGGAACACGAGCTGATAACTTGATAAAACACTCGTGTTGTTCCTCTACACTTCTATGCTCAATTGCTATTCCTAAATCATTTAGGTATACACGCTTTCTATCTTCTTTTTTTATAATAGTAGTCCCCAGAATTTCAGACAACTTGGCATGGTTTTCACCATATTTTATGTATGCACGCTCCTGATGACCTGTTTCTAGATAATGCTTCCCAACCTCAACAAATGATGGTCCAAAGTTTCCTGCCATTCTCAGAAATTGTATAAGATTAGTAGTTCCATCATCAAATGAGCTGTATTGTGGAATAGATGCAGTTGTTATTACTTTCTGTTCTAAGTTTACTACAATATCACATACATCCTTCCTATCCAATTGAAGCAATTCTTCCACCAAAGCATTGGCATCTGTATATTGACCTGTCATATAGTACTCGGCTACAACTTTACTCTCCATCTACACACCAACTTTCGTTATAATCTTCAAATCTCAAATCAAAATATTCAGATGCAACTTCTGGATATTCTTCTTCAAAATCTAGAAGAGCTCTCATAGATGAACATATATGATTTTTTGTTTTTACGCGCGCCTGATTAGCCTCGCAGTATTGTCTAAAGCTCATTTTTTTATAGAAACTAGGTTGATTACACCATCTCGCCATTGTTATATACATGCCTCGATATTTCGATTCTTTCCATGGCGTATCGTTTTTATTCTGATATCGCATAATGTATGGCAAACATTGATATTGCATCAACAATGCCACTCTTCTCCACATATTGACAATATCAGTAGCGTCTGTACTTTCAAAACCAACAAGAACATAAAATTTAATATTTGTTGCCTTTGTGTATTTTCTAATTAATTTTAACTTTCTATGTATTAGGTCATAGTCAGAAATGTTATCAAAGGCAAAGGTGTAGTCTCCATCATAATTTGCACTAAATAATAACTCACATCGTTCATCGGTTAACAGTCTTTCGTCCATTCCTTGTTTAAATTTGAATGGTCTTTTCAAAGATATCAGTTCATTCAGAATATCTTTCCATGCAGGACACCCCAAGAAATTATCATCTAACAAACATATTTTTTTTCTATCTGGATCGTAAAACTCTTCTAGTGGACTATGTAGGAATACATGATCATACTTTTGGTTAACGCAAAACGGACATTTTCTAAAACAACCTCTTGTCATAAATCCAATGCTATAATCTGTATATTCTTTGAACTGAACCATAAAAGAACTCAAATTAAAGTGCTTTCCTTTTTTTTTGTGTTCCGCTTTTGATTTTTCTACCTCGCTAGCAATCCACTCATCATACAAATGATAATCTGGCATGTGATGTTCTATTTCAGCCGGCAAGTTAGGTGCTTTATCAAAATAAAATCCTGTTCCTCCCATATGTATTTTCTCAGTTTCTACAATTTCCTCTGGAAATGGAGTATCAGTAAAAACTTTTGAAATATATACTTGATCAAAAAGTTCCAAATTATCATAGTCTAATTTTAAGGTAACTTCTGCTCCTTTTTCTTTCCAATATGCTGAAATCTTTTCACTTACTAAATTAGGAAATCTATGTTTCTTTCTTCCAATTAAATCAGCATCTATAATTGCTACTTTCATCTGTGGCAATCTCCTTAAGTGTTCTGCATTTTCATTTTCTTCTTTCTAGGATCATCTGGCTTTTCCGTATTTGATGGTATTAACCAAATACGTCCTTTCAATACGGCTCCATCTATTCTACCCTCTTTACAATATATGGCGACTCTTCTTTGAGAAATCCCCCACTTAACTGCAAATTCTGCTGTTGTTAAATATTCCATACGTCACCTCCATAAGCAACAACATTCTCCTATTATACTCCACTTATATTATATTCGTTAGTGCGAACACTTTCAAGTAAATTATAAGAGTGTTTTAAATAATCCGCGCACAGCCGTAGTCCAATAAAATCTCGGCGCACAAGTGCTGTTGGCAGGAATTTTTTACTCCCTAATATAAATCACTCTCTATATACATATTTTCCTGCTAAAAACACAGGTTCATATTCAACTCTAAAAACGCCCCTTAAACTTGAGATTTTCGCGATAATAAGCAAACCGTCTCGACGTGCACCGTTCCCGGGAACATATCAACTAAACAGCATCTCTTTACCTCATACCCCGCTTCTCTAAATACAAGCAGGTCACGCATAAGGCTGGTTGGTTTACAACTTACATATACCATTTCATCTACATTGAAATTAATGATTTTTCGTAAAGCTTTCGGATGAATTCCGTCGCGAGGAGGGTCGAGTACGAGAATATCCGGCTTCCGGGTTAAGTTATCCACAACTTTGAGGACATCGCCGGCAATGAATTCACAATTGTCTAAGTGATTGTCCACTGCGTTCTTTTTGGCGGATTCCACCGCTTCTTCTACGATTTCGACACCGACTACTTTACTTGCTACGGGTGCAAGCATCTGTGCGATCGTTCCGGTTCCGGTGTAAAGGTCGTAAACGAGTTTATCTTTTGTTTCCCCAACGTATTCTCTTACCTGATCATACAGGACTTCTGCTCCTAAGGTGTTTGTCTGGAAGAAGGAGAATGGAGAGATTTTGAAACGCATGTTATAAAGGTATTCATAAAAATAATCTTGTCCGTAAAGTGTTTTTGTTTCATCGCTTTGTACTACGTCTGCAAGGTTGTCGTTTAATGTATGCAATATTCCAACAACTTTCCCATCAATTTTCTGGGAGAGAATCATATTGACAAATTCAGATTCGTCCAGTCTGCTCTGTGTTGTAGTGACAAGATTAATTAAAATATCTCCTGTTTTTACAGAACGACGCATTACGAGGTGGCGGAGGAATCCTTCGTGACGAATTTTGTGGAAGTAGGTTTCTCCTTTTTCTTTAAAGTATTTTAAGATTGCCTGGAGAAGTACGTTGAAATCAGGGTCTACGATGCGGCAATCGTCTAATGTTACGATATCATAGAAGCTGTTTTTCTTATGCATTCCGAGTGCAAGTGGGCCGTCTTTTTCTTCGTCTCCAAATGTAAATTCCATTTTGTTACGGTAGCCTTCTGTGATTGGGCTTCCATAAATATTTTCGATAGCAAAGGAAAGACCGTTTTTTTCGATTAATTCTTCTACCTGGCGTTTCTTTAAATCAAGCTGCTGCTCATAAGAAAGGTTCTGATAACGGCAGCCACCGCAAATACCGAAATGTTTGCAGGCTGCTGGCTGTTCTATCGGAGATGGCTCGATGACTTCAAGAAGTCTTCCTTCGATTTTATCTCGTTTCTTTTTATTAATGGAGAAGCGTACTACCTGACCTTCTAACGCATTTTTTACAATTACTTTCTGCCCCTCAATATCTATAATTCCTTTATTAGGGAATTCGGTTCGGATGACTTTTCCCTCAAAAATATCTCCTTTTTTCATAAAATAATTCCTTTCTATATACACAAAAAATGGAAAGGATGCTGCAATGTGCACCCTTTTCCATTATAATGTACTCTCTGCGTCTTTCTTGCACGAGTACATTTATATTATTTTTTAAATTTTCAGTTCGGTAAATTTGGATTTATAATATCCGTGTCCGTAATGTGCCTCGCCTTCATCATCGATTTCCATAATGAGAAATGTTGGCATATGATCAGGTTGTCTTGGGTAAGAAACGCTTCCCGGATTTAATATTGTTACATCTTCATCGATTTCGATATATGGTTTATGGGTATGCCCAAACATAACGATATCTATATGATTCTGAAGTGCATACTGTTTTAATCTCTCTACACCACGGTACACACAAAAAGTATGTCCGTGGACAACCAGCACTTTATAATCGCCAATATTAAAAATGTCTTGTGCAGGAAGATCAAGATTATAGTCGTTGTTTCCGGAAACCATATGTACCGGACAATCTACCAATGAACGGATATAATCGTCTCCTCGCTCTACATCTCCACAGTGAATGAGCATATCGATATGCCCCACCTGCTCGATAACCCCTGCCACATCGTCATTACGTCCATGCGAATCACTGATTACCAAAATTCTCCTTTTCTTTTCACTCATCTATTTATAAAATCTCCTTTATCTGGCGTAATGCCTTTCCACGATGACTGATTTCGTTCTTTTCCTCTGCTGAAAGCTGAGCCGTTGTCTTTCCTTTCTCTGGAAGATAGAAAATAGGGTCGTAACCGAAACCATTTTCTCCAGCTGGTTCCTGTGCGATTCTTCCCTCAATCGTTGCCCGGCGTGTCTCTACTCGTCCATCTGGAAATGCCGCTGCGATCACGCAGACGAAACGAGCACTTCTTACGATATCAGGGACGCCATGCAGTCTGTCTAAAATAATCTGATTTTTAATGCGATAAGATGTATTCTCTCCCATATAGCGGGCTGAATATACTCCTGGCTCTTTATTCAGATAATCTACTTCTAAACCGGAATCATCTGCTAATACGAGACTGCCTGTTGCTTCCATTACAGTTTTTGCCTTGATGATTGCATTTTCTTCAAATGTTGTTCCATCTTCCACGATGTCAACATCTACTCCGGCTTCTTTCATGGAAAGAATCTCGTAATCCAAATCTCCGAGAATTTCCCGGATTTCCTTCATTTTTCCTTCATTTCCTGTGGCAAATATCAGTTTCTTTTTCAAAATGCTGCCTCCCAAAAAACTTGTGCTTTTTATATCACTTCTAACATTTTCGATATCTTCATATTAAATATTTTCTGCTAAGTATTCTCGCATTAAAGTACACTTGAAAAATACTCATACAGATTATTCTTCCGGCTGTACCATTTTCTTTCTTCTCGGTGGTTTTGGGCCTGGAAACATGTAGAAATATGTCTTCATCATTCCGTTATAAATCTTTCGGTTCTTCGCCGCTTTTTTTCCGATATAACGTTCTGCATCCTCATAAGCTGTGATAACATATTCTGACCATCCGTCAAGTCCTGCGAAAGCTTTTCCCATATCACGATATAACGCCGGAAGATCTTCTTTTTCTTCTAAACGTTCTCCGTAAGGAGGATTTGTAATAACAAAGCCGTACTTCTTTGGATGACTCAAATGATGAACCGGACGCTGCTGGAAATGAATGAGTCCGTCCACGCCTACTCTTCTCGCATTTTCTCTTGCTGCTTTTACAATCTGCGGATCAATATCATATCCTTGAATATCCATCTCCACGCTCGTATCTACTAAAGATTCTGCCTCCTCAAATCCTCTGGCAAAAAGCTTTGGAGACACGATATTGTCCCAATTCTGCGCTTGGAATTCGCGGTGCATTCCCGGTGCGATATTCGCTCCCATCATTGCCGCTTCAATAGGAAATGTTCCACTTCCACAAAATGGATCAACAAGGATACGGCTCTTATTCCACGGAGTGAGCTTGATAAGTGCAGCCGCCAATGTCTCCTCAATCGGTGCTTTGCTGACCATGCGGCGGTATCCTCTCTTATGAAGGCTTTCACCAGAAGTATCAAGACCAATTGTCACAATATCCTTATAAATAATAACTCGAACCGGATAATCGGCACCATCTTCCTCAAACCAATTGATGTGGTAATGCTCTTTCATTCGCTCTACCATCGCCTTTTTTACGATGGACTGAATATCGGAAGGGCTGAAAAGCTTACTCTTTACAGAAGTTGCCTTTGTTACCCAGAATCTCGCATCGGACGGAAAATACTCTTCCCAAGGAACCTTTTTCACATTCTGGAATAGTTCCTCAAAAGTTACCGCCTTAAACTCTGCCACTTTTAAAAGGATTCTCTGCGTTGTTCTTAAGAAAATGTTTGCTCTTACCAAAGCATCCATATCTCCGGCAAAAGTTACCTTTCCATCTTCTACCTTCACAATCTCATATCCCAAATCTGCTATCTCTCTTTTACACACTGCCTCAAGTCCAAAGTGACACGGCGCAATAAACTCATATTTGTTGCTCATCTTACCTCCATTCATTGCATCTTTCTTCTGTTTTTATACAAAGACACGTTTCTATATCTAAAGCAATATTTATAATATTACTTCATCTGCCTAACCTCATTTTTCTATATAAATTACTACTTAAAATACCACGATACACATGTACTTCATCCTATTTTTTCATAATCTACATATTTCTCAATAATTATAATTGTACTTAGGAAATGTTGCTATGTCAAGAAGTACGCACCATCGTCCACAAATCGTTCTTCTCCTTTTCTAAGTATCCTTTATAAAACATAATGCCGCCAACCACACTGTATGCGTGAATTCCCACAGAATCAAGCTTCTTCGCCGCCAGCATACTTGTGGAACCTGTATCACAATATAAAAAAACTGGCTGTTCTTTTTCTATATTAAAATCTTTCTCTATTGCCTCTATATCGAACTTTTCATTCATAATTTCTTCAAATGGGAGATTGACTGCCATTGGGAGATGCCCTTTTTTAAATACTTCCTCTGAACGCACATCAACGAGCAGGCCTTCTGAATCGTAGCTTCTTTTTATCGCTTCCGATATCGAAATTAAATCAAACATGATTGAAACCTCTTCCTTCCTTTGTATCAGAATATGTTGGTTTTCCCTAAAAGTGTGGCAAAGAGACGCCCAATGCAAGAGAAAAAAAAGCATATTTGTGACTTTAGTCGCGGCGGTTTGAATGCTCGCTTATGCGCTCGCATCCAAACCTTGCTCCGAGGCCACAAATATGCTTTTTTTTCTCTTGCATTGGGCTGTCTTTGGCAGCTCAGGAGATTCAAACTGTAGTCTTTTTGCTTAAACGGAAGGAAGATCGGATGTAGAAAATGGGGATTTTTAATTTTTTCTTTGGTATAACAAACGTGTGTTTAAACTTTCAGCAATTCCATTCCCAGCCAACCCAGCCAAAGAACAGCTCCCGAAGAAAGAAGGCATCCTATATTTGTGGCCTTAGATCAAGGATTGAATGTGAGCGTGGAGGCGAACATTCAACCCGAAGTGATAGAGTCACAAATATAGGATGCCTTCTTTCTTCGGGAGCGTCTGTCTTACCTGCGGCAAATCCTATTCAGCTACAATCTTAATGAATTTCTTCTTTCCTCTCTTTAAGACTTTTCCTTCGCCTTTAAAGTCATCAAGTGTATAAGCAGCCTTAAAGTCCGTTACCTTTTCGCCATCCAATGTTACACCACCCTGTGTTACATTACGTCTTGCTTCAGAACGTGTTCCTGCTAAACCGGATTTTACAAGAAGTGCAAGGATATCTACTGTGCCATCTCTTAAGTCTTCTTCTGTAACTGCACATGCTGGCATATTTGCTGTGTCTCCGCCGTTGCTGAATAATGCTCTGGCGGCATCCTGTGCTTTCTGTGCTTCTTCTTCGCCGTGAACTAATTTTGTAAGTTCAAACGCAAGAATTTCTTTTGCTTCATTTAATTTGCTACCTTCCCAGCTATCCATTGCATCAATTTCTTCTAACGGAAGGAAGGTCAACATACGGATACACTTCATAACATCTGCATCTGCAACATTTCTCCAGTACTGATAGAAGTCAAACGGAGAAGTCTTATTCGGATCTAACCATACAGCACCGGACTGTGTTTTACCCATTTTCTTTCCTTCGGAATTTAAAAGAAGGGTAATTGTCATAGCGTAAGCATCGGCATCTGGTCCTAATTTACGACGGATCAATTCTGTACCGCCAAGCATATTACTCCACTGGTCATTACCACCAAACTGCATATTACAGCCGTATTTCTGGTATAACTCATAGAAGTCATAGCTCTGCATGATCATGTAGTTAAACTCTAAGAAAGATAAACCTTTTTCCATTCTCTGTTTGTAGCATTCTGCACGAAGCATGTTATTTACTGAGAAGCATGGGCCTACTTCACGAAGTAATTCTACATAGTTTAAGTCTAAGAGCCAATCTGCGTTATTAACGAGCATAGCTTTTCCATCAGAGAAATCAATAAAACGGCTCATCTGCTTTTTGAAGCACTCTACGTTATGGTTGATTGTCTCTTTTGTCATCATCTGACGCATATCTGTACGTCCGGATGGATCACCGATCATGGCAGTACCACCACCGATTAAGGCGATTGGCTTATTTCCTGCCATCTGCAGACGTTTCATCAGGCAAAGTGCCATGAAATGTCCTACATGAAGGCTGTCTGCTGTTGGGTCAAATCCAATATAGAATACAGCCTTTCCGTTATTGACAAGTTCCTTAATTTCTTCTTCATCTGTTACCTGTGCAATCAATCCTCTTGCAACCAGTTCGTCATATACTGTCATAAAATCCTCCTAAATAAAATAAAAAATCCCGTCCTAATAAAAGGACGAGATATAACTTCGTGGTACCACCTTTTTTCGCAGAGTAGATGCTCTGCCTCAAATGAGCGTCAAACAACGCCTCTGCGGATAACGGCCGCCGCTCCGTCACAGCCTACTAAAAACAAATCTTACCTGTTCCATCACATTCAGCAATTTCTAAAATCTACTCACGCTTAACATGATAAATATCTGTCTCATTCGGTGTGCGACTCAGGAATGTATTCACTTGCTATCTGGCACATGACCTCCCACCAGCCGGTCACTCTCTGGAATGCATGAATAAAAGCTACTTGTTTCCGTCTTCGTCTTTCTCATTTTTGAAATTCATATTGAAATTCACATAAAAATGATGCTCCTATACTGTAAATTCTATATTATTACAAATATAAGTGATACAGAGCATCCGTCCTGTGCGGACAAACATCATGTTTCTTATTGTAGTAAAACCTGAAAATTTTGTCAAGTAGGATTTTTGATTTATTCTGTTCCTGTTCGTTTCTGTTTTCGTTTGGATATATCGCATATACCAAAGCTTTATTTGCCATTGTGCCTGCTTCGTTATTCAATGAATAACTATGAATACTCACTCATTCTTACTTTCTCATTCAGCGAATCAAAATATAACCGCCCGTATTCCTTTTTCTGCTAAAATATAAATGCGTATCCCCCACATTTTTCTGTGGAAACATATAGGAAATAAGTTCTGGCAGCTTAGCCCGTTTTAATCTTTGCTGTTCTCCTGCCCAGTCTCTTGTTGCAGAATCAGTAAAGACTATCTGCCCCTCTTCATCCACACCTAACAGAATCATCGTATGATAGGATCCCGCATATTTTTTATCAAAAAAGTGAACGATTCTTTTTCCTTTTCTACGCATTCGGCTTGTTTCTATAATGACGGGCTTTCCCTTATATAAATGCTCCATCATCTGTTTTTCGGCAGCTTTATCCTCAAAATCTCCTATATATTCGCAAGAAACACCCTCTTCTTGCAAAATAAGAGAAATTCCATAAAGAGAAACCGGCATCTGCCTTGCCATCACTTTCCCATAATTCTCCGTATATACTTCTTCGGGGAAATGCTTTCTCTCCACCTCAGAAATTGTTCCATTTGGTTTCAAATCTGCATACTTTTCCACAAAAGCCGCCAATGCTGTTGTCAAAGAACAGCAGGCACACCCATGCCTGGTCATGTATTCGCTGTAATCACCATAAATTCCCGCTTTCTGTTGAAAAACAGGATATATTCTTTGTGAATCACCGTCAGTAATTACTACATTAAGTGTTTTTTCGTTCAAACCATCTTGAGGAAGCATGGGGGAAAGGAACTTTCTTCCCTCTTTATCACTCACAAAATTTAAATGTATACAATTCATAAAAGTCCTTTCTATTCTGGGTTGCGTAACAAGGGAGACGCCACCAGAAAGAGAAGATACCTTATACTTGTGACTCTATCACTGCGGGGTGAATGTTCGCTTCCCATGCTCACATTCAATCATCACTCTAATGCCACAAATATAAGGTATCTTCTCTCTGGGAGCTGTTTTTTGCTGTAGAAGTAAAATCAGAATTCATATTGTAGGATTTGGATATCATTTATAAGATTATAGCTTTCCATGAAATGAAATATTAAGGATTGACACGCAAACTATTATTATAATATCACAGCAATTTTACAACAACAAGCCAGAGTTCCTATTTCTTCTGTCCCCATCCTCAATTTTTTTCAACTGATTTGTAGGATTGAAATACACAGCCGCTGTAAAACACTTTCTACCGGATTGCACAAAGAATATGAGAAAAAGAACCCCTAAAAAATTTATTGAATTTTGTGACTTTGTGCTGCGGAATTTTGACCATAGA
>OLOJ01002111.1_pt1 | contig 16937 bp, 18 predicted proteins | sample 1672251 | NCBI WGS metagenome assembly OLOJ01 (sample SAMEA3136664, study PRJEB25190) | human gut metagenome | biome: human gut; feature: human-associated habitat; material: faeces | place: Austria | collected 2013 | reverse complement strand
CTCCGTTCTATGATAAATCAAAAAAGGTCAGTTGTTTTTCTCCTTTCATCAAAACATTTACACCATAAATATGTGATAAACTATATAAAATAAGCGAGCCGCCTGTATTAGGGCGTCTCGCTTATTCTTCTATCCAGCAAGCAAATCCTCAAAGGTTAGTTGTCTTTCCGGCAGCGTGAGATTTCTCACTGCTTCAGTATTTCTTTCTAAAAGCTCCACATATCGTTCTGCCTTTTCATAACGCCGCATGGTGACATAATCTCCTGCGTCAATCGCTTCTTTTAAAATCCTTGCTATTCGAATGGGGGAAAGCAGTTCTTTCTGTATATCCGATACATCATTCAGCTTGGTAAACAGATATTTGTAATCCGGATGTGTTTCAAGCATGTGCAGGGTATTTAATGCATTTTCTCGTATTTCCTTTTTTCTTGCCATGAAATTGCTGTCTACCTCCGGCGGTGTTTCCCTAAAATAAACATCTGGCAAGCGATCCGGTCTTGATTCTATAAGCATTCTCTTTTCGTATATGATATGATTTCGGACCAGATTCATATTAACACCGTCTGGCCATCCGGGGTCCTGTCCTCCAAACTGCCTTAAATACTCCCAATTCTGATAGCTTTTACGCAGTTCCTCTTCCCAATTGTGCTCTTTTTTCTTAGCCATTCATCTCATCCCTATGAAATAGGTTCCAGTGCTTTAATCGCTTTTGAATGACATTGGCTAATGAAATGTCACCTTGCCGTTCTTTCCACCAATCTTTTAATTCTTGCTGTGTTTCAGGTGAAAACTGACCCATGTCACATTCCCGGCAAATTCTTTCCAAGAGCTGATTTTCTCTCTCATACCAGTCTTGTGACTCATAAGCAACACCTGCTGCTGCACACAACGTCAATAATTCGTCCCTGGAAACCTGTATCTTTTCTTCCCCATCAACCAATAGTGCCGGCGCTGTTTGAGCTGCCTTTTCTATCTTCGAGACAAATTCCAATAGGTTTTTCTCGTCTTTTTCCATGGTTTCCGGCTTACTCATGTCATTTCCTCTATAGATACTTATCATTAAAACCTCCCTTGTCTTTGCCACTATTCTAAACCCATTCGGGATACGGTTTCGCCATTCATCAACATCTGCATAAGTGCAAAAGTCGGGTTCGGCACCATAAAGATATTGGACAGCATCTCTCCATTGCCAGACTGGATAATCAGTTGCTCGAAGCTCCATCATATAGGCCTTTGCCTTTCTGTTGCAGTCCTCCCTTTGCCGTAAATCTGATAGATACTCACATCCTATCTGGGAATGCAGTCTTTCCAGTAACCCTTCTGTTTGCGCCATAATAACACCTCCATACTTGCAATATGCAGAATATTGGCATTAAAATGGTGCATGTTTCTATGTTTTTAAACGGATTGCATGTTTAAAAGATATAGTCCTCGTCATAATAGTCCCGGAGAATTCCAATCAGCTCATCAATGCTATAATTCGCAGTTTGTGGGTCAAAGCAACTTGTAAATTCTACCCGTGGATCTGTTCGTTTGTCCAGTTCTTCCCGAATCTGACCCTCACTCAATGTTGGTATTTCCATGCCATTTGCTTCATATATAGTATCAATGTCCTCTACCTGAAAGCTGTCATTAATATAGCCACGGTCACTGGGCAATGGTTGATTTCCCTCGGCCATCCGAATTGCTTCACGCAGATTATTTGCCTTATTATGCTGTGTGCCAAACATTTGCCAAGTACATGGAATGTCATATGTCTCCATTTTGTTTTCCCCTTTCATCATTACAGCGTTCATATACAATATCGCTGATATTGCCTCGAATTAACATTAGCCCGTCTGGCCGCAGCTTGATGCGCCTTTTCTACTCTTCCTGTGTCTTTTCGTCACCGCAGTCTTCGTCCAAAGGAACCCAGTGATACTGGCAATCAAGATTTTCACATCGCCCATTCCACATAAGTTCACCGCACAATGGACACCGGCTGACATCATACATACCGCCACCTGTATAACTCATTTTTCTCCTGCTCCCTTTTGAAAATTTGCATAGTATTTTTGTCCTTCTCGTTTGAAGTTCAATTCCTTTAAAAAAGGTAATTCAATATTCCATTGCTCTTTTATCGTTTTTTTGAGAGTTCTATAACCTACATTGTTGGGTATTCCAGCAACTGTTTCTCCATTTGTCCGCACATTGGCACTATATTTTCCTTCTGCATTTTTGACAATTGTCCCTTCTATTGCTTCTGTCTGGTTAGTATTTCCGTTTGCGGATTGAGAACTTTCAGCATCTTCTATTACGATCTCCAATGCTTCGTAATCTGGAATGTTTTTTTGCCCTGCAAGACCTCGCATCGCTTTTGCAAAGCGCTCGACTTCGCTATCTGTCAAATCCCTATCCGTTATGGAAGGGTAGGATTCCTGAACAAATTCATAATCCAGCTGATGACTCTGAAATTCATAAATCTGTTGTAGTTCCTCTTGAGAAAGCAATCCCGAAATACCAAACTCTGTTTGTGAAATTCGGTATACCTTTTGTCCGTTTTTTAAGCCGTACGTTTTTATCAATTCAGGCGTGAGTGTCTCCTTCTCAATATTCATTATCTACATCCTCCTCAGCATATGTATGATTCCATTCGTTCCACAGAGAAGAGGGATGCTGCCAGTCAACAGAATCAAAAAGATCCTGAGCTGTGGCTTCACTCCCCGTCAACTCTAAAAAATCCGCCTTGGTATAACAACTGTCCAAATCCAATTCCATTGTTTCTTCATTTACGCAATATTCAGGAATATAGCAAACATAATTTAAACCCGCATAGTAAGCTTCAAAGCTCTTAAAACCGTATCCCTGTCCTATATTCTCAAAAGGTATCGCTTCAATCTCATCGTATCGTTTTCCTACTGCAAGCTGAGCCAATTCTTCCTTTGTTACAAATTTCATTTTGTCTCTATCTCCTATAAAACAATGTTTCTCGTTTATCCTTATGTCCCTCCCTTCATCACCATAGTTCAATTTCATAATGACAGAAGCTGTATAAAGTAAAAAACTCCATCTGAGGATACGAAGACTTTATTTCCATTTATAAATTTGAAATATACCATCCTCATCAATCAAAAATCTTCCCTGCGGAGAGAAACCTTTTGCTTCCTCCTGCGGGGAGAAAAACACAGTGACGTCAGCAACAATTCCCTGGTCAAATAGGATTTGCCGGATCGTCTCCATCACTGTGTCTTTTCCAGCAGGCTCTCCGTCGAAATAAAGAGAAACACGTGCGCCATACTGTTCCAGATATTCGACCGGATCAATACTTTTTCCTTCTGCAACATCCACGGCCGCTTCTGCAGGGCGCCATTCGACCTGGCAGTCAACGCCGGCTTTTTTTAAAAATCCCACCATCATGTCCTCCAGCTCTTCCCGCAAATAATACTCAAGGAAATTATCAGACATCGCATATTGATTCCCGTTTTTCTCCCCACTTACAAGGATCTGCTCTTCCGGGAAAAGACTGCATTTAACATATCCGCTATGCTGATTGCTTCCGAGCTGTCCCCCTACTGGAGAAATCCATTCAAATTCTTCATCGTATTTCTCAGTCATATAAGCTACCGCAATTTCCCGGAAGCTCTTCTGCATACACCCTGAAAGACCAAAGAGAACCATGACGAACATCAAAATCCCGATTGTTTTTTTCATATTCCATCCTCCAAACTTTTATTTGATTTGAATATGCCGAAACCTAAACCTTTTTTAATGTTCAAAGTTCAGAATATAAAGAACCGCCTTAGTTTATCGGTAAATCCACATAAACTAAGGCGGTTCGCTTTTTACATGTCTCTGTTATCAGGCCGCTGTTTGCACGGTCTTCTTGCTATCTTCCAGCAATTTCAGTATCTCCTCTCTCATTTGCTGAGATAATTGAATGTCATTGCCACTGCCGCATGGGAAGCAATTTTCCCCTTTTAAAAATCGTTCTACATCGACAACTGCTGTTGTAATCCCATAGAGACTATCCGGTATATTACTGATTTCCACAATATGTTTTCCGTTGAAGTTATAGTAAAAATACCGCATCTGCACCTTCCCTTTTGTCAATCCAATCATTGCTGTGTTAACATTTGTCCCGCTTTCTTTAAATGCATTTTTGGGCAGTTTAATACTGCTGATATACTTTCCCTTGATAAATTGATTCCATTCTCTATACTTACCATCCGTTCGAAAATAAATGCCTGAATCAATTACACTCACTACAGTTCCGCCCACTTTCAGCAGACTATAAGCGTGCATGATATGCTGGACTCCTTCTTCAAAGGGAGGGTTCATTACAATCAGGTCAAAACGCAAATCCGGGTTATATTCCAAAAAGTTTCCGCATGTGACAGCATAGCCTTTTTTCTTCAGCTTGCTGACATGCTTTGGGTTGATCTCCACAGCAGATAATTCTGCGTTTGGGAATTCGTCTTTTAAAAAATCCAAAATGGCACCTTCTCCTGCTGACGGTTCCAATATTTTGATATGTGCGTCATACTCATACGGGATAAAATAATCGGTAAACCGCAGCACATCCTTGGGCGTCGGATAGTATTGTGTATCTTTTCTCCAGTCATAATAGACGCCTGTTTTTAATATTTGCCCAAGCTCCTGCGATATATCGTATGCTAACTTATGTCCCCCTATCCGTTTATCCCACTTGGCGTCAAGAGCTGCAAGTACCTGATTTACTTTTTTATATAGCTCCGGGGTAAGCTGTTCAGGTAAAAAAAGTATATTGTCCCGAATCCAGCATTTTTCCAATACAGATTTCGTTTTGAGGTCGATTTTCCGTTCCATTTTCTTCATTTACCGGTTCCTCCTCCAAATAAATGTCTGATAAAAAATACTCTGTCAGCTTCCAGGCCAATGCACATCGTTCCTGCAAATTCATTCTGCACCCAATCCATCCAAACTCTTCATGATATCGCATGATAATTTGTATAACTGAGTTGTAGTAGGCTCGGAACGCATCGCACCATGCAAAACGATGATGCCTGTGCGCTTCCATAAACTCCTCATATAATGTTTTATAAAGCTTCTGATACAACGTCTCATCGTTAAGCGCAAATAAAGCCAGTTCCCTTACCAAAATTGCATCATATCGCTCCCCCTGTTGGTTAAATGGAATATCTGCGTACAATATTTCTATGCTCTGCAATCATCTTCTCCTTTCTTCACTGCATTTACAATCAATATGTCAGAACACAAAGACTGGGAAGCTTCAATCTATTTTCTCTTGACATACAAAAAGTATGTGTTATAATTTTTCCAACACATACTTTTTGTATGTTATGGAGGCGATTAATTTGACTAACATTGCAGACCGAATCAGAGCGCAGCGGCTCAAAAATCATATGACACAATGCGAAGTCGCAACACGTTTAGGCATAAAGGTATCAAACTATCAAAAATATGAAAATGGGACACGAATTCCCAAAGATAACCGCCTTCTAAAATTATCTCAAATATTTCATTGCAGATATAACGATTTGAAAAACGACCCCTATCTGACCTGTGCCATGTGGCTGGACAGCTATGCATACCGCAGTACCTTTACCCTCAATGACGACCGCGTATACGAGGCATTCTATGGCGACTGGGTCACGGAAGAATTAGCTGTAGAAATCACTGATTATTTCTCTTCTGTTGCGAACACCCTTCCAACATTATATGCAAAATATTTGGGAACTCCAACCATTGATACAATGGTTAAACTATCTGAAAAACTCTATCAGTCTCTCAATAATACTACTGAGACAATCCCACAAGATGATTTTCCTCCTGATGAAATAGACGATGACTCCGACCCGTGTATACTCTATGCCATTTCTCTTTCTTATTCTTTTTTTCTCTATTTAGAAACTATTGAAAGTGAACAGACTATCAAATCGGATATTATGAACTCCAATGCATATATGGGCTTTTCAGAACAGGACGCAATGAGCCTTTTCGCATGCAGAGTATTTATTCCCATTCTCCATTACATCAGTAGAGCGCTTATAACATTGTCCGAAACTGATTTGCCCTTTCCGGACTGTTATCACGAGAGTGTTTACTAATTCAACAGCTTGTATCCAAAAAGCAATGGCAGAAATAAAGGGATGCTGGCCATAAGGCAGCATCCCTTTATTTTCGTCAGATCAATGCCCGATTGCCTCTGGGGCCTTTTCGTATCCGTATAATGTTCCATCGTACCCGATATCAGACAACACCACAGAACCTGTTTGATAAGAGTCGATATCCTCGTCTTCACCATGATATATATTTTTTACGGTTTCCTTGTCCGCGAGCCAGAGAGCATAATTAACATTCTTTCCAGTTTCTTCATTGACAGCTTCAATTATACGTCTTACAAATGCCTTAGCATCTTCCTCTCCCATATCTTCAACATAACCGTTGTTCTCCAAATTTTGCTGGCACTGCATCATCACCTCACAAATCGAATGACGGTTCAAGATGGTACGGGAAAGGCAGTCCAATATATCAATATTTCCCAATTTAAAAATCTCGTACCAAACAACTTCGACAACATCCCTTACGCCGCTGCCCGAAAAAGCTTCCGTACGATAGCGAATCATAGTTTTCCTCCTGCTGCATTCTGAAGATAATCGTTTAGGGCTGTCCGATAGCCGTCGCTTTTTTGATATTGGCACTCGCGCTCCTGTATGGAGGAAATAAAAATGCTATCCCCTTCGCATTCTACTGTCAGAATAATCCCATTTACCTTGTCAGAAAAAAATTCGACCTTACTGGCTGTTTGAATGTTGTCTTCTGCACTCCCAATGTTAAACTTATTGCCAAGATAGTATTCACACACCTCACAATAGTCGCCATTGATATGTGTCGTAATCTGATCGCCGTCAGCAAATGTTACACGCACATATTTTAAATCCTTCAACTTTCTGCCTCCCTTCTCAAACAGTGCCACCATCTTTTGTGTTTACGGCTTGTGCATTTCGAATAGCTGTTTGGAGCGTTATCAGAATTTCAGATATTTTACTACTTCCACGGTTTCCTTTTTTTCTTAGGAAACGATACTGAATAGTCCCGCATTCTGAAACTATACACTCTATCAAAGAATTCAGTATCCAGCCTCTTGTACGAAGCGGAATGTTCACAGCGTATTTGTCCGCAATTTTTATAAGGACACTGGAATTTTCCACTTTTCCTCCATTCACAAGTGCATTTTCTGCCAGCTTTATTTCCTCCTGCTCCGCCTTTTCTTCCTCTTGCAGTTTTCTCCTTTTTTCAGCATCCTGTGCAGCGCGCAAATCCTCTTCCGCTTTTTTCCTCTCTGCCTTAATCCTTTGACTGATCTCCAGGCATCTGTCAACCTCTCCCAAAAAAGCGGCGCCCTGAAAACTGGGATATTTCCCGTTATTATCCCTTGCATCAAGATAGCTTGCAATCATAGGGTCAATAAAATGTGTTTTTAGGTATTCTGCCTGCAGGCTTTCGTCTGTTCCCCGTGTTTTAATAAACTCATTTTCTTTCGTAATTTGTTCCTTAATCTGTTGGTCGGCTTCACCATAATCCTTTCCTTTCCTAATATCAGCGTACACCTTATCACGAGCTTCTTTACTGCCATACATTTCCCGATTAACTGCCTCCAAACCACACCACCGTTCAAGCTGGTATTCTGTATATCCACAAGGGACAAGATATCCGCCTGCATAAATCATCAAATAGTGTGTGTCATTTTCCGCTTGCGGGTATTCATTTTCGTTTTTTCCGGCAGAAATCCATAGTTGGTACTCCTGTCCTTCATATCGAAGTGTTTTGAAAAACTTTGCCCGCATCCTCTTTCCTTCCCGGTTATAATTGCCATTAATAAAGATTGGCGTCATAAGTTTCACATTCATTTCCTGATCCATACCCGAATCCCTCTTTCTAATTTTAATTGTACGATTAGCGCCTGATTCTCAGGCGGTTATTCAGAGCAGTGTAAGAATTAATGTTCATCACCAAATAACGGAACATTGAACTCCTCTCTTCTTTTCGTACCAATTAAAATATGACGGAGTACACCCGGGCTAAAAAGTATCGTACTGCTGCTTTCCTGCTGTAATTCCAATCTTCATCAAACCACGCGCCTTTTCTGGCAATAAAAAAATACCGAGCGTCACAATCCATGTGACACCCGGTCTTTCTCAGCGCTTTGCCCATACGTCCATGCGTCGCCTTAGCTGTCGCTCCTGTTCTGATTCTCACGGTTTTCCCTATACCGTCTTTTCAGAAGTATCAGAACCATAAAGCCGGAAAGGCAAGCCGTCAATATCCAGACGGATAAATCCGTATTATCTCCGGTCTGGGGCCCGTCCGTCAGTTCTCCAGGTGGAGAAGGCGGGTTCTCCGGCTCAGTACCCTGATAGCCGTTGTTAAATAAACCGCTTTCCATTTTCTTTCCGGCCTCATTTTCAATGATGACCTGTGTGGACAACCCGCCGCCGTCTCTGTTCTGCACATATACTCTGACCTGATAGGTCTGGCGGTCGTAGGTGTAGTGGTCCTTCGCATCGTCTATGACCTGGCTCAATGTGTAGCTGTAGACACCTGCATGGACATAAGAGATCGGGCCAATCTGTCCTTTGGCGTTTCCGGTCAGGGTGAATTCATAAATATCCTGATCGGCTCCCTTAGGCAAAGGTGCTCCATCTTCCGCCTTTAGTCGATACCGGAAACTGCTGTCCAGTCCCTCCGGTGCATTTTGTGCTTCAAACGTTTGCTCCACGGGCAGGAGTACATCCGCTTGTCCCACCTCCGCTGCGAAGGCTGTCAGGCCTCCCATCATCAGGAGCAGGCATAGCAGGGCTGGAAAAAACAGTATTTTTTTCAATCTTCTGCTTTTCATTCCTTCTCCTTTCCGCTTTGCTCAAAGGGGTCGGGCATAACCTCCCCTATAATCTTTCCCGCCAGAATATGGCGTCCGTTGGTGCTGGCGTCCGTACAGGTACTTAAAAGGACCAGATGATCCCCTGCCGCCACGTCAACCTGTTGCTTTTGCGTGGCCTTCGCGTACAGCGTTTGTGTAAATTGGGGGAGCTGGCCGGCCTCCGTCCCCGGAGCATAGGTTTCTGTGTCATAGGCGTCTGTTTCGACAAACGCCATAAACTCAATCCCATACCAGTGCCCCCCAAAATACAGTTTCCCATACCTGTGGGCGTCAAAGTAATCTTTCTGCTGAAACTCCACCAGTTCACCGAACATTTTATCTTCCGCCATATCATGGCCGTAAATGATGGACACTGCGTCGGAAAAATCCTTTTCGTTCCGGCAGTCCAGAAAGATGCTGCCGGTCAGGGAGTAATTCCCTTTCGCGTCCATGTTGACGTACTTCGTGTTATCATCACCTTGGACTAAAGGATAGTCGATATGCGTCCCATACACAGTAAGCCAGCCAAAGACTTCCGGATTGATGGCCCGCAACTCCTCAAAGGATTCGGACTCGTCGTTCTCTCCCGGCTTATACACGGTATATTCGGAGGCGTCTGCCCCGGCGTAAACCTGCTTTGCGTCCCACAGTGCATAGGCCCCGTAGGCCACCATGAGCAGGAAGGCAAGCAGCACCGCCAGATTTACGATGCTGTCTGCCAGCCTGACGGCACAGCGCCCCGCCGTTGTCCATGCGGATTCCTTATGGCTGTGCATGTCTCATCCTCTCTGCTGCGTCTTAGCGGGCAGCTCTTACCTTTTTCCGAACTACAATGTAAACAGTCAGACCTGCAACTGCAGCCGCAATCAGGATAGCGAAAGGCAGGATGTCCATAAAGATACCGGTGATAGCGATGTCTTCAGAATTGTTGGTGAATACAACGTTGTTGGCGTCTTCACCGACCAGTCTGGAACCTGTTGACAGGTCTGTGCCGTCGCTGCCAGCCGCATTCTGAGTGTAAGGTGTACCACCGTCTTCTGTGACTGTGTAGCTGGGGATGTAGCCGTCGGCTTTGGTAGCATCGGTGCTGTTCACTTCGGTTACATCATAGCGGGTACCTGCAGGCAATTCCGGGAATACCAGTTTCTCGCCGGCTTTCAGAGTAAACTCAAATTCACTGCCCACTGTAACTGTGCCAGTTCCGCCGGTTTCAAAGGTTGTATCCTTCTGACCGTTAGCAAGATATTTCTCTACACTATAGGAAGCCGTGGCGTTCGTCTCAGTACCGGATTTTGTGAGTGTAATTTTGAATGGGAACGCAATGTCGGCCTGACCGAAGGAGCTGCTCAGCTGTTTGGAAATAGTCAAGGATACGTCTCTCTGAGTTTCGTCTTCCGGATTAGGTTTCACGTCACCGCCGCCGTTCTGGTACAGAACGTTGGTGAAATCAATGCTGCCAAGTTTGGTGTTTTGACCGTTGGCATCGTCACCTTTTTTAGTAACGGTAACCGCAGTGATGGTCAGTTTTGTTCCGTCCGCGGCGGTACCGGCAGAAGCGGCGTCTTCATCGTCTGTTCTTTCAACATATACATACATGGTGTACTCATTCTCGGCATAGCGAATGCCCTCGCCGGCGTACGTGTCCAGGGTATTCGGATCCGCGTCGTCTGGTGCGCCTTGGTATGTAATTTTCTCTTTAATTTCGTAGACATACTTGCCGGGTTTGGTGAAGTTACCAAATGTCACCTGGGTTGTCTCCTCCAGACTGGCAAGACCATTTGTGTAGGTATCGCCATCAGCTGTTGTTTTGTTAAAATCAGTTGTCTCAAAAATGACCGACTGAATGGTCGCCGTAGGCGCATCCGCAGTCTCTGAAGTTGCGGTAAAGTTGAACGTGAGATCGCTGTCAATGTTCATACCTTCCGGCAGCTGCAGCGTTTTGGTAATGGTTCTGACATTGCCAAGTGTTGCTTGGTTTTCTTCGGTAATTTCCTCTGCCATGGCAGTCATACTGCTCAGGCACATGCCCAATGCCAGCACGCCGGCCAGCAGTATGGTTTTCATTCTGCTCGATTTTTTCATCATGGTTTCCTCCTGACGTTTTTTTACCTTGTGTATGTTTCTGTATATTGAGCACCCTTAGCGAATGCTAAATACCCCGTCTCCGGATTACGGTAATCACCTTGCCTAAGGTATCCCGGGTGCTTACCGGGCCGTATATCCGGCTGTCGGTACTGTGTTCCCGGCTGTCGCCCAGTACGAAGATTTCTCCTTCTTTCAGCGTCACCGGAAATGCAATACCTTCCTCATATCGTTCTGTTTTTTCGTAGATGCCGCTCTCCTGCTGGAGTGCGCCGTTGACCATCAGTCCGTTTTCGGTCACGTCCACCGTGTCCCCGGCTACCGCGACCACCCGGCGTATCTGGGTCTCGCCGTCAACGTCGAGCACCACCACGTCGCTTTGCCGGTAGTTCTTGTCAAGCCGGTAATAGAGTACCAGGTCGCCGTCTTTGACTGCGGGGGACATGGACATGTCCGCATTGCGGCTGAGCCCGAAGACAAACAGGAACAGCGCCGCGAATACAACTCCCAGTATGAGGATTTTCAATCCCAGAAGCAGGAGATCCCGTGAAAGCTGGCTTTTCGGCGGCGGGTTTACAGCCGCCGGTGCGGAAGATTGGGATTCCTGGCTGTCTGTGGTTTCCTGCGTCACCGGAAGCCTTGCCGTCGTCGGCTTTGTCTTTTTCAGCTTTGGTTTCCGCCGCTTTTTACGGAGGTGCTTCCCCCTGGTTGTAGACAGTAACCTCATTTCCAATTCCCTTTCACCCTGCGCTTAATAAGGGATACGCTCACGATTGCCGTTCCCAGCAATACTGCCGCCATGGTCATCAGCAGACCACTCGACGTTGTATCCCTGAGGCCCGTAAGAGCAATGTCCACCTTGTTGTTCGTTACCTCTACCGCAACATCCTTGCCGGACATGGTGCCCCCAGCCGGGCCGTCGCCGGGTTCTCCTGCATCACCGCCTCCTACTTTTGTCACATACTTGGTTGTATATTCGGCTTTCTCCACATTCTCTTCCACCGTGTATTGGGTTCCGGCGGGAAGAGATTTGATGGTCAGGCTTTCATTGTGCTTCAGGGTAAAGGTGGCTTGTCCATTCCCATCGAAGCTGAGGGTGGCTTCTTCAGGAGACTGAGCTACCCCATTTTCCACTTCCACCTTCTCTGCGGAAATGTTGTCATAGTTGTCAAAAACATCGCCGTTGTTATCTTTCAAAGTCACGGTGAAATCAAACGGCTTGGTGACGTCTCCGAACTTGCCGGTCACCTGTTTGCTTATGACAAGGTCGGCCGCTTTCTCCTGATTGGTAATGCCGGCGTTTAATACTTTGCCGTCACTCGGGTCCGGCACCGCCGTTCCGCTGCCGTAGGACACCGTATAATCGACATCATCGGTGGTGAGCGTGCCGTCCGCTTTAATTACAGTACCTCCATTTGCGGTGCTGTCGGTCAATTCCACCACCCGGTAGGTATAGACGTTGCCGCTGTCATCTTTGCCGGGAAGTTTTTCCCAGGTGTGTGTCCAGCCGGGGGCGATACCGCCCTCCTGAGCAGGGGTGAGCTTCCATTCGGCGTTTGTTATACCCTCTGAACTCCAAACAGTATCCTCGCTTATTTCGGTGTCCGTTGTCCGCTGGAGCTGGACGTAAATCTCGTCCGGTTTCTCAAGGACTGCGTCCCCGTTCCCGCCAGAACCCTGCCACGTCTTGGTGACAGTCACGTTCACGGTGTCGTCCACCTTGAGGAAGATGTCCACCGGGAAGTTTGTTCCCGGGGGTAGATCCGCAGTTTCCACTTCCCACGTCGCCGGGTCAGGCGTTAATCCCTCGCCGGTCGCTATCACATATTGGAGGCTACCGTTTTGGGTATAATCCGTACCCGGTGAATCCCTGAAATTACCTTTCAGCGTATTCATGACGTGTTCAGACAGCTGACCGGAGGAGCCATCAGCGTACAGGTCAGCTACCACAAATCCACCATCCACAACTTGATGAATATCTTCACGAATGGAGTACCACTTTTTATCCCCGCTCAGGTTGGTCGATTCAAGATCATCTACACTCACATCCTGCACATCTGCTGCGGTCTCGGCAGGAATCCAGAAGTTTACGTCGTAGTTGACGGCGGTTTTCTCCGTGCTCTCTTTCCAGACCGCTTTGAGGGTAACGGTGACGGTATCGCCCTTTGTCAGATCAAACTTGCCTTGCAGAGCAGACTCCAATACACTATTGATGGAAACCGACTGGCTGGAGTCAAAGGTGATGGGATTTCCAACCTCATCTGTGATTTGAGCATTTTCTACCCACAGCTCCCAGTGCTGGAAGGCATATCCCTCTGCCTGCGGGATCAGCGGGGAAATGAGCACCGTGCGCTTATTCTCCACGTTGTAGCCGCTGTTGTCGGCTGCGGGCATGTTGGAAACATCACCGCTGTCCTCGGGATGAACATTATTTATGTCCGTGCCGTCCTGATACTCCACATTAACCTTGATGGGTTCGGCGTCGATTTCGATGTAAATCTTGCCGCGATTGTTGTCATAGGCGATGTCTTTTTCCCCGCCGCTGGTCGGCTGCTCCGTATACATATACCGGTCCAGCGCCTTGTTGGTACGAAAGTAATAGTAGCCGTCGTCCCGGTCGGCTTTGTTTAAATCGATCCATTCGCTGTAGGTCCAGTTTTTGCTTGTTTTATAATATCTTCCGGCCAGTGCTTCCTGGTACGCATCCACAAAACTATCCGAAATAGTTCTTTCTTTCCAGTTTGCGTCCGTCACCACACCAAAGTAATCATGATTACCAGAACGGCGCCAGCGAAATCCTTCGTTGTCGTAGACAAGGATCGCATCACTCGGCGGGGTGTTATACCATACGGTCGTAGTTTGTGGAGCACTCATTCCCTGAGGATTGGTAGGAATCAGCAGCTCTCCTGCCTGATAGTACTGCCAGTAATTAAATTTAATGTTGCCTCCGGTATCCATCTGCCAATAATCGCGCCGGCTCTTGTATTCCGTAATATCCTCCGACTTTCCAATTTCTTCCGTTATATTGTCTTTCACGTCAGACAAATCGGTCCATTTAGAGGTGCTGCCGTCTTCTGCCGTCCAAAGGGTTTCGCCAGCAGAATTTTTAATGGTGATATTCGGCGGCATATAGCCGACCTGACGTTGAAAGCGGATTGGGTCGGTGTACCAGTCGTAAATATTATTCGCGTTGCTGCGATCGATTAGCCGGCCGTTAACGCCGTTCACATTCTGCCATTCTGCCGGAACCTTTGTATCAGGCTGTGCCCATGGCGTATGCTTCCACACCTGCACATCGGTAACACCACTTTGAGGAGAAAGAATCACTTCCTTAGAATTGTCCTTAGAGAAATTCATCGCCGTAACGGTGAGGTTTTCCTCACAGTTTTCTATTTTTATGGTATAGGTGCGAAAATAGGCGTAATCGTCTATCTCGCCTGCGGTCTCCCTGTCAACCACATTGTCCTGTGCTTTCAGCAGACGGCCCACTACATCAATGGTGATCTTTGTGCCGGTGGAAAGGATGGTTTCGGCCGTATTGGAAACGGTATTGGTATTCTTATCATAGTAATCCTTAAAACGTTCATTAGCGCCAAGTTTATCGGTAGTAAAAGAATATCCATTTTTTTGGGGGTCGCCTATCAAAGGATAGTCGCCGTTGCTGAATTCCGGCAGGGTGGGAACGTTGACATGCTCATTGTTGATCTCCAACAGGGTCAGACTCCAGGCAGTATAGCCGTCATTTAAAGCACCTTGGACGTTTCCATCCTCCCCCGAGGTAAAGGTCGTGACGGCACGGATGCTCCATTCAGCGGCGCCATCGGTTATCTGAGTTTGTCCTTTTTCATTGACAACCTCTGTGTTCAGCTGACTGTTGTTTCCCTGTACCCGGTTGTCCGCTTTTTTACCGAAATCCCAGCGGATTTTCCCTGTATTCGTTACTTCTCCCCTGTTAGTATCGCCGCCCAGCCAGTCCACCGCGCTGAAGGTGTAGTTGCCGGTCTTTTCCAGCGACACCACCACATAGAGGCGGGTTTTACCGGGGGCGTGGGCATCGGGGTCACCATTGTGCTTATGCTCTACCACGGTGATCGTACTGGTGAGGGAACTCGTGGCGTTGCCCTCCATTTGCGACTTATAGTCCCAACTGTTGCTGTCAGATTCCTCCCACTCATACGACTGCATTGCGCCGAGGATGATCTCACTATGGCCTTCATTACTGGGCTTTGCGATCATATCGCTGTTGATTTTGACCGGTTCATGAGTCCAGTCATCGAGATCGCTGCCATCCTCCGGGAAGATCATAGTGGTGCCATCCCCTTCTTTTCCCTCTACAAAGTAGGCCTTCACCACAGCCTTATATCCCCGCGGGATGGTCACCGGGAAAGACACCGTGCCGTCCGCCGCCGTGGTGAGAGTGGGGTGCGCACCAAAAACGGAATCCGGATCCCCGCCTTCGGGCAGGTCACCGCCGCCTTTCATCTGCGTGCTGTACTTGATCAGCTGGCCCTGCATATGCTCATAGTTGAGGGTGATTTTTTCCTGCTCGTTTGCCGGCATACCCTTGTCGTCCGGCCGCAGCACGTTGTACACTGCGCAGGTGGGCTGTGTGCTGTTGGTGGTATAATAGACATACTCTGTCCCGTCGATTTCCAGAATACCGATGGAATGGATCTGCACGCCGCCCACCTCGGCGTTGATAAAGGCGTGATATTCACCATTTTGATTGACTTCCTCCGGCGCAGTGCCTTCCAGGTGGCCGGAGGGGATTTTGGCTTCATTGTGCGTATATTTCCCATACTCCGCAATCAGCGCCGCCTTACCCGCGTCATTCAGGTCGGAGTTATAGCTGGAGTCTTCGTCTTCAAGAGCTGTCTGGCAGACAAAGTCCAGCCACTTGGCGTCGATATAGGCGTTCGGTTTTACCGAATTCGGGCTGATCTCCACGGTTTCACCGTTGGGCATCACCGCCAAAGCCTTGGGAGAGGAGCCTATACTGTTTGCCGCCACTGCCACACCTGTCACGGACAGGCACACCGCCAGCGCCAGCATGAGTGCAAGAAGGCGATTGAACCCTGAATTTCCTGCTTTTCGGTATCTTTTTCGAATTCTTTTCATCGTTTTCACCTCTCTGTCCTCACCCATTGCGTTCGGCTGGGTATTTCTCTGTTTTTGCTTTTGGGCTAAAACGCCCTTGACGTTCCTGTTTACTCATATCCTTTTCACCATAAAGTCTGTGATTTTTCTCTGCACCGACCGCGTCGTTTTGAATACCATTGCAGACAGCTTCTAAACTGACTGAGAATTCTTTCTCCAGCTTTTCCTGAAGACACTGATAATATTTTCTGACCGGGCAGGTCGCCGCCTTATTCCTGCTGCAGTAAGCGTCGTCCTCCAGACATCGGTTCAGTTTCATACTCACTTCCGTGATACAAAAAATTTCATAAAGACTGATATTGCATAGCCCTTTTCTTAAAAACACACCGCCGCCGGCTCCTACGGCGCTTCCCAACAGTCTGCCTCTTTTCAGCCTCTTCACAATTTTCCCAACATAAGACCTGGGCACCTTCGTCTCTTTTGAAATTTCATCCAGTGTCTTTGTACTGCCGTCGCCCAATAAGCATACCATGCGGATTGCATAATCGGTTGTAATATTAAGCTGCACGCTGCGTCCCCTTTCTCGCCGCCTTTTATTGCTGGCCGGCACCGGCGGGAAAAGAAGACCTTCGTTGTCCCTATTTTTGTAAAAATAAACCCAGCCATCCGGAAGAATGAACTGTGTCGGCGGCATCTATTCTGTTTTTTAAACGCAAAAAGGGAACACAACCCGGCCTTTTCAGGCCGAAGCTGTGTTCCCTTTTTTATTTCTTTATTGCAACAAGAAAAAAAGGCAGACTTATCCTGTCTGTCTGTCTGTCTGTCTGTCTGTCTGTCTGTCTGTCTGTCTGTCTGTCTG
>OLOJ01002048.1_pt1 | contig 17260 bp, 9 predicted proteins | sample 1672251 | NCBI WGS metagenome assembly OLOJ01 (sample SAMEA3136664, study PRJEB25190) | human gut metagenome | biome: human gut; feature: human-associated habitat; material: faeces | place: Austria | collected 2013 | reverse complement strand
TGTTTTTCCACCGGGAAGCCACATGGAGAATTCTCCCTGCAGGATACGGCGCGGAATCAGACGTATACGCCAGATGCCGCTGTCAATATAACTTTCTGTGGGAAGAAAATCGATGTAGATTTCCTGCGAAGTGCTGTAAGGAGACGGTTTTCCATAATAAATCAGAAGCTGTGTTCCGGCATGCCGGTATCTCTGTGTTCCCAGCGTCTGTTCCAGCGGACCGATAATCGTTCCGTCCGGATGTACCAGGGAAATCTCCATCTGGTCCTGATAGTTTTTCCAGATCTGCAGGTTCATAGCCGGTTCATAAGTTCCGATCCCCAGTTCTGCCTCATAATTTTCTCCCTGTCGTACGCGGCCCGCCGTATGCCCTGCCCGATTTCCTTCATTACCGGTTCCCACACAGAGTGTCACACGACCATACCCAACCGCCTGATTCAGATACGTTTCCAACAGAGATGTTCCGTTATGTGCTCCATAACTGTTTCCGAAGCTCAGATTGATCACCACCGGCATCTGAAGCTCCTGTGCGGTACGGATCGCATAGTCCACCCCCTGCATCAGCTCTGTGGTTCTGGGAAATCCATTCGGATCCCGGATCCCCAGCTTCACCACCAGCAGACTGCTCTCCGGCGCTATGCCGCGCTCTGTTCCCTGACTTTCTCTTCCATTTCCCGCTGCGATCCCCAGCACAGCCGTCCCGTGACCACTTGTATCTATGCTTGGAACCAGTGCCTCTCTTTCTGCCATCGTATTCGCTTCCAGTGCCCGATTGATCTGCTCCTGTGTGTACTCACTGCCGATCCGATACCCTTTGGGGGGATTGCCCGGGATCGACTGATCCCACAGCCGCAGGATCCGTGTGGATCCATCCTCGTTCCGAAAGTCCGGATGCGTATAATCCACGCCCGAATCGATACAGGCAATCAGAATCCCTTTACCAAACAGATACGGCAACTGATTCTGAACCGGATTCACACAGGAAGTCTGCCTGCCTTCATATGCAGCAAAATACAATCTCTTCGGTGCTTCGATATACTCTACCGCCGGATTCTGTGCAAACCCTTCGATCTGATCCTGTGGAATATCTGCAACTCCATAATTTCCAAGAAGGGGGGTAATAACAATCTCATCCGTCTCAAGCTCCGATGCCGCCCCGAAGTAACGAATGATCAGCTTCCACCTCTGTGTGTCTTTTTCATACCCTGCGTTCAGATTCATCGATGCTTCCCGTTCCCTGGATGTGGCATCGAGAGCAAGATTTAAAGTGTTGCCGGTTTTCTGATTATTCATGTTCCGTTCCTGATGATTTTTCATTCTACTACAATATATGGAAGCAGCTTTTTCCCGTTTACTTTTTCCCCGGATACCTATCCAAATAGCTTGAACTATGAGAAACCCTCTCCGCGAGTTTTTCGTGCAGGCACGGACTTTGGCTCATTGTCCGTGTAAATCAAAATTGATCCACCGGATCAATTATTGATATGCAATGCAATCAAAAAGACTGCTGCCGGCAGAATAATATCCTACCGAACAGCAGCCCTTTTCTCTTTTTCATTATTTTATTGGTTTACATATTTATGGATCGTAGCTTTCACAGCTCCCGGTCCCGCAAGCATCTCACGGAACATGGTCTCAATTTTTTCTCCCACACCGTCTTTATACAAGTCTGTGAAAAACAGTCTTTCGTTGGAAAGAATCGATTTCAGCTGATTCGTAAAAGTCTCCGGTTTTCCAACCACGATATCTTTGAACTGTTCCTGAATCTCTTCGTTCATAGGATCCGGAGCAAGCTCATATGTATTTCCTTTGTCGTCTACACCCAGCATGTAGCGCAGCCATCCGGCTATTCCAAGGGGAATAGCCGTCAGACGGGAAGCATCTCCGAATTTCTTTACATAAGCCTTGATGGTTTCGCCAAAGCGGATACCAACCATCTGAGATACATCTACTGACAGACGCATGTTGGTATCACCCAGATATTCATTCGGGAACCGGTCATGAAACAGTTCATCCACAAATGCCTGCGGGGAAAGGATGCCCGGGTTCGGAACGACCGGAAGGCCTTCGTCGTAGGCGATCATCCGTGCCATCTTCATCATGTCTTCGTTTGTATTTAACATATGCGCAAACAGTTCATATCCCTGTACCACACCCAGCGGACCGGTGGCAGAATGTACCGGATTCAGACATACTGTCACTTTCATGCGTTCAGACAGATTCACGGTTTCTCTGTCCGCCATATATACGCCAAATCCCTTTTCCAGTGCCGGGCGACCGTTCGGGAAGCTGTCTTCAATGACCAGATACTGTGGTTTCTCCGCATTGACAAACGGAGCAATATAGGTCTTCTTTCCGGTGATCACCGGCTGCATATCTTCTACTCCAAGTTTTTCCAGATCATCTGCAATCTGTTCGCTTGGACGAGGTGTAATCTTGTCGATCATTGTCCATGGGAAAGCGATCACTTTTTCATCACTTACATAGTTGATAAAATCATCTTCTACAAATCCTTTCTTCTGCCATTCCTTTGCCATAGTCAGCACTGATTCACGAAGTCTGGCACCATTCTGTGAACAGTTATCCATAGACACCAGTGCCAGAGGATACTTTCCTGCTTTGTATCTTTCATGAAGCATGGCAACCAGAACTGCCATTGCACCAGTGGCTTTATCCGGACCGTTGTTGACATCTGCTTCTACAAATGGGAAAAATGTACCATCTGCTTTGTGCAGTGCATAACCTTTTTCTGTAATGGTAAAAGAAACCATCTGAAGAGATTCACTGGCAAAAATCTCTTTCAGCCTGTTCCACTGTGCAGAATCAGAAGACTGCGCCTTCACTGCCTCTGCCAGAGAACCCAGTACTTTGTACTCCCGGGTTCCATCTCCATGAAGAATTACACTTAACCCCAGATTATCATATGGTTCGTAGATTTTATCTACTACATCATAGTCAAAAGTTTCCACACAGGTGATTCCCCGATCCAGCATACCTTTTTCCAGAAGTCCGTCTGCAATTCCTCCGATAAAAACCCGAAAAATATTTCCAATTCCGAAATGCACCCATACCGGAGCCTCTTTGGCTCTGGCAGAAACTGCTTCCACATCATATCCCGGAAGTGCGATCCCCTTCTTCTCCCATCCTTCTTTTTCCTTAATTCCTTTTACTGTTAATTTCATACTGTGACCTCCTGTTTTACTTTCGCGTTGTAGTTATGCATATTACTTACGCTTATATCTTAACCATAAGTAGAGTATATAACGTTACGTATCATTTGTCTATTGAATAAAAATCACAATTTTAAAGTGTTTTTTTTAGTTATATTTCACATATCAAATTCTTTGAATCTTATATTTCCTGTGTTATACTTAATTACAGTTAAATCTTAAATCTATGGAATAATCAGAACTTTTCGAATATGAGGTGTCAGATGAAAGAAAAAGGCGTAACTACTATTACTTTAAAGAAAATAAATAAAGAAAAAGTCTATCAGTATATCTATCATGAAAAACAAACTGCCAAACAACAGATCGTACTGGATCTTCAGATGGGACTTTCCACTGTCAGCCAGAATCTTGCTCTTCTGGAACAGGAAGGAATGATCCGGCGGGATGGATATTTTGAATCTACTGGCGGACGCAAAGCTCAGGTGATCCAGATCGTAACTGATTTCCGTATTGCCATCGGCATTGGAATCCTGAAAAATATGTTTCATATAGTAGCTGTAGATCTCTATGGCGAAACAATGGCAATGAATACGGTTTCTGTCCCCTATGTCAATACACCGAATTATTATTCACAGGTTGCTTCTTCTGTAGAAAAATTTATCCAGCAGAATCATTATGATCCTGACCGTATCCTGGGTGTATCTGTTGCTACCCAAGGTGTGATTTCCCCGGATGGTTCTCATGTAACTTATGGTGCAATTATGAACAATGCAGAAATGAAGCTCTCCGATTTCGCTTCCAGAATTCCCTATCCCTGCCATCTGGAACATGATTCCAAATCCGCTGCAGCACTGGAATTATGGAGTCATTCTGATCTGGACAGTGCAGTAGTCTTTCTTCTGAACCGCAACCTTGGCGGTGCTATTATCACCAGCCGCCAGGTTCATCAGGGATCTACCATGCATAGCGGAACTGTAGAGCATATGTGTATCAACCCGGAAGGTCCCTTATGCTACTGCGGCAACCGGGGCTGTCTGGAAACCTACTGTTCTGCCAATTCCCTGGAAGCTGCTGCCGGAATGTCTGTGAAAAAATTTTTCCCTGCCTTAAGAAGCGGCTCTTCACCGGAACTTCAGAATATCTGGAAGGACTACCTGAATCACCTGGCCTTTGCCATCAAAAATCTGAATATGATCATCGACAGCCCGGTGATCATCAGTGGATATCTGGCTCCATATTTTATACAGGAAGATCTGGATACATTACTGACACAGATCAACACCAACAATCCTTTCACCTTTGCCCCTGACCAGCTCATTCTGGGAACCCATGGACAGTACACCCCCGCAGTTGGAGCCGCCCTGCACTACGTGAAGAAATTCCTCAAATCTTCTTTCTGAAATTAAAAATACCAGAACACCTGACTCATCTATGGAGAAAGGTATTCTGGTATTTTTTCATTCTATCCCAACCCATTCACAACTTGCTTTGCGTGGCCTGGTTTTAAGACTTAATTCTTAGAAAAGTCCTGTGATCTTGCCGGTCTCGTCTACATCAATGCGCTCTGCTGCCGGTACTTTCGGAAGTCCTGGCATGGTCATGATCTCGCCTGTAAGAGCTACGATGAATCCTGCTCCTGCAGAGATCTTCAGGTTACGTACAGTTACTTCAAAGTCTGTAGGCGCGCCCAGTTTGGTCTGGTCGTCTGTCAGGCTGTACTGTGTTTTTGCAACGCAGATCGGACAGTTGCCGAAGCCCATAGCCTCTAACTGTTTTGCCTGTTTCTGAGCGTTTGCGGTAAGGACAACTCTCTTACCACCATAGATTTTCTGTACGATCTGGTTCAGTTTGTCCTCGATGGAACCTTCCAGTTCGTAGGAGTATGTGAAGTCGTTTGGTTCTTCTACCAGACGGATTACTTCTTCAGCAAGTTTGATTCCGCCTTCGCCGCCTTTTGCCCATACTTCGGAAAGGGCTACATTTACGCCAAGTTCCTGGCATTTCTTTTCTACGAAATCAAGCTCTGCCTTGGTATCTGTCGGGAATGCATTAATAGCAACCACACAAGGAAGTTTGTACACATTCTTGATGTTGCTTACATGTTTCAGAAGGTTCGGGATACCTTTCTCCAGTGCTTCCAGGTTCTCATTGTTAAGGTCAGCTTTCGCCACACCGCCATTGTATTTCAGGGCACGTACAGTTGCTACGATAACAACTGCGCTTGGTTTCAGACCTGCCATACGGCACTTGATATCCAGGAATTTCTCTGCACCAAGGTCAGCACCGAATCCAGCTTCTGTGATAGCATAATCAGCAAGTTTCATAGCCATCCTGGTAGCGGTTACAGAGTTACATCCATGAGCGATGTTTGCGAATGGTCCGCCATGAACGATTGCCGGTACATGTTCCAGAGTCTGAACCAGGTTTGGTTTCAGGGCATCTTTCAGAAGTGCTGTCATAGCACCCTCTGCATGAAGATCACCAGCTGTTACCGGTTTCTGCTCGGAAACTTTACCATAGGTATATCCGATGATGATTCTGGAAAGTCTCTCTTTCAGATCTTTGATATCACTTGCCAGACAGAGAACTGCCATGATCTCGGATGCAACGGTAATATCATATCCGTCTTCACGAGGCATTCCGTTGGTCTTGCCGCCAAGGCCGTCTACCACATTACGAAGCTGACGGTCATTCATATCCACGCATCTTCTCCATGTGATCTTACGTGGGTCGATGTTCAGTGCATTGCCCTGGAAGATATGATTGTCGATCATTGCCGCAAGCAGGTTGTTGGCTGCTCCGATAGCATGGAAGTCACCTGTAAAGTGAAGATTGATGTCTTCCATCGGAACTACCTGTGCATATCCGCCGCCGGCTGCTCCACCTTTTACACCGAAAACCGGTCCTAAGGAGGGCTCTCTTAAAGCAACCATAACGTTCTTACCCATTCTCTGCATACCGTCTGCCAGACCTACAGTTGTTGTAGTCTTTCCTTCACCGGCCGGTGTCGGGTTGATAGCAGTAACCAGAATCAGTTTACCATCTTTTTTGTCAGATTCTTTCAGCAGATTGTAGTCGATCTTTGCTTTGTACTTTCCGTACTGTTCCAGATATTTGTCATCAATACCTGCTTTTGCTGCGATCTCGGTGATCGGTTTCATTTCGCATTCCTGTGCGATCTCAATGTCTGTTTTGTATCCCATAGTTATTTCTCCTTTCTTCTGACCGGACGTCTGCCCCGAAACGGAACAAAAAGTGAAGAATGCATCTGTTCCGTAAATAAAAAAACGCAGCAAATGTAATCATGTTCTACATTGCTGCCCAGACGGTCGGCCAATATGAATCCTGGTTTCCTGTGGTTCCTCCACATATCCGTCAGTAGCCAGGATCTTCTTTTTCAGACTTCTTTTAAAGAATAGCATAAATTAGCAAAAAAGTCAAGAATTACGAGGAAAAAACAATCTCTTTTTGTGGATTTTCACTTGATATTTATGAGGAAGAAAGTTATACTTAAACGGTAACATAATTGTTACTGTTCACTGATACTATCTTGCGAGGCGTTTTTCGTGAGCGAAGGTCACAGAAAACCCGAGACATATCTCACGAATTTATGCGATTAGTATGAATTCTGTGCATCGCAAAGTGTGTAATGGTGAGATACCTTGAAAAACAAACGTGATCACTATTAATAAAGAAGAAAGCCGGTGATATTTGTGGAACAGGCAATCAGGGAGGAGATATTTTCCGGATTCTGCAGGACGTATAATCAGGCACAGACAGTGACCTGTGAGTTCACAGAGACGGAAGAAGGACTCGAACTGACCGAAGTGGACTGTGGATATAGACGGTGCATCCATCGGGGCAGCTGTGAAGTGGCCAGGCAGATCCGTCAGATGGAAGAGGATCACAAAAAGGAGTAAAGGGGAAACAAATGGTAAAACTGAATAAGAAAATCAGGAGATATCTGGCTCTGGTTCTATGCCTCAGTGTCTTGCTTGCACCTGTAGAGGGTTATGCGGCGAAGAATAATCGGAGCACAAACCAGCGGGTGAGAACCACAACGACAGCAGCAGGCTGGGTGTCCAGCGGCGGCCGATGGTGGTATCGAAATGCAGATGGGAGTTATCCGAAGAGTACCTGGAAACTGATCAACGGTTCATGGTATTACTTTGAATCTGATGGATGGATGGCGACTGGCTGGAAAAAACTGGGCGGCGAATGGTATTATCTTACATCCAGTGGAGCGATGGCTACCGGATGGGTGAAACTGAATGGGAAATATTATTTCATGAACGGTTCCGGTGTGATGCAGCATGATACCTGGGTGGATAATGGTGCCTACTACGTGAACAGCGATGGTGTCTGGGTGGAAGGAAAGACTTCCCAGAACAGAGCAGAAAGCAGTCGGACAGATTCCGCAGCAGGCTGGGTGTCCGGTGGCGGCCGATGGTGGTATCGGGAAGCCGATGGTTCCTATCCGAGAAACAGCTGGAAAGTAATCAATGGTTCCTGGTATTATTTTGACGGCAGTGGCTGGATGGTAACCGGCTGGCTAAAACGCGCAAGCGGCTGGTATTATCTGGAACCGGGCAACGGTAACATGGTAACCGGCTGGAGAAAAATCGGAAGTACCTGGTATTATCTGAATCCGGGAAATGGCGATATGGCAACGGGCTGGACAACCATTGGAGGAACCCGATATTACATGAATCAGGATGGAGCCATGGTAGAAGGCTGGTCACAGCAAAATGGAACCTGGTATTACCTGAAACCGGGCAGCGGAAACATCGCGACCGGATGGTTAAAACTGGATGCAACCTGGTATTATCTGGCGAGTGACGGAAAGATGCTGACAGGTTTCCAGAACATCGGCGGATCCAAGTATTATCTGAATACAGGCAGTGGAGCCATGGCAGTAGGCTGGCTGCAACTGGGCAGTGACTGGTATTATATGAACGGCAGCGGTGCCATGCTGACAGGCTGGCAGAAAATCGGAAGTACCTGGTATTATCTGAATCCGACGACCGGTAAGATGGCAACAGGCTGGACAACCGTTGGTGGAAGTAAATATTATATGAACGGCAGCGGTGCCATGCTGACGGACTGGCAGAATATTGACGGTTCAGAGTATTATTTTTACAGCAGTGGCGCCATGGCGGTAAGTACAGTCATCGGCGGTGTTGAAATCGGAGCAGATGGAAAAGCATCGAGAACAGAAAGTCAGGCGATTGGGACTCTGACCAAGTTTTTGAAAACAATGATTCAGCCGGTAGGTAACACCCTGTATGTATGGGGTGGCGGTCATGACGCCTGGACAGACGGAGACGGACTGCGTATCGGTATGAACCCGAAGTGGAAACAGTTCTATAACCAGCAGGGAGCTTCGTATAATTATACGAAACATCGATATGAGTATCAGAATGGTCTGGACTGTTCCGGTCTGGTCAGCTGGGCTGTCTACAATACATATAATACGAAATCAAATCAGAAAGAAACGGCATACAGTTCAACATCTACCGGATTTCCGGCTTATCTGACCAACAAAGGTTTTGGATCGCACGGAAAAGTTTCCGGTGGAACATTTACACCTGGTGACGTGGTAAGTATGACCGGTCATGTGTGGGTTGTTCTTGGCATGTGTTCGGATGGAAGTCTGGTGATCGTTCATGCGACGCCACCGGTAGTTCAGATCAGCGGTACGGTCAATACAGCAGGAAGCACGAACAGTGAGGCTGTAAAACTGGCAAAGGCATATATGAAGAAATATTATTCAGATGCAGCCGGCAAATATAATCTGTGTATCGCAAGTAAAGCATATGTGAATAACGTAGACCGTTTCCATTGGTCCTCCAGTAGTATGAGAGATCCGGATGGACTGCGTAATATGACGGCAGCACAGGTACTTGAAAAATTGATTGGACCGCAATAAGAAAAATGCAAAGAAAGGCTGTCGGGAAATAGACAGTTCTAAGTTTGGGAGGGTGTGACTCATACCGAGGCACACCCTCCCAAACTTTTTATCATACAAAGAAAAAAGATGGCTGACGACAACCATCTTTCTCTCCATTTGTAATGTAGCTTTGCTAACAACTAATTATTAACGACCTTTTTTGAATTAGGGAAACAGTAAATGAACTTTAGTTTCTATGATTTGAGATGAGTTTAGCATTGAGGGGTTGCAGGAAAAATGGTTTTGTGTTAATATGTTAAGGAATGTAAAGAGAATGTTTCGTAAATATTACAAGAATGTATAACACAATGCAAAACAATAAAAGGAGAAATGTATGAAAAAAAGAATCCTTTGTTTAACATTAGGATTAATGCTGACAATTTCACAGGCAGTACCTGCCGGTGCTGCATCCAGAAAAGATCAGTTAAAACAGGATAAGGCAGCAGCACAGAGTCAGCTTGCAGCACAGGAGTCCAAAATCAATAATCTGGAAGACCAGAAACAGACTCTTTCCGCTGAGATCGATCAGCTGGATTCTGATCTGGTAAATATTATGGTTGAGATTGAGATTCTGGATGGTGAGTTATCCGATAAAGAAGCGCAGATCGAGCAGACCAAAGCAGATCTGGCAGTGGCAGAAGAAAATAAACAGAAACAGTATGAAGCCATGAAGAAGAGAATCCAGTATCTGTATGAAAAGGGTGGAGATGATGCATGGGCACAGATGCTGTTCCAGGCATCGGACTTTACCAGTCTTCTGAACCAGGCAGAATATGTACAGCAGATGTATGACAGTGACAGAAACAGTCTGGAAGAGTTCAAAGAGACTGTACAGCAGGTAAAAGACCTTGGGGATCAGCTGGACAGTGAGAAAGCAGAACTGGAAGAGATGAACCAGGAGTATCAGAATCGTCAGGCGAGTATGCAGACTCAGCTGCAAGAAAAGAAAGCAACTTCCAGTGATTATGATGCACAGATCGCACAGGCTCAGAGCCAGGCTGCACAGTACACGGAACTGATTCGCCAGCAGAATGCTGAGATTCAGAAAATTGAAGAAGAAGAGAAAAAAGCAGCGGAAGAGGCAGCAAGAAAAGCGGCAGCAGCAGAAGCAAGCAAGAAATCTTCCTCTACTTCCGGCAGTAACACAGCTGCAAGTTCCGGTTCTTCAACAAGCAATAAATCTAATAGCAATACAAGCAGTAACAATGCAAGCAGCAACTCAAGTGCAACAACATCCAAGGACAACGGAAGTTCTTCTTCCAGTTCATCAGGAAGCTCAGGCAGCAGCGTATCATATAACCCGACAGGACAGTCCGTTGTTAATTACGCATGCCAGTTTGTTGGCAATCCTTATGTATGGGGTGGTACAAGCCTGACAAACGGTGCTGACTGTTCCGGATTTATCATGAGTGTATATGCAAAGTTTGGTGTATCCCTTCCTCATTCCTCCGGAGCAATGGCAGGCTGTGGTCGTGGAGTTTCCTACTCTGAGGCAATGCCTGGAGATATTATCTGCTACGCAGGTCATGTAGCGATCTACATGGGCGGTGGACAGATCGTACATGCAAGTAACGCAAAAGACGGTATTAAGATCAGCGGAAACGCTGCGTACAGACCGATCGTTGCAGTTCGCCGTGTGCTGTAATTAGAACAATAGTAACAATTATGAGAGTCATATCTGAAAAAGATATGGCTCTTTTTTTGTTCAATAATCTATTCCGCTTTAACGTGGCATTTTATTGTAGTTCCGAATTTGACAAAATAGATGATGAAATCAACACAAAAGAACGAGCCGATAAAAAAACGAATCGTTATAATTAGAACAAAAGAGACTGAGACAGTCTGTATGCAGACGGAACAGGCTACATTGCCGGAAGGAGGTAGATAATGAAGAATCGAAAAAAACAGCTTATGAAGATCGGAGCTGTCACAGCGGTGATTGCAGTTGCAGGAATTGCCGGCGGAGCCGTCATATACAAGTGTGCCAATCGATTCGATCTGACTGTAGCCGATGATCCGATCAGTAAGGAAGAGTATGTGAACTGCATGAATTCCGTGGAATATGATACAAAGATGCAGATCCAACAGGATTATGATGCCGTATACGGAACGGATTTCTGGGAAAAGCAATACGACGGACAATACGGCTATGAGATCCTCACCCGGAATACAGTAGAACAGTTAAAATACATCCATGCAGTATATGATCTTGCCGAAGAAAACGGAGATGTAGCAGACAGCAGCTATGAGGCTCTGGAAAAACGCTGGAAGGATGGTAATGCGGAGCGGAGCGAGAAAGTAAAAAAAGGCGAAGTGATCTACGGACTGAAAGAGTATACGTTTCAGCTGTATCTGGACTATGAGCTCAGTACTCTGAAGGAAAAATACTGTAACGATACCTCCAGAGAGGGTATGAAACTGACGGAAGACGAGGTTCTTCAGCACTATCAGAGTCGCGACTGGATATTTGGAGACAGCGAAGAAAATGCTGACCTGGAGACAGCAAGAATAGCAGTCGAAAGAGAACTGCGTGAACAAAAATACGACGATATGATCACGCAGCGTGAAAACGGTTCTCAGGTGGAAGGAAACATGAAAGATGTGAACCGGTACACCTTGAAGAATATACAATAACGGAAGGAGAAAAGGTATGAAGAAAAGATGGATGAGCGGTACGTTAGCACTTCTGCTTGCAGGAACAACAGTCGCATCAATGATGCCTGCAGTATCTGTTAAGGCTGAGGGAAATACCGCAACCGGAACAACATATTATGTTGATTCCCAAGGGGGAGACAATAGCAATGACGGAACAGCAGAAGGCAAGGCGTTTCAGACACTTGACAAAGTAAATGCACTTGACCTTGCGCCGGGAGATACAGTGCTTCTGAAAAAAGGATCTGTGTTTGAGGATCAGGCTCTTAAGTTTACAAAAGAGGACAGCGGTACTGCAGAAGCACCGGTAAAAATATCTACTTATGGCGAGGGAAAAAGACCGCAGATCAATACAAACGGTCATGGAAAGTGGGAGCTGAATTATGGTACTCCGCTGGATAACCAGAACCATAAGTGGAAAGGTACTGTATCTTCCAGTATTTTAATTGAAGATGCTGAATACCTTGAAATCGAAGGTCTTGAGCTGACAAACAACAGAAACAGTGCAACCGATACCGAAAAAGATAAAGCGTATAATGATGCATACGCAATGGATCGAACCGGTGTTGCCGGAGTTGCAAAAGACAATGGAACTGTAGATCATATCGTATTAAATGATCTTTATATTCATAACGTAACAGGTAACGTTTATAACAAACACATGACAAACGGTGGTATCTACTTCATCGTTGCAAAACCAACGAATGAAGGCGAAACAGGAATTGCAAGATATAATGATGTCCAGATTAGAAACTGTTCTCTGGATACTGTAAACCGTTGGGGAATTGCAGTTGGATACACATATCAGTGGAGACAGTTCACAACAGGTGCATTATCAGATGCAACAATGGCAAAATATGCTTCATCTAATGTTGTGATCGAGAACAACTATCTGAATCATGTAGGTGGAGATGCCATCACAACCATGTATCTGGACAGACCACTGGTTCAGTATAATGTGTCAGAGAACGCGGCAGAGCAGATCAATTACAAAGACTATTCAAAGAATCAGCCAAGTCTGAATGAAAATGGTGATGTAAACGGTACACAGAACGTTGGAGCAGGACGTGTGGCAGCAGGTATCTGGCCATGGAAATGTAAAAATGCAATCTTCCAGTACAATGAGTGCTTCAGAACATTAAATGCTTCCAATGGTAATGGCGACGGACAGCCTTGGGATGCTGACTATGGTGATGGAACAAACTATCAGTACAATTACAGTCATGGCAATACAGCAAGTACCATCATGTTCTGTGGTCCGGAGTCCATCAACAATACATTCCGCTACAATATCAGTCAGTATGAAGATATGGGACCTCTGGATCCGGCCGGAAACACTGGAAACTGCCAGGTTTATAACAATACATTCTTTATCAAAGAAGGTCTTGATACAATCTGGAGTACAGTTCACCGGAATAATGGTCCGGTAGATATGGAAAATAATATTTTCTATTTTGCAAATAAAACACCAGTTAAAGTAAGAGATTGGAATCCTGAAAATGCAGGGAATAAGACTTACAGCAATAATTTATATTACAATATAACGAACCTTCCGAACGATGCAGCTGCTGTAAAAGTAGACGCAAACACAAACACAAAAGTACTTGTTGATCCAGGTTCCGGTCCGAGAGCAGTAGCAGAAGACAATAGTGCAAGAAAACATGAAGATCCAACCGCTGCAACAGTATTTGACGGATACAAGCTTGCAGAAAACTCTCCTGCAATCAATGCCGGTAAAGTCGTAGTTGACAGAAATGATTATACCATCGATCATGACTTCTTCGGTCACAAGATTACAGCAGTACCGGAGATCGGAGCTGCAGAAAGTGATGCAGTAGCAGCACTTGTACTGAGATCCAATGTGTATACTGTTTCCGGAACAAACGTAAGTGACCTTCCGAAAAATACAACAGTAGAAGACTTCCTTAAAAACGTTATCATCGATGCAGGTGTTACCGTTACGATCAAAGAGGGTGAGAAGGAACTTACTGCAACAGATATCGTAAAAGGAGGAGCAACAATCACCCTTTCTTACGAAGGAATGAAAAGTGTAACTTATACAGTTGTTGCAAGTTCGGATAAAGAATTAAAAGATTGTTACTATGAAGTAAAAGGAACAACCATGAGCGTTCCTTATACAGACAACAATCCGGCTACCGTAAAAGAAGTGAAAGCAAATATCACAGTAGCAGACACAGCAACGGTTTCTGTATTAAACGGCGAAAACGAACTGGCAGATATAGATAACGTAACAGCAGGAATGATTCTTCGTATCACTGCTGAAAACGGAGATACAAACGATTATATAATCGCTCAGAAAAATACATATAACTGGACTTTAGATTATGTAAATGGACAGCAGGGAAATGTCTGGTTCGGCCAGATAAAGGACGGATCCGGTGACTGGGCGAATATGACAGCAGTCGATAAAGATGGATGGCCAAACTGGGCTACTCATACATATTATGGTCCTGGTATTGATGCACCACAGGGAACAATTACAACAACAAATCCATCTGTTCACGGTTTACTTTCTGCACCGCCAAGCACAGATATCTCTACTGCAATGGCATATCGAGTACCGAAGAGCGGAACCGTTACGTTCAATGTAAAAGATGACGAGCCATATCTTCGTCAACCTGGAAATACAAGAGGAACTGTTACCTTAGGTCTCTTTGTGAATGGCACAGAGAAGAAGAGTGTAACGCTTGTAAATAGTAAAGAGAAAGTGGGAGAGTGGGAAAAACCGGTAGAGCTTGAAGTAACTCAGGGTGACATCATCCGTGTAGTAGCAAAATGTAACGAAAACCCAACCAAACCATCTGCTCATATTACACCGATTATTACTTACGTAGATAAAGCTGCAGCAGATACAGAAGCACCGACAGCACCAACAGAGGTAACAGCAACAGATATTACAACAACAACAGCAAAAGTTACCTGGACAGCATCTACAGATAATGTAGGCGTGGCAGGATACAATGTATACGTAAATGATTCTGAAACTCCTGTAAACGGCGAGACACTTGTAACAGGAACAGAATATGCACTGGAAAGTCTTACAGCAGGAACAGAATATAAAGTAACTGTAAAAGCAGTTGATGCAGCCGGTAATGTTTCAGAAGGAGCTGTATATACATTTACAACAAAAAATGCGGCAGATACAGAAGCACCATCAGCACCGACAAATGTAGTAGTAACAGATGTTACAACAACAACAGCAAAAGTTACCTGGAGCGAAGCAACAGACAATGTAGGAGTAGTTGGATATAACGTATACTTAAATGAAGCAAAAGTAAATGAAACACTTATAACAACTACCGAATATGATTTAACTGCTCTTACAGAAGAGACAAATTATTCAGTAAAAGTAACTGCGGTGGATGCAGCAGAAAATGAATCGGAGAGATCTGAAGCAGCTGCATTTACAACACTGAAAACACAGGATACCGAAGCACCATCTGTACCGGCAGGTGTAGCAGCATCAGACGTGACACAGACAGGAGCAAAGATTACCTGGACAGCATCTGCAGATAATGTAGGAGTAGCCGGATATAATGTATATGTAGATGAAACAAAAGTAAATACGGACAAGCTGGTGGAAGGTTTGGAACTTGAACTGACAGGTCTTACTCCGGATACAGAATACACAGTAACCGTAAGTGCAGTGGATGCAGCGGGAAATGAATCAGGAAGATCTGCAGCCTTCACATTTACAACACTTAAAAACGAGGAACCTGCCCCGGAAAAACCATCCGCTCCTACGAATGTAAAAGTATCTGAAATTACTCATACCACCGCAATCGTTACCTGGGAGCCGGCTGCGGAAAGAGCGATGGTACCTGGATACAATGTATATCTGGATGGTAAACGACAGAATGATTTGCCTATAGAAGGAACAGAGTACAAGCTGACTGGCCTTAAAGTAGGTACTCAGTACAATGTAGCCGTAACAGTAGTGGATGCAGACGGTATGGAGTCTGACAGAACAGAAGAAGTAGAAGATACATTTATAACAAAGGCAGATAAAGAAAAACTGCAGGAAACTGCAAAAGATGCAGACAAAGCTCTGGAGAACAAAGATAAATACACAGAGGAATCTCTGAAAAATCTGGAGGAAGTCTACAAAAAGTATCAGGAAGTACTGAATGGTGACAATGTAACTCAGGAAGAGGTAGAAAAAGCAAATGCCGAAATCAAAAAAGCTTTCGATGAACTGAAAGCAAAAGACGACGGCAAGAAGGATGACGGCAAAAAAGACGACGGAAAACAGGATGATGGAAAACAGGACGATGGAAAGAAGGAAGATCCAAAGAAGGATCCGACTCCTACTCCGGGACCTGTAACACCAACCCCAACTACAACACCAACCCCGAGTACAACACCACAGTCAGGCGCAAAACCTGCAGCACCTTCCGGCAATACCAACACAGGAAGCACCAATGCAGGTGGAACAACCACAGGCAGCACATCTACAGCCAGAGCTGCAAAAACAGGTGATACAGCCAATGCAGCAGCCTGGTTATTTACCCTGGCAGCATCTGCGGTTGCAGGAACTGTTATTGTAAAACGTAAAAGAGAGGATTAAGCAGGCATTAACCGATCGTTTCGGATGCAGAACTCAGATTTGCATCCGAACGGTTTTGGATTATTTGGCAAATAGAAAATAGATGGAGTAAACATGTTTGCATTTATAATTATTTTAATAACCATGATATTTTTGGCTTGTGCTTTTGGGGCTTTCTGTTTGTGTAAAGAATCCATAAACTGGAGAAGCGAACAGATGGGGTATGATCTGGAAGAGAGTCTGCAGAAAAAGAATACCTGTATGTTAGAAATAGAACATACTGGCAGCAAAGCGTAAAAATAATGCCACCGGATATCCGGTGGCGTTATTTTTTAGATGGCCTTCCTGTACTGGGAGGGTGTCTCATTGATGATACTCATAAACACCTTCGAGTAGTGCTGGGAGTCTGTAAATCCGACTTGCAGAGCAATCTCCGTCAGTGTCAGATCAGTAGTCTGCATTAGTCGGATGGATCGGTTGATGCGGTAGATATTAATATAGTTTGATAGTGTAACTCCCATATAGCTCTTGAACAGCTTACTCAGATAGCGGACTGAGATCTGTAATTGCCGGGCAATATCTTCCTGCAGGATTTTGGTGTTAAAATGTTCGTGAATATAATTCAGTGCATAGGCTACATAACTATTTTTCAGCTGTGGGTCTGTGTATTCGTGCACCGGATTCGTATGATCCAGAATATAAAGCATCAGATTCATCATGGAAACATTAAGATTGGCAGCTGTAAACAGACTTTCACAAGAAGCATTCAGGTCAATAAGCTTCTGAATATGACCATCTATCACAGTATCCGATCTGAGCCTGTAATAAAAATGCGAAGAAAACAGGATAGCATGAAGCAAGGTAATCGGGACAATCCCATCATCTTCAAGCACAACAGTGGAAAACATATCAGGGTCATAA
>OLOJ01002045.1_pt1 | contig 17278 bp, 18 predicted proteins | sample 1672251 | NCBI WGS metagenome assembly OLOJ01 (sample SAMEA3136664, study PRJEB25190) | human gut metagenome | biome: human gut; feature: human-associated habitat; material: faeces | place: Austria | collected 2013 | reverse complement strand
GGAGAATTTAATAGTATTAACACCAGCTTGGTCGAGTATGAAAGAACCACAAAAAGGGTCCCGACGATGAAGAGTTTGGAGAAATAAAAGGGCTTAAAACAGCGTAAATAAAGGATTTTTTGAGAATGCTTGATTGAAAATAGTGAGAATTTACGCCCAGATTACGCCCAATTTGAGAGAGTTTGGCAAAAAGTCAACTAGTAAGAAATAGAAACACCTTATAGAAACTGTAAAATGAAAGTTATCTATAAGGTGTTTTTATATTGTAAATTTTAATATTTATTTATCATTCATAGAAGAAATAAAAAGTTTTAAAAGTCGTATAGCATATTCTTTTTGCGCAGGGGGGCATTGAGAGATTAAATGTATAATTGCTGATTCATCATTAGATTGTATAACTGCATCTTTTTCTGTCAGTTTACCGAACATCAAATAGTCGAGAGGTAAATCCAACTGTTGGGAAAATGCAAGCATAGTCTCAATCGACATTCCACAAATGCCACGTTCAATATCTGAAATATATTTTGGGGCTCGGTCTATTCGTTCAGCCAGTTCATCTTGTGAAAGTCCTATTAAGGTACGTTTTTTTCGAATTCGTTCGCCAACAGCGATTCGATTATAGGATTCTTTTCTTCGATTCATTTTTATTCTCCTTTTATGAAAAGTATATAATTATACTTTTTGATTTTCTCATAATTTAAGCATTGACAACACACGGCAAAAACGTGTACCATAGTAATGTTTAAAACGTGAAAATATTACACGTTTGTAACGTAAAAGCAATAATAAAAGAAATAAAGAGAGAAAGGGAAAATGCAAATGAAAAGAATTTTTTTGTCATGTATCATTGTGATTTCCGTAATCATGTTATATGGTGCGAGCATTGGCACGGAATTAACAGAGGCGGCAACAACATCTTTTGAGCGTGTTAACACTATTACAGTAGGTAATGAAACATATTCTACAGTTTGGGTTAGGGATGAAATGTATGAAAAACAGAAAATAGAGTATAGTGTTTATAATTTTGTTGTAACTAAAAATGGAAAGGAAACTATTATAGAACAAGAAGTACTTGATTGTTTTATTACGGATAAAAAAGTGATTTATTACACAAAGATAGGAAATTCGAAGAATACAATCTATAAATATAATTTAAAGTCTGGCAAAAAGAAAAAAATCCTATTAGCTAAAAAAGTTGGGGTATTCGGATGTAGTGGAAGATATTTGTATTATGGAAAATATAACATGGGATATAACCGAAGTGGTATGTATGCGAATATGCATACCTGTAGATTAAAAGACAAAAAAAAGATACATATGGTTAATAATATAGGAAGTGTAAAGTATCATAAAAAGTATGTTCTTTTGGAAGGTGGAGCATCAGATGTTTCCAACACGCCTATATATCTGTTTAAGGAAAATGGTAAGAAGGTAAAGAAGTTAACAAGAGCTTTGAATAGTAGATTTAAAGGGAAAAAAATATATTGTACCATTTGCAAATATGATAATGATTACCAAATGTATTATAAAGTAATTAGTTTTTCTTTAAATGGAAAGAATAAGAAAACAGTTGTCAAATGGACTAAAGATTATTCTAAAATTCAACAATATCAATAAAGTATTTTTATAAAAAATAAGAAGGAGAGAATGTTATGAAAAAAATTATATCTATGTTTATGATATTGGTGCTTATAGTTATGGCGTTTCCTATAACGGAAGTACATGCGAAAAATAGTAAAAAAGTATATAAAGCATATTATAGTTGGATAAAAAAGAAGGCTCCAAAGGGGTACAATTCATTTAAACTGATTAAACTTGATAATAATAAAACACCTGAACTGTTGGCAGTAAAGCACGAAGATATGTGTGATGAATATATCCTATGCACATACAAATCTGGAAAAGTTACTGGAAATAACTTTATTTCTGGAATGGCTGGCGGTTCATGGTATGCTTGGAGTACTTCATATATTCCAAAATCCGGAAAATTATTCTACGGAGAATATATTCGGTCAAACGGTGAAGAGACGAATACAATTTACAAACTAAAAAACGGAAAGTTAAAGAAAAAATATATTGGCTATATTTCCCCAGAACTTCGTGGTTATAAATGGAACAAAAAATCTGTATCAAAAAATACTTATGATAAAAAATTAAACAAAATATACAAAAGGGAAAAAGCAAAAGATTTTAGTCAATTAAAATATATTTCAAAAAAGAAAATGCTAAAGAAAATAAAAAAGAAAATGTGACAGAAGTGTTAAAGAAATTGATGGAAATGTTTTGTTGAAATATGCTGCAAAAAAGTTTAATAGCATATTTAGAAATAACCAACAAAAGTATAAAGTGAGAGAATAATATATGATAGAGAGAATCAAGAAAAATATACAAAAGTATAGAAATAAAGGAAAAGAAGGAATTGTTCAGAAATGTGTACAAGAATTTTATAAAGGACATGAATTTAAAAAAGCTATTCGTTTTGCAGAACAGTATAAAAATATTCGTGAAGTGAATAAAATAATAGAGATATTGCAAAAAGCTTACAAGAAATATCAGGGTGAAATACAAGAGTTATTAAATCAAGAACAATCTAGTATTGATAAACAGTATAATAAACTTTTACTGATTCGAAGAAATAAAAATATTTTTATAGTAATGCATATAGTTAGTTTAGTGATAACACTTTTTATAGAACATTATAGAATACACAGATTTCACCTATTGTTTCTTTTGGGATGGCTGATAGGTGGCATTGGAGCAATTATTTACAAGATAATCTTGGTTATACGGAATAAGTATTATTCATACTCATATAAAAGGTTTAGAGATAAAGCAGATGAAATCAATGAGAGGTATATAAGTAATATTGTATTTTATAGGAATAAAGTTGATACATTATATTTAGATTCACTTGACCCTATTTTAAAAGAAACAATTTTAATGCGACGTGACCAAGAGCGACATCATAGGGATTTAATTAATGCACAGTTGAAACACCAAAGACTAATGGAAGAAGAACAAAGAAAAATTCGACAAAATCAGGAAGAACTTCTTAAAATTGAAAGAGAAAAAGAGGAAAGAAGAAAAAGAAACAGTTCGGGTATATGGTAAGGAGAAAGAGAATGAAAGCAAAGAAAATGTTATTATCAATTACAATTTATTGCTTGATTTTGCTAGGTTGTACAGCTTGTGCAAATAGAACAGCAAGTAATAAGGATAAGGCAGAAAAACAAGAGGATATAGTAAAAGTGACAGAAACTACAAGGACGAATGAAGTAATTACTAGTAATAGTATTGATGTGAAAAGTTATGATGAAGTGACAGAAACAAAGATTATCAAGAAAAAGAAAGTGAGCAAACCAATAAAATTATCTAACACATATAAGACAAAAGAAGCAGAAGTTAATCAGGTAGATGCTCCTGAATTTTCTTTTGACTATCCTGATAATTGGTCAATTACAACAGAGATTGTGAATGGAGAAGGTTTACTAAATGAAGTGCTATCTATCACCAATAAACGAGGGGTTGAGATTACATATGTATCATTGGGAGCGAAAGAAGTTACAGATGCAGGACGTTATATGTATAAGGTGGATATATCAAAAATAGGAAAATCATCTTTTGTTCCTGGATATGTAAGTGCAACAGACTATTCATCATTAGGTAAATTTGTTGTTGCAGAAATAAAAAAAACAGGTAGTCTTTCTATGGATACGGATGAAGATTATAAAAATGTTGATGGTGAAGTTTCCTATGCAGTGTTGCCAAAATCTCTTGTTGGCAAAAAGGAAGATGTGAGGGATTGTGGAGATTATAAAGGATTTTCGTTTATCTATTTTAGTTATCCGTCAGCACACGCTTTCTTTGCAACTTCGCCAGATGGAAAATTTACAGAACAAGAAGAACGAGAGGTTATAGCAATTCTTTCTAGTTTTAGAGAATAGGAAATATGTAACTTATTTAATAATATATATGACAAAAGACCACATATCAATTGGTGTGCGGTCTTTTGAATATTTAGAAAAAATTAGTCATCAATAAATCCAAAGTGTTTAGAATAGTTAATCATTGAATCCAGAGTAGCTTGCTTTGTTTTTTCGTCAGTAATTATGTCGAAAAAATCATTTTTTGGAATTAGGACGTAATCATGTAATGGCTTAAATTTTTGGTTATTGTATTTCTTTTTAGCATCTTCGATATGCGCGTTATACCCAGCTTCATTAATTTCTTTATGTAGTTCAGCGGAATTTATCTCAAGTAATAATTTATAAAAATTTTTGTCTAGTGAGAGATATAGATATTTATTGGTGACTAGATTTCTGTCATTATCTCGATAGGTTTTTTCTGTTGAGTTCCAATTTGAAACAAAACTTTCAAATTTATGTAGTTGTATTTGTGCTCTATCAAGCATTTCATCAGATGTACCCAATAAATAGTTGGGATTTATATGATAGAGTTCATGTAGAGAATTTAAAACTAGTTCTGGAATTTGTTTTAATTTTCCATTTTTATATTTGTTAATTGTAGACCTATCTATTGACATACCAATAACTTTTTCTGAAAGTATTTGACCAAGTTTATATTCACTGATATTGTAGTTCTCCTTTAAGTAGTCTAGAACTTTTTTGAATTTGCTATTTTCTTGTTCCATATAAATTTCTCCTTTTTTTATTTCATCATAACATTGAAAAAATATAGCGACTAGTCTATTATGCAAAGTTGCAACGTTTTAGCTAGGGTGTTGCAACGTTCTTTCTAAAGATAATGTGGTATTTTATTATTGTAATCAGATTACAAAACATGAGTTGCGCACACTGTAATATAATTAGAATAATATTTCGACAGAAGTATTATTTGGAAAGGAGAGATATGTTAGCAATTTTACTAGGGTATCAGAAATTAGATTTTCAAACGGCGAGTGGAGATAACATAAAAGGAACTAACCTATATTTAAGTTACTCAGATGATAACGAAAATTTAGTAGGTGAGACATGCGGAAAATTCTTCGTAAGACCACAGGTAGCGATTCCAGAAAATGTGAAAATTGGGGATTCCGTCAATGTTACATTTAATCACAAAGGGAAAATTGAATCTATTTCTAAAAAATAATTGACTATTCTATCCTCTAGTTCATATTGAAAATGTTCTGGGGGATAGATACAAGAAAGAAAGGAATTACTTATGTATCACAATAATTCTTATTTGAAGAAAAAAAGAAATAAAATAGAACTTCTTTTACGTCTTTTTATGGGATTACAACAATTGATTTATAGACCGTATAAAAATTTGTGTCTTTTAGCTCTCGTTGGATTGTTTTCAATAGTATGGAAATGTAGGTATACATTGTTTGGATTTGGAGTTGTTCCAAAATATTTGACATCAATATATCAGTATCTAGTTGCTGTAATGTTATTGATAGCACTAGTATTATTTTTATTGTTGTTAATTAAACAGATAGGGTGTTGGTCGTCAAAACGTGATGAAGGATGTTTGATAGTGGCATTTAAACCTGTAGATTTAAGGAATGGATATCCTATTTTGATTTCAAAAAGAAAGTTGAAAGGAACAGATGTTGTTCGGAGAGAATTTTATACAATGATTCCTAAAAATCGTTGGGAAGAACTGCAAGAGGAAATGGCAGATTCGTTAAATGTTACTTTTGTAAAACCTTGTATTGAGTATGGGGGAAAAAGAAAAGATAAGTCTTATCGAATGGTAATATATACGACGCCAAACAGAAGGCATAAAGAAAGGGGGATTTTGTATGATGAAGAATTCTAATTCTCTAATGTTAGGTTATGACTTGGATTGCTGGGAGGATTATGGAATAAAGCAACCCATAAGTGTAGACATTAGCCCCTCTACAAATAGTCATATATTGATATGTGGCATGAGTGGAAGCGGAAAGACATATGCAGAATCTAGCTTACTTTGTCGGTTTGTTCTTGCAAATCCAAATAGTGAAATTTATTTTTCGGACTATAAGCAAGAAGATAGTTTCAGTCACTTGCGAGGATGCTCTCATTATTATCCGTATAAAAGAACGTTAGAAGCATTAGAAATTGTCTATGATAAACTTCAAAAACGACAATCAGGAGAAGATAATACACGTCATGCTATCGTATTATTGTGGGATGAATATGTTGCGAATATGCTTTGGCTACAGAATGAAAATAAAAAAATTGCATTATCTGTGATGAGCAAAATCTCAGAGATACTTATGTTAGGACGCACATTAAATACCAGAATAATTTGTTCATGCCAACGTGGAGAGGCTTCGGTGTTTCCATCTGGAAGCAGGCTTAATTACGGTGTTATTATGATACTTGGAGCTTCAAATAGAAGTATGTATGAAATGCTAATTCCAGACCATATTGAGTTTACTCAAGGAAGAGAATTTCAAAGAGGTGAAGGAGTGGTTCTGTTGCAAGGGTCAAAGCTGTGTTTTATAAAGATACCTACTATAAAAGACGAAAGCAAAATGCATGAACTTTGTATCAAAGCATTGTCATGGTAAAGTTCATAAAACAAAGTGGTGGCGTGGCGAAGCCATAAGCCACCACTTTGATAAAGTGAGCTGCCAGTATTACCAGCTCACTTTTGTAACTGTAAAGGAATCGCTTGAATCTAATATTTATAGAGGATATTAGTTACAGAGCGAGTGTAACAGAAGAAGGTGGTGGTAACTCTTGGGAAGATTCCCAATGAATTTTAAAGGAAGAGCATGGATAGGAACAGTTCATATTGCTAATATGGAAAAAGCTGGTTTGAGAAAAGAGCAATATAAAAATCCGGAATATTTGGCAAGGTTCCTATCTGATACATGGGAAACTAGTGGGAAAAATCGTGTTTGTGGTGTGGCAGTATGTATTAGTCAAAGTGGGTGTTATCATGCACATATGGCTTTATACGGAAATCTTACGACACTTGGAAATGTAAGTAAAATAATGTTTAATGCACATATTGAACCACAACTAGCTGGTAAGAAAGAGTTGAAAAACTACTTGTTAAAAGAAGCACCTTATGATGAAAAGGGAGAACAGGTGTTATATACAGAAGGATTGGAGAATATTGAAAATAATAAAGGTAGGCGTTCAGATTTAAATGAGATAGCAGAACTGTTAGAAAAAGGATTGACGCCAATAGAAATTATGGGAGAAAACTTTACATATCGTAAATATGAAAAGATGATAAAGTCAGCCTATATTGACAGACGTATAAAAGAAACGCCACTAATAAAGGATATGCATAATGAATGGCATGTAGGTGCAAGTGGGACTGGAAAGACATTTTATTATTGTCAGTTATGTGAAAAGTATTCACCTGAAAATATTTATATGGCAACAGACTTCGAAAGTGGTGGTTTTGATTATTACATTGAACAAGGAGCCCCCCCAATTCTATTTATGGATGAGTTTAAAGGTAACATGAGATTTGGGCAACTTCTTACAGTTTTAGATAAATACAGTAGAACGCAAATGCATTGCAGATATGCTAATACATATAATCTATGGACAACTTGCATTATCACTTCGATATTCCCCCCTGACGAAGTGTATTCTTTGATGGTAGAAGATAAGAAAAAGGCTAGGGATAAGATAGACCAGTTATTAAGGAGATTGGATGTTATTGTCTATCATTACAAAGAAAATGAGGAATACAAAACCTATTCAATTCCAGCAAGTGAGTATGTTGATTATGAGGATTTAAAACAAAGAGCATTAGGTGATAGTGAAGGATTTGTTGCAATAGAAGATATGAATGATACACCTTTTGGGGACAGATAAAGAAAGTCATTTGAATAACTGTAGAAAGGAGTGATTTGGTGAATAAAAAAGAAATACCAATTTGGCAAAAGTCAACGCTGACGTTAAAAGAAGCATCGGCATATTCAGGAATTGGAGTTAATAAACTTCGCAAGTTGTCGGATTCTGAAACATGCAGATTTGTGATGTGGAACGGAACAAAAAGACTGATTAAAAGGAAACAGTTAGATGAATATATTGACCGAACATATTCTGTCTAAATTGTTGAAAGTCGAAATATGTTATGCTATATTAAAAATGGTTGACTTTTTGCCATAAGAAAGGATGAATTTATGGCAGAAAGAAGAAAAGATAATAAAGGTAGAGTATTAAAAGAAGGAGAGAGCCAACGTAAAAACGGAATGTATGACTACCGTTGGAGAACATCAAACGGAAAAAGACATTCTGTTTATGCAAAAACACTCGAAGAACTGCGAGAAAAGGAGAAGGCAATACAAAGAGATAAAAGCGATGGAATTAGAACAGATGCAAAAAATGTTCTGTTAAATGATGTATATGAAATGTGGGTAGACTTAAAAAAGGGGCTAAAAGACAATACATTTCAGAATTATCAGTATATGTATAATCAATTTGTATATCCTGATTTTGGACAATCAAAAGTAGTGAAATTGAAACGTTCAGATGTACGCAGATTTTATAATATGCTTGCAGATGAAAGAATGTTAAAAATTTCAACTATTGATAATATTCACACAGTTTTACATCAGGTTTTAGATTTGGCGGTCGAAGATGAATATTTGAGAAATAATCCTTCGGATAATGCTCTAAAAGAACTAAAGCAGTCACATAATTTTGATGAAGAAAAGAGAAAGGCTTTAACTGTTCAGGAACAGAATGTATTTACCGAATTTCTTACAAACAGCAGACAATATAATCATTGGAATCCGATTTTTACGGTAATGCTTGGAACGGGCTTGCGAGTGGGAGAAGTGACAGGTTTAAGATGGGAAGATTTGGATTTTGAGAATGGTACAATTAGTGTCAATCATACTTTGGTATATTATAACCATAGTAAGAATGGATGTTATTTTTCAGTTAATACTCCAAAAACAAAAGCTGGAAAAAGAATAGTTCCAATGTTGGATAGTGTAAGAGAAGCTTTTTTACAGGAAAAGAAAAATCAAGAACAAAAGGGAATAACGTGTCAAGTTAGGATTGACGGATATACCAATTTTGTGTTTATTAACCGATTTGGAAATGTCCAACATCAGGGAACACTTAATAAGGCTTTACGCAGAATTATGCGTGACTGTAATCAAGAAATCCTTGAAAATATTATAAAGGACAAAGAGGTAGTATTATTACCACGATTCAGTTGTCATGTACTTAGACATACTTTTACAACTCGATTGTGTGAATCAGGAATTAACATAAAAGTAATTCAAGATGTATTAGGTCATGCAGATATAAGTACAACAATGAATATCTATGCAGATGTTACAAGGGAATTGAAAGAAAAAGAATTTGGTGTATTGAATGACTATCTGACAGGTAATAAATTGTGATTTGATGTTACGCCTAGTTTACGCCCAATTTACGCCCAAAAGTAGAAAGGATGTGTAAACTTATAAAGATATTCGTAGATATTGAAAATAAAGAATATCTTTAAAGTGTGGGAATGTAGACATATAAGCGGTTACAAATTACAAGGAACAAGGTTCCCAACAATGAAGCAGTTGGATAAATAATTTATTAAATAAAAAGATTAAGCACTTTCTAAAAAGAGATTTTTAGGAAGTGTTTTTTAAAATAAAAATAAGTCAGAATAAAAATGAAATTCTATTGATCTAAAAGTACATATAAATTATACTTACTTCAATAAATATTAGTTGGAGAATATATATAATGGATGCTCTACTTGGAAATTTTGATCGTCATGGAGCTAACTGGGGATTTATAAAAGAAGACAATAAGTATACAATAGCTCCAATATTTGACAAGGGCTCATGTTTGTTCCCTAATTTAGTAGATGAAGAAGAGATGAAAGAAATTATGAAATCAGAAGTGGAAACGGATAAAAGGATTTACAAGTTTCCAACATTTCAGGTAAAACTGAATGGGAGAAAGAGTTCTTATTTCGAAGTGATTAATAGTCTTCAGTTTGAAGAATGCAATGAGGCATTAAGGCTGCTAAAAGACTTGGAATCAGTACATCAACTTTTCTGAGAAGATATAGAGAATACTCAAAAACAAATCAATAAAAAATACTACAAAAAAGTGCAGACGTTAGAAAATGACTTCTAACATCTGCACTTTTTATGCTTATGCCATACTCATTTCCAAAGCCATTCTCCCACTATAACTGTAAGCAAATATATAACAAAATCTTTGCCCTAGCCTTTCTATTATATAAAAAAAGATACATTGACAAAAAATGAGGAGTTTATTTTTTCCCTATATTCAACTAACATTAAACCCTAAAATTGCAACAAGGACATATAATTAACATTAAATAAAGGGGCTAAGGTGAAAAAAATAACAAAATACTGGAAAAAATTAAAAATAAGAACTCAAATTATTTTAGTTTATATACTTATACTTATCTTATCGTTTGCACTAACATTTACTTTCGTATCAATGGTTAATAACAAATACACCAAAATGGAAGTTGGAAAAGCAGGGGTACAGACTGTTAGTGCAGTTCAGGGAAACTTATCCCTTGTTTTTGAAAATGTAATACAACTTTCTACATATATATATTTTGATGATATAGTACAGGGCTCATTGAAAAAGATTAATTCCAAAAATATTGAAATTGAATACCAAAAGAACATAACAAAAAGTTTGTTTAATATGATTTTATCAGGAGATTATATTTCAGGTGTGTACATTTTTGACAGGTATGATAATTGTTACAACTCTTATAGGAAAACACCAAGAAAAATAGATAAAAACATTAGGAAAACTAACTGGTATCGAAAAATGGAAAAGGCGAACGGAAATGGCTTTTTCTATAAAGGAAGCGATGGAACTATTGATTATTACCAAAATAATAACTATTTGTGTTATGTAAGACAAATTGTTGATAAAAATAATTACAAACCATTGGCAACTTTGTTAATAACTCTTGACCCAAATGTATTACAGGGATATTTTGATCAGGTTTCTGATGACAAAAATCAGTTTTACATTGTGGATTCAAAAGGAGAATACGTTGTCGAACCGGAAAACAAGCAGGAAAATTTTGTTAAATATACAAAAAATACTAAAAGAATGTCACAAGGCTTTGAAGAAGTAAAAACTTCTAAAGGAAAATGTATTGCTGTAGGTCATAATATGGGAATACAGGATTGGAAAATAATAGGAACATTTTCCCTTGATGAAATATCTGCATTAACCCCTTACTATTCCACAGTAATCATTATTATCATGTGTCTTAACATTATATTTGTATTTTTGTGCTCAACCTTGCTAACGTATTTGATTTTTAAACCTATTGGAAAAATTGAAGAACATATGAAATTAATAGAAAATGGTAAGTTTATTACAATGGAAAGTGACGAGTACGAAAACGAAATAACCAATTTACGTCAGGTTTTTAATCATATGATTTTGTCAATAAAAAAACTTATGAACAAAGTAAAAGAAGAGGAAGGAATTATTGCCAAAGGAAAACTGGATATAATTTACGCTCAAATTAATCCGCATTTTTTATACAACACATTAGATGCAGTGTCGGCATTAGCCTTAATGAAGGAAAATGAAAAGTGCTTTGAAATAACTCAGGCATTGGGAAATTTTTATAGAAATAGCTTGAACAGTGGCCTTGATTACATAACTGTGGAAGATGAAATAGACAGTATTAAAAGCTATATCACTATTTTAAATATGAGATATGACAATCAAATTAAGGTGGACTATCAGATAGAGGAGTCAGTGAAGAAGGAAAAAATATTAAAACTTTTGCTTCAACCGTTAGTTGAAAATGCAGTCCATCATGGATTGAATGGTGAGGAAGGTACTGTAAGCATTAAAGCTTTTTCTCAGGATGATGAAATTATTTTCATTGTGTCAGATGATGGCGTTGGAATGAGTGAAGACAGGGTCGAGGCAATATTGCATGGGAAGAATATAACAGGAAAATCAGGCTTTGGTTTGCACAGTTTAATACAGAGAATCAGACTTTTATACGAAATAGAAAATCCTGTTATTATACAAAGCGAAATTGGAAATGGAACAGAAATAATTGTAACAGTTAAAAAGATGAAGGGGGAAAATTATACATGTTAAATGTACTATTAGTGGATGATGAAAAGTTAGAGCGGGTTTTAATTCACAAAGGCTACAGCTGGGAGGAGAATGGTTTTCGAATTGTAGGAGAGGCGGCTTCTGGAAAAGAAGCATTGGAATACATGGCGTACCATCATGTAGACATTGTTGTAACAGATATAAATATGCCGGTTATGGATGGTTTGGAATTTTCCGAGAAGTTATTAGAAAAGTATCCAAAGTGCAAAGTGGTAATAGTAACCGGATTTAGAGAGTTTGAATATGCTAGAAAAGCCATAAAACTTGGAGTGGAGGAGTTCCTACTAAAACCTATTAATATAAAAGAACTGGCAGAGGTAATGAACAACTTAAAAAATAAACTAGCCAAAATCAAAGAAGAAGCTTCAAAGGTTGCAAAACTTAAGGAAAGTGTGGAAAAGAATTATGACATACTAAAGGAAAGTCTACTTTTAAGATTAGTAGAAAAAAGAATTGATGAAGAAGAAGCTTTAAAGAAAATGAACACTTATAACTGCATAAAACTTTTAGATGGTGTAGTGTGTGCAAATATTAAAATCACAGAGACTCAGGAAAAAGAAAACTATCGAAAGGTGTTCGATTTTATTCAAAATAACAGTGGTGAAAATGCTATTTCCTTTGTACATTTTATGCACAATATAGTAATTCTTTTTGAGAATACAGATTTGAAAGAATGTATGGCTTATGTTAATGAATGGCATAAAAAAATTAATTCTATGGGGATAAGTGTAACTATTGGAATTAGTGAAGAAAACAGTGGCTTTGGTGGTATATCAACGTCATACAATCAAACCAACAAAGCTATTGAAGCGTCTGTTCTTTTAGGCAGAAATAAAGTTATTGGATATTCAGAATACAAGAAAATTATGAATCAAAATAACATAAAAAAGGAAATTGACTGGGATGAATTTTTAGAAGCGATAATTAACTGCAAAATGAAAAATGTTGAAAATCATTTAAACGATTATATAGAAGTAATCAAAGATACTAAAATTCCGGATGAAGAATATCTTAAATTAATGACTATGACAATGATTATGCGTGCAGGTTCCACTTTAAATAAATATGGAATAAACTTATATGAGCTAATAAGTGAAGAAAAGGTGTTTAGTGATGTAAGAGGAATTACAAGTTTAAAGGACGTTTCCGTATGCACAAAAAAATACATTGAAACTATTTGCGAGTACCACAATCAGAAGAAAGCCAAAAGAAATACAAATGTAATTAAGGATGCACTTGAATATGTAAATAGAAATCTATATAACTCAAAACTTTCTTTGAAAAAAGCAGCAACAGATTTATATACAAACGAGAGTTATTTAAGCAGGGAGTTTAAGAAGGCGTATGGTATGAGTTTTGTTGAATATGTATCAAGGAAGAGAATTGATGCAAGTAAGAAGTTACTTAAGGAAACTAATCTGAAGGTATATGAAGTGGCTGAAAAAATTGGTTTTAAAGATGCACATTATTTTTGCATATGTTTTAAAAAACAAACGGGTCAAACAATAAAAGAATACAGAGGAGCATAATAAAAAAGGTTAAAAATTTGAGTAAAATTTTTAACCTTTTTTAGTCAAAATATTAAATTGAGATAGGCGTTATGAATAAAGTATACTTTGGTTATAAAATTTGAGGAGGAGATACAATGAGAAAGAGATTTTTTAAGAAAGCGTTGGCACTTACTTTAGCGTCAACAATGGCATTCTCAATGGTAGGATGCGGAAGCAGCAAGGATAGCAGCGAAGGAAAAAGTGATGATGGAACAATCACTTTAAATGTTTGGCACCAGTGGTCAAACGACACTAACGAACTTAAGAGCAGATATGAAGAAGCTGTAAAAGCGTATGAAAAAGAAAACCCTAAGGTAAAAATCAAAACAGAAACTTTAGACACAGAAGCGTACAAAACAAAAATTAATGCTGAATTTGCAGGAGATGCAAAGGGTATTGATGTATTTTATTGGTGGGGCGCAGGCACAGCTAAGAAGCTAGTTGATGCGGGAAAAGTAATGCCTTTGGATGATTACATAACTGATGAAGTTAAGTCAAATATGATGGAAGGCTCAACATCAGCCTTTGAATATGATGGTAAGTTATATTCAGTTCCAATGTTTTCATGGTACATGACATTGTTCTGCAATAAGGCATTATTTGAAAAGGCTGGCGCAAAGCTTCCTAACACATATGATGAATTAGCAGATGCTGTTAAGAAGTTAGAAAAATTAAAAGGCGTTACACCAATGGCTGCAGGAGCAAAGGACGGATGGAATGCAGCTTTTGTATATCAGGCATTAGCGTTAAGAGAAGTTGGAGCAACAGGTGTAAACGAAATGTTATCAGGAAAGAAAGAATTCGGTGACGAAGGTTACACAAAAGCAGCAGAAAAAGTAAAAGATTTATATGAAATGGGTGCATTTGGCGACAATCCTTTAGAACAGGGTAACGATGATGCAAATGCAGCATTTGAAAATGGAAAAGCAGCAATGAGAATTATGGGAAGTTGGTTTGCTAACAATGTATACACTGACAAGGCAGCAACAGTAAAACCAGAAGATGTTGTAGCATTAAAGATTCCTACAATTTCAGATGGAAAAGGTGAAGCAACAGATTATTGTGGTGGATTCGTTGAATCATTCTGGGTAAACAATAACACAAAATATAAAGAAGAAGCAGCAAAGTTTGCCATTTACATTAATGAAAAAATGGGTGTTGCATCATACGAAACAGGTTCAGGATTTAGTGGATGGAAAACAAAAGCAGACGAAAGCAAGTTAAATCCATTATTTATTCAGATTAAAGATTTATTATCAGAAGGAAAGCAGGGCGTACTTGCATGGGATACATCTTTAGAAGCAGAACCTGCAGCAGTACATAATGAACAGGTACAGACTTTATTTGCAGATGGAGCAGATGTAAAAGCATTTATAGAAGAACATAAGGCAGCAATTAATGGTAAATAGTAAGTGAGGCGGGAAGTATTATGAACAAAATGCTTGGAAATAAAAAGTACATATTAATATTTATATTACCGGCGTTAGTTTTATTTATAGGATTCACATTGATTCCGTTAATAACATCAGGTATATACAGTTTCTTTGAGTACAACGGGATTGGGAGCAAAACATTTATCGGCATAAAAAATTATATACAATTATTTACTGAGGATAGATATTTTCCTCTCGCAGTTAAGAATTCATTAATACTTGTGGCAGCATCATTATGTATTCAGCTACCAATATCTTTAACATTAGCTTTGGTATTATCAAAAGGTGTAAAAGGAGACAATTTTTTTAGAACCATATATTTTATTCCAGTTGTAATATCAAGTATGGTTATTGGTCAGTTGTGGTTGAAAATGTTTAATAGTGACTACGGTGTAATTAACACCGTAGTCAGATATTTTATACCAGGTTATGAACATTCGTGGTTAACTAAAAATGCATTTCTGACAGTATTGATCCCCTCTATATGGCAATACATTGGTTACCATTTGATTATTTTCTATGCTGGTATTAAATCAATATCAACTGATTACTATGAGGCAGCCCAAATTGATGGGGCATCAACGTTGCAAATTTATAGAAAAATAACTTTACCGTTGTTGGTACCTGTAATAAAAACCTGCGTAATATTTGCAATAACAGGTTCTCTAAGAGCATTCGATTTAGTTTATGTTATGACTGGTGGTGGACCAAATCACGTCAGTGAAGTTCCTGCCACATTAATGTATAACAACTTATTTAGAAAAGGTTTATATGGTTATGGAAGTGCTCAAGCCTTTTTCATAGTAGTAGAATGTTTAATATTTACATTTATTGTAAATAGGATATTCAAAAAAGCAGAGAAAAATGTGTCAGCAGTGTAGGAGGGGAAAATGAACAAGAAGAAATTAAAATCAATACCAAAATTTACAATATTATTGTTAATTGCAATAACTCAAATTTTCCCCTTATATTGGTTAATAACATTTTCTTTAAAAAGCAACACGGAAATATTTGGAGAGAATGTTATAGGATTACCAAAGGTATGGAGATGGGACAATTATGTAACAGCTCTAAGTTCTTCCAACTTAATACGATATTTTCTGAACTCTGTTTTATATACAGTAGTTACAGTAGCTGTAGCTGGCGTAATAGCAGCTATGGCAGCATACGCAGTTTCTAGAATGATATGGAAAATGAGAAATATTGTCTACGGATTATTTATGATAGGAATTATGATACCGGCGCAGGCAGCGTTACTTCCACTATTTCAGATTTTGGATAAATTAGGCTTAAAAGGTGGTTATTTAGGACTAATGATTCCGTATATAGCAGGTGCATTACCTATGAGTATTATGATTTTAGTAGGCTTTTATAGAGGTATACCAAGAGAAATGGAAGAGGCAGCGTACATTGACGGATGTGGAATTTTTAAATGCTTTGTACAAATTATTTTACCTATGGTAAAACCAGCAATAGCTACAGCTTCAATATTCACATTTTTAGGAACATGGAACGAATTAATGTTAGCTAATACATTTGTGGATAGCGATAAGTATAGAACACTTCCTGTTGGAATAATGTCTTTAGCAGGTCAGTATTCAACAGAATGGGGACTAATTGGAGCAGGTATGGTTATAGCAACTTTACCTACGATAATTATATACTTCTTCCTAAGCAAACAGGTTCAGGAAAGTTTGGTTGTGGGAGCTGTAAAAGGTTAAAATTGAATTATAATTACAAATGAAATAGAAGCTAATCTCAAAAAGTTGAAAAGAATGTGCACTATTTCTTTCAGGTGTAAAAGACAGAAAATTCAACAATAGAGATTAGCTTATTATTTAATGCTAAATTTCTATATGATTAATATTACTTTATACTATGGTAGTTAAATATATTAGAAAATTACAAATCAAATACAGAAATTTAAAGTTGTTACAGTATTTCTGTGCTCATATTAGGCAAAACAAAGACTACTTTTTGTCATAATGTATTAGCGGTTAAATAAGATTATTTGGTAAAATAATCGAAAAAAATAGAAAAAATAAAAAAAAGAAAAAAAGTTGTTGACAGGTGTATCCAAAGATGGTAGTATATCTCTTGCACTCGCAAAGAGCGGGTGCCAAACAACTTAAACCTGTTAGTCGACAGAAAAAACTTTTTAAAAAAATAAAAAAGTTGTTGACAAACATAAATAAGTATGTTAAATTAATATGGCTGTTGA
>OLOJ01002040.1_pt1 | contig 17332 bp, 27 predicted proteins | sample 1672251 | NCBI WGS metagenome assembly OLOJ01 (sample SAMEA3136664, study PRJEB25190) | human gut metagenome | biome: human gut; feature: human-associated habitat; material: faeces | place: Austria | collected 2013 | reverse complement strand
CGATCTACAAGCTTGGCAAGAGATATAGAGATATTCCAAGAGAGAGGGTATAGAGTGGAAAGAATCGCCTGTATTGATTTGTTCCCGGCCACCTATCATGTGGAAACAATCGCATTGATGTCACAGATTAAAGGGTAAGGAAAAATGTAAAAATAGATAGTTTTCGGAAGTTTGAAATGTTTGAACAACATTTCTGGCTTCCGGATTTTTTATGTGTTCTGCAGATCAGAAACGGATATATCTCGACAGAGACTACTGGCTATGTTTAGAATGTTTTAAAATCTCTAGTGATTCGGAAGAAATTTGAATCACTAGAGATTTTTTAATGGTAGAAATTAGTTTCATATTCATTGTACAAATGAATTGACGAAAGGAGAAATCGTTGTGGATGAGAAGAAAAAGCTGGGAAAAATTTTTCAAGATAGTGCATCTAAATATCTGGAAAAGAGTTTTACACTAAAAACTTATGGTGATGATCCTGATGACCCTGCTCAGTACAGTGTAAAGGGAAGTGTTTGTAAATATGGAAAGACAGTAAATGTAGAGGTATCTTTTGAAAAGGAAGAATTAAAACCAGTTTACTGGCGAATTACGGATAATGTGATTTCGTTACCAACTGAGCAAATTGGTAGAATTAAATTGGGAAGAGATGTTTGTATATCAGATCCTTGTTACGATAGAGACGTCTGGTGTATGGAAATACTGCATAACGTAAAGCCAGGACTTTGGAATGTAGAGGTATCTGTAGGGGAAATCGACAGTTGGGGAGAACGAGTATATGTTCTTGCACTTTATCATGAAGATTTTCTGCATGAAGAAAAGAAATCACCTGATTGGAAAGAGTATGCTATTTTGGGTGTAGACAGCGGACAGATGTCTGTATTCGATGATCAGTATTATAGGCAGGACGAAAAGTACGAAAAGGATAGCGAAGCGGCAGCAGATGTTTTTTATGAAAAGTGTTGTGACATTACATCTACCGATGAGAGATTTGGGCTTTATTATGCAGATGGTGAAGCAATAGGTGTAGTTACATCTTCTGGACGTGGTGACGGTGGTTATCCGTTAGAAGTGGTTACCGAAGATAATGAAATTATGGCAATACGAATTAATTTTATGTGACTACAACGACTTGAATGTAGCTCAAATAATAAAGCGCATAAAAAGGGAACAACCATCAAGCCTATAAAAGCTTGATGGTTGTTCCCTTTTTACTGGACATCATGCCAGGAAGTACCGGTATATCTTTTTGTCCGTAGATTGTTTTAACTGCTTGAATGACCAGTGTAATCCCTAAAACATTCTTCCATATACTCTGTAGATTCATGATTTTCAGCCCACTGCATTACCAAGAGTTCATATCCGGTCTCTTGGTAAGTATTATCCTTTATAATCAGTCTATAAGTCCCAGTAAAATCAGGTTCTCCATTTTCCAAACGAGGCTCCTCGAAGTCAATTTTATCTTGGGAATAAGCCTCAAGGATATCATCAATTATCTTTAAAGCTTTAGGAGAAAAATGGTCGTATAAATATTTTCGATCAGATGTAAACTCTATATTTTTATATTGAGCATTCATGTTCTTATCTTCACTCCTCCTGCAGTATTTTTATGAGTAGCTTTGTGATAGACCTTTCTGTTTTTGGCTTCTTTCATCAGGTGCGAGAGGGGAAGATTTTTACTTTCTCTCATGCTTCGGTTTCTCCTTTCGTCGTTTAGGTTACATCATGAAAATGAGAGAATTTCAAAAGCGTTAGTGATAAGATGTATGAAATCGCCACAATACAAAAAAGAGCAATAAGATAGTCGCAATGTCAAATGTAGTACGGCGTGACGTTTATCTTATGGATGACTAGCCCGACTATTTTTAAAGATTTTTGATTTGTTTCAGATTTCAGCATACTTACAATAAATGAGAAGATGAAAGGAGTGTTCATATGGGAGTTTTCTCAGAAATGGATATTGAATTGAATTATGATACAGAAGAAGCAATATTACAAATGTCAACAGGGGAAGAGGCTATTGCTAAAACACAAGATTCCGATGATATTAAGCCGCAGGCTCAAGTCGGTGCAGCACGCTCTGTTTCAATGCAAATCACACAGGCGGAGCCGGAGGCAACTGCAAAGGAATCCGAAGAAGAAAAGAAGCGAAAGGCCCATGAAGAGGCGGAAGCAAAGCGCAAAGCCGAATGGGAGGCGAAGAAAAAAAGCCGTGAGGAAAAAGAACTTTTTGCATGGAAAGCTGCCGTTGCTCTGGACGATGAAGCTTTAATTGCTGCTTCACAAAAAAGGATAGGCGATGATGCGGAGCGCCTTACTCGCCGTAATATGAAACAATGTGTGACAGAGTTTGTCCAGACACTCTGCTCGAATGATTTGAATTTTGCTCGTCAGGTCATGCATCCCCGGAAGACGATGATTCGATGCTTTCGATATATTAACCGCAAGGCTCGTGAATTTATCCTGCAAGAAATGAAAGACAACGATGAAAAACCGATAAATGGAATTTACGGCACTGATATTCCAGATGATCTTTGCTATGAGTGGGCGAAGGAATATTTCTTGGATATGGACGTTGAGGAGGACAAGGAAAAGGAAGAAAAATTTGTTTCAAAGCCTTATATTGGTAAAACTTCTTCTGCCCCAAAAAAGAAAACAAACAAGAAAAAAACGCAGCCAGAGAAATCAGAGAATAGGGTCAAGAAAACCTCAAAAGATACGGGAGAACAGTTGGATTTGTTTTCGATAGTAGGAGGTGCAGCTTGATAAACAAACGGGATTTGCGTAAATTTGCATACACCGACAGAAAGTTAAACCTGAAAGCTGGCATTTTCTGTGCCGAACAAGTGAAGTTTGTAGTGAGTACGGCTGTCCATAATATCGGAGGCCGGCGTACATTAGTGTTGTATGTCTATGAAAAGGAAAGCGTGTTTGACAGGGGCTTGACGCCTCTGTGGACCGTGTTCCAGACAAAGGACGAATACATAACTTTGCGCAATGATGAAAATGGGACACGATGGCAAAAGGCAATGATAAATAATCTAAAAAAGGGGTGTTGCGATTTTATTAGTAAGTGCGCTTTTTATTCCCAAACAGATGAGCAGCGGGTATCGGATTTTTGTAAAAATCCTGTTGAGAAAGGTTTTGGAGCACTTTTAAGGCTGCAATGGCATATATATAGCCGAAAGAGTTTGGAGCAAAAGAAGGAAAGTGAACGAAAAATCATTGAACGGATGAAGGTGGTTGGTCAACTCCCCCGTGATATGAAAGGTTTTATATCACGTGAAACCTTACCACAGTATATCTTTTACGATTATTGTAAAGGGAAAAAGGAAGTGGTCGGTTACTGTACCGCTTGCAGACATGAGGTAGAGATTGCGGGAGCAAAGCATAATAAAGCAGGCATCTGCCCTCGCTGTAAAAAGCCGATAACCTTTAAGAGCCGGGGAAAGCGCAGATATATCACAGACCGTTCCACTGTACAGGTGATTCAACGGACCGGCGAAAATGAACTGGTTGTCCGTTTTGTGAAAGCGTATTGTTCCTATTGCAAGGAGGATACGCCTTTATTGAGCGTGTATGAAAATGCCCGATTGTTTTTGACATGGAATGAGGGAGGACCTGTAGAATGGGAGCCATTTTACTATTTGTACGATTCGCATAGGCTGACACCCTGGTGTAAGGGCGAACGTCCGGTTTTTAGCAGATACCAGTATAATTTTGAGGCGGACAGCTGTGGGTATCTCTATTGTCGCAATCTGGATTCTGAATTAGAGGGAACGCCTTGGCGGTATGCTGCATTAAAGGAATATTACATCGCAGATCCAACACCATTATATGTTCCAAAATATTTGGAACAGTATCTTCTTTATCCTATGCTGGAGTATCTGGTTAAATTTCGGCTCTGTCGTCTGGCAACTTACGTTGTCTATGGTGAAAATGACCTTTGCTATTTTAGTGATAAGGTGCTTAATAGCGCCGGGCGCAATATGTCTGAGGTATTAGGCGTAGGAAAAAGCTACCTTCCTTTTTTGCAAGAGGTCAATCCGGGCAGTAAGCAGTTGTTGCTAATCAAATCCATGCTGCGAAAAAAAATACAACCGGACGTGAAACTGATGAAGTGGTGCAGCGAATATGGTATTAACAGGGAAGAGATCATTACGGAGCCTCTTCGTTTTATGACGCCGTATAAGTTGATGCGTTATGCAGCGGAACAATTCGCTACCTATAAGAAGGCTTCTTTTGCATCACCGGGGCACTGCTCTATGTCGGATTTTCTGATAGATTATAAAGACTATCTTTGCATGTGTGAGGCTTTGGATTATAACATGAAAAGTGAATTTGTGCTGTTCCCAAAAAAATTCAAGGAAGCGCATGACAGAGTGAATGATTTATCGGATACAGAAGTATCAGAAGCATGTGATCGGAAGATTGCGGAAAACTTTACAAAGTTACAAAGCCAATATCGCTTCATAGATAATGGGTTGATGGTAGTGCCTCCACGCTCTGCTGGAGAAATCATTGAAGAAGGTCAAAAACTTCATCATTGCGTCGGCAATTACATAAAGGATGTGGTGAAAAATAAGTGCTGCATTTTGTTCATAAGGCGAACGGAAGCGCCATACGAGCCTTATTGTACAGTAGAATTGATAGATGGGAAGGTCGTACAGGCGAGAATACAAGGAAACTATACGCCTCCATTGAAGGTACAACAATTTATCGAAATGTGGAAACAGCAAGTGCTTTATGTACCCGCGGAAGCTGCATAAAAAGAAGTAATTTATAAGAACTAAAATGTTGAAGAAAATCTATTTGGAGTTTTATGGTGATAGCTTGTACATTGATTAATTTTGGCGGGTAACTCTGGTTTTTTTCATTTCACAACGTATAGGAAGGCTAAATTAGACATCAGAATGTGATAATAAACCGGAAATGCTGTTATAGGGCGTTTAGAGGGCTCTATAACAGCATTTCCGGTTTTATAAGGGTAAATTTGCACTATTGGCATTGAAGCGAAATTACGGGTGTTTAAAGGCCATTTAAAACGAGGTGTCTTTGTGATTCCTAAAACTAGGCACTAGCATTACCCAAGGCTTTGTTTTTTACCCTTAGTATTCGAATGAAGGATCGTTTGGGGAAGCAGACGAAATCCTTAAATTACAGCAGTCAAAGGGGTTGGGATTAAAATGGTCACGCCAGTATACATAGTGTTCGGTCACATCATCACAAACAGTAATGCTTGGGATATTAATATTGTTTAGAATACGTATTTTCTCCTCCAAAGGAAGATGATAATATCCTCCGTGTCGAAGGGTATATTTTGAAAAATCTACTCCAGACAGCCACTGTTTAATCCATGAATTTATCCGAAGAAATTCGACGACAGCCTTTTCGATTTTATATTTGTCCAATTTGTCAAAGTCCATGAATTCCTCTATAAGGGGACTTAATCGAATTGATATATCAAACCCTAAATTTTGAAGTTTTTGAATCGCTAGGATTCTTTTTGTTGACGCACTTGCTTTTTCATATGAGTAAGCCAGATTGTCATCCAAGCTTGTAATTGAAATCTGTATATGGGCAAGATTAAGGTCTAAAACTTCCAGGTATTCAGGTTCTGCAACCAAATGAGATTTTGTCACAATTAAATAGCCAATGCCCGCTTTGTTTAGGGCTTTTATTGTGTTGAGAGTGACCCGGTGCTGTAATTCACAAGGTTGGAAACAGTCCGTCATACCCCCCAAACGTAGAATAGTCCCTGCGGGAAGCTGGTGGATCTTTCTTTTTATTTTTTCAATGTCTGCAATTCGTGGCTCAGAAGAGTCCCAAAGATTTCGAAAGGATAACAGGGTTCGTGCATAACAGTAGTTGCAGTTATGTTGACATCCACAGCCGTATGTGTCTAATCGTGTACTGTAATGGCATTTTTCACCCTCATTTCCTTGTACCTGCTTGAAGAAACTCTTAAATTCGCTTCTCTCACCTCCTCTCTATGATAAGATTTTTATTTTACCTCCTTTCACTGGTTGCGGAGGGTAGTACTGCCCTACCGTTTCCTGGTAAAGCATCCAGGAGTGTTCTTTACACTACTCCGCGTCATAAAGAAGACAAATTGAATATGAAAGATATTGCTTCAAATTTAAGATGTGTGCTGACCAAATAGGAAATTGTGGAATGGTTACTGACTTAATGTATACAAAAAACCGCTGAAATAGGCATTTGCCTATCTCAGCGGTTTTCTTAGCTGTCCAAATTTCATGTTCTTTGCATTACTTTCCCGTCATAGAATACCTCAAATGGAAATAGAAATCCGGTTGCGCTGACTAGGAATAGAAGAGGCTCTCCCTGCTTGTTTCTAGGTACTTCCGGTAATCTATCTTCGACTCTGGTTCACGAATCCACCATCTCAAACTTCCTCCTTCCGTTGTCCATAACTACAAAAATCATTACATAATGTGACACTATCCCATTGATAACAGTGTCCAGACATACCATTCATATGTGCAAACATCTTGCATTTGAGACAATACACCACGGGCATAGTGACATTGAAGTTGTTTTCCAGATAGCGGATATATTCAATCAGATCGCTTTTTCTCATGTTATACAATGTATTGTCCGCTTTTGGCTTAATAGGAGTTTTGAAAGACGAAATATCAATCATCATGAGAGTCCTCCTTTCGTTCTCCGTAACTGCAAAAATCATCTTCTCTTACCCTCATAGAATTTGATGATAGTAAACACTTATATCTCGGTAAAATCTCGTCATAACAATTCCCATATCTGCAATCTTTGCATCTGACCACAGGTACAGCGTCGATGGTGGGCGTATTGCATACCACATTCAAACAAGATTCAATAGCAGGAGTTTCTTCACCACTTGGTAAATTAGAAAGCCAACCAGTTAAAATTTTTTCTATATATTCTAAATCACCTAATCTCATGCTCACCCTCCTTACCTATGCGGCTCATACACATCGGGCAACACACAAATTTTTCCCCTTGATCTCCTGTCTCATAGCCGCAAACAGAGCAGGTATATTTGCGAGAAACAACATTCTTTCCGGCAGCATCGCTGTAACCCCAATCGACATCTGTAACAATCCACTGCCCGTATTTCACCTCTACAACATCGGCGGCGGGAATGGTATCAATTAAGGTTAGCGCATCTTCTGCCGCGCCATACTGTTCCAAAAGTTCTTTTACGTCCTCTCGTGCGATGTAATCAGCCATCATCAATCCTCCAAACTCATTTTTGTGCCGTAATATCGACAATGTGTAGATAGTAGGTCGATATGGTCTTGCCTATGGCAATTACTGCATACACCAGTTCCATTTTGTTTGGATGTCCACTTACCATGCTTCACAGGCGCATATTCGATAAGTTTTCCATCTTCATATGGAATTTCCGGGCAGTATTCTCCGCTCAATAAATTGTTGCTTCATATAATGACTCCTTTCTTCAATAGACTGCTGATTACAGTATGCACGAACATATTGACAGTAAAAGCTATGAAGAAAAGATTAAGTAATGAGCCAAAAAACAGCAATGAATCCCAGTGGATTCACTGCTGCTTCTAAGGCGTTAGTCCTCAAGAGATATTTCTAGGCGTTCAGCAATTTCTTCAGGCTTCATGCCGTTTTTTTGAGCCTTATTTAAAATAGCTTGGATTTTTTGTTTCTTTGTCTTTTTAGGTGGCTTTGGGAATAGAGTGTCGTTCTTTTTTTGCTCCAGTGATTTAATCTTTTCTTGAATCGCCTTGATTTTTTCGTCGAAAGCAGAAATAGCTGCCTGTTTCTTTGATTCGATCTCAGAAATAGAGGCCTTCATTTTTGCAATCTGAGCGTCAATCTCAGCAGCTCTTTCTTCAGGCGTACGGTGCGGACGTTTGGTCACGGATCCTTCCATAGAACAAACCACCTTTCTCTAAATTGGCTATGCATAATTTACCACAGTGAAGCGAAAAAATCAAGAGTGATTCAAGGATATGACCATCAATTATCAAATAATTTTACGAGAAATCATCTTCAAACAACATGATGTATTGGTCGAGGATTTGAAGATATCCTACAGGTTCTTTTTCAGCCCATACCTCGCCATTCAATGGTGTTGTATAGCAAAATGCCTCATCCGAACAAATTATCTGACCATCTGGCCAAATAAAATATTGTGTCTCCCAATTACATGCGTACCCTCGATCATGGACCGGAATGGATTCTATTCTGCCTTGTTGAAGGTATTCATCACATTTCAATCGCTCGTAAAACGGGCTGTTTTTCCAATATGGAGATAAGTGCAACAAACGTTTCTGACCATTTTCATATGCTAAAACCAAGGCAGTGGCTTTAGCATATTTATGGGTGAAATAACATCTTGTCACAAGCGGAAAATGACGTTTGGGGTCCTCCAGCATATTGTGGCTAATTTTACATTCACCCTCTTTTTTGTCGAGTGTTTCGCAGACGATCATTATCCCCAAATTCTTGCTCCATTTTTGTGCTAATCGATATTGCCGTGACATTTTTGTCTCGTCGAATGTTGGAATTTCGTCTACAGGTAACCCTTCAAACCATTGGGTATCCATAAAGAAAAACTCATCTGCTTTTATATTTTTCGGATAAATATCATCTTTTTTTGCTTTCAATCTTTTCGTATATCTTTTAATTGGCCATTTTTCGCCTCGATTACATTTATACCGGAAGCCATCTACATTCATTCTAATTGGAATATAGGTGGCACCACCATTAAAAGTCATGAGCTGTGGAAAAAGTTTTTCGGGGCCAACGTCCAAGAGTTTGATTAGGGGATAACGATATTCTTCTGGGATTTCTTCATCTCCAATCTCCCACGCAGCTATTTTTTCAGTTGGAACAGAAAATGAGGCAGCTAAATCTTCTTGGGAATACCTTTTTTCTTCTCTAATTCGGCGGAGATTGGTAATGAGTATATTATAATTTCCATTCCATGGAAGTTCAGTTTGCTCCGGCAGCAGGAGTTGTGTATTTTCCGACTGTATAGCCTCAGTTGGGAGGTCTAATAAATCATCCCTTTTATTTTCTTTGTGTAAATTGTCTTCTGCTTCTTTTGATATATTATTCTCAGGTTGACTGTGTGTTTTTAATTTATTGAGTAGGTTAAAAATATGTTCAATTTTATCCTGAGGAATTGCTCTCTCTCCACGCTCATAACGTCCTAATGCTCTACGGCTGCAGCCAAGCATCTCGCTGAATTTTGTTGCGCTGATACCCGATTCCTCACGTTTAACCTTGAGTATATGACCATCCAACCGGTCAGTATTTAAAAGTGTTGAATCCTCATACGACATTTTAACCACGGTATTTATTTTGGTTCCATCTTCACGATATTGGATCATATCTAACTTATGTTTTGCCATCCTTCCAAAAGTATATCCATTTACTTCTAAATGTGTAAACTGATAGACCCCTTCAATATACTCAAATTGCGGAAATAATTCCGAAACATGGATTTGGAATAAATGCAATATGGCTGGTATCGTTTCCGGAATAATTGGCCTCTCTCCACGTTCGTACCGCTTAATTGCTCTTCGGCTGCAATACAAGTAATCCGCTAGTTGAGATATCGTCATGTCTTTGGATTCCCGCAGTTCACGAAGTCGATTGATTGCTATATCACTTCTCGGCCAAAGTACCTTTTCCTGCACATTTACCAGCCTCCTTTACCAAATAGTCTAGCGACATTTTTAGGCTCCGTCAATAAGACCAGCGGGCCGTTTTTGGCACACCCTATTATTCTTCACTATCTGAAATGAAGAACAATGTTTAGCTTACAGTAGATGAGCTGCTACATGATTCGGACAATGTTGTTGTCAGTTCCTGTCTTATGACAGTCTTGAGCATATTTAGATTGTAAATTCAAAAGAAGGAAGGGAGAGTGTGAGAGTGAGCAGATGACTCTTGATTTGCGAAGAAGGAAATTGCTGTAAGGGGAATGGAAGGATATGAATCAAAAAGAGAGGCTATACCTTATATGTTGGAAAAGCGATGGAGCCAAAGCCGTCATCAGTGGTTTTCAGATAGAAGCAATCCGGCACAGTGAGAAAAAGTGGTATGCCGGAGAGCCACAGATGGATATTATCCGTGAGGCTACACCGGTGGATTTGAAAAGATATCCAGCAGAAGGTGAAAGAGAGAAAAATGAGAGATTGAATTACCTAAACAAAAAATTGCGCGAGGGAGTTCGCTTTCTATCCAGTAAAGGGGATACGCCCGTTCTGATTAAGGAATGGTGGTGCTTCCCAAAAGGCACTAAATGGGAAACTGTTCAAAGTGCAGTAGCAGAAAGTGTAGGCATAATACAGAAGGAGGTTTAAAAATAAGCAGAAAATAAAAAGAAGGGGTTAAGGAAATGGATAAAATGATTTTACCGGCTCAAATGGAGTACACAGAAAGCTATATTCCACCGCACTGTCGCCGCCCGCGTATGAGGACTGTAAACAAGGAAATAACGGTCCGGATTCCATGTGTTAAGCAGGCAGAGGCTCCCATAGCCTTTCGGCATTCGGAATGTGGTTTTCGTAAAATAGTGGAATACCGCCTTTGGGATGGACGTTTGTTTTGGCGTGCATACAAATATCATAAAAACCACTGGCTTGAATATTCATTGGAGGATCTAAAAACGAAGTTTACAAAATGGGCATATATTTACGCAGGAGATACGGAGGAAGAAGCCAGGGAGAATATAGAACATGCTGCACACCGTTTTCTTGTTTTAAATAACGAGGAAGTATGGGTGGAAATAGGAGAACCAAGGTATGAGATAATAACATTTGGTTTGGGGCATAATCATGCGGAGACAGGACTATTTATTGCACAAAGCTATAATGAAAACATCGCTGCAGAGCGCTATTTCAATGCTCTCCAGCGAGGAGAAGCAGTTAAAACAGCCCTTGAGATTGCAATGGCTCGCGGTGATACAAATTCGATAGAAGGTATCAAAAACAGCCGATCCATCGAAGTGATGATTCCGGAAGCGGTACACTGCAATCCGGCAGTGGAAGCGGGAACAGGCAACCCGATTTTTAAGGAAGTGGAAAATATCATTCGAAGTTCTCCGGATAGCTATACCGCGGGAATGATTATAATGGCCAAAACGGAAGAGCGGGTATAATGGGATGAATGGAGGGGGTTTATGCCGACAATAATTATACGAGAACAGAATGTTGATGGATGCGGTGGATTTGCTGATGTATGCGTTCAATGCAATGCTCCAGTTACTTCAGGGCAAATATTCATCACGAGCTGGTACGTCTTACGAAAGAACTCAAGGATTCAGAAACTTCTGACGTAGCTATGGAGGCGGTGGAGAATGTTTTGGGTGACAAGGCTAAGTGTATCAGTTATTATTTGATTGAGTTTTAAGATGACTTCCGGATCTTTTATTAGGACGATGATCTGTAAAATGAAAAGGGGAGCTCCCGCTTGGTTATAAAACCGGGTGGGGGCTCTCCTTTCATATTGTTCTATACTGTTATGCGTTTAATATCCAGCGTATTTTTCTCCCTTCAGGAAACTTTGTCGGTTTCTTGCGCGGTCGTGAAGGGGTGTTCCAGCCGGCGGATGCAGGTACTATCTGGTCTGGGGTAAAGCCGACAGCTCTTAAGCTGGCTCCCGATTCCGTTTCCAGGGTATAGGTGACAAATTTACGGTATCCCATATTTTTCCCGGCTTTGATCGCCAGAGAATATAATTTACTGCAAACATTTTCATAATAGGGATTTGCACAGCATCGATTGATTTCCAAAGTATAACGGTCTTTTGCCAGAATTCGTGATTTTGGTATACTTGCAATCACAACGCCGACGGGTTCTTCTTCTGAATCGGAAAAGAGCGCAATGGAAAACTTATGCCCGTAGGGCGCGTCATTATGCCGATGATATTTTTGTACGTACTTTTGGGCGTCTTTTAAGGTGATTGGAAATGGTTCTAAATTGGACACTAGGACATGAGAACCATCAAGTGGAAGCAGTTTGCCATATTCGCCGTCGCCAATATCGTCTTGAACAATGACAAGGTGTTCCCATTTTTTATACACTGTTCGGCACAATTTTCTGTCTTTGTCTCGAACTTTTAATTCTCCGCGAACCGGCTCTGAAAACAGTTTTTCGATAGAATAATCGATTACAGGCAATGCGTTGATAACTGGATTTGTACAGACAGGCGGATCACTGGACAGAAAATGATAAACGCAGATGTTAAAAGGCATACGCCAATGAACGAGGTCCATGACGCGGTCAAATTCTTCATCGGTGAAGGTCCGTTCTATCCGGTAATATTGCTTTCCTATGCAGACCTTAAAAATATGGTAAACCTGTTTGTCTTGGTACATAGTATTTCCTCCATTCGTCCTCAACAGTTCTTACTGTGATTATGAGAGAAAATCTGCTTCGTGAAAGACCAACTATGATACACGGCATATTTTTATGGAACAGGTTCCTGCATATTTAAAACGACAAATAAGGCAGACGAGAAGGAGATAAAGATATGAAAACAAGAAATGAGGGTTGATATTTATGGACGATGAAAGGAATTTGTTAATTATGAACGATCCACGGCGCGTTTCAGCGCAGAGTGAGATGGACGCAATCGTACGGCATATTCAAACTGACATCAGTACGGGAGGAAACGCGCAGTACTATTTGACGGTTTTACCTTTGCTTCTTGAACGGTTGAAAAAGGCCTATGATAATCTTACTGCGGTAGAAGCAATCCTACTTGCAGAACTGGAAAAACAAAGTAGGGAGCAGAATGGCGGTAAGTAGCAGAAATTAAGGTATGACAGTGTGGAAGATAAGAGAAAGGAGTCCCCTATTATGGAGATAGTAATGATGGATAACCACAAATTTGAAGTTGTAGATTTTGTTCCTACAGGATATGAAATATGGAACATCGGCCGCAATATGATTGACGGTTATCTGCCTTTATGCAGGCTGGCTTTTTTTCAGCCTTTTCCGGGCGCACGTCAGGTAGACACTGAAAGCCTGAAGGCTATTAAGACAGAAGGAGCCCAAATAATCCTTGCGGCAGTTGGCGGAGGTCATAACACTCTGAAAAAAATGGAGGATTTTTTAAAACGGTACGGCTCAGTAAAACCGGGAGATAAAAATTACTATCGGGTAGAAAAGATAAAGAAGGCGCTGCCTTATATGCGTCAGATCAAATGGCATTAGCGCCTACACAATACTTTGAAAAGGAGATATGCCAAATGGCTCATAGGGAAGAACAAAAATTGCGATCTATTGCCGTGTTGCGTGTGAAAATAGCGATGGGACATTGCTGGATTTGCAAAAAGAAATGATGCGGAATTACGCCAAACAGGAAAACTACAGAATTGTAGCAGAGATTGGAGAAGTTGGAAGCGGTCTTAATATGAATCGTTCGGGCCTTAACCAGGTAAAAGACCTGGTATGTCAGCGTGCCATTGATGCAATTTTGACGAAAGACTTCGCACGTATTGGCCGGGATTACATAGGTGTACTTAATTTTGAAGAAGAACTTAGAAGGCAAAATATTGCTATTATTACCTTAGATGACCAACAAGACATGGAGGGCGGCATATCAATCACACAGGTGCTGATTCACGAGCTTTATAAAAACGAATATACTTTTTGCAGTACACATGATAACGATTGTACCGGAACTAATATTAAGTATGGCGAGAAGGAGGAATAAGAATGGGTAAGGACTACACAAATATCCTAAAACGTATCATTGATGATGAGTTGGAGGGACGCTGCTCTGAAAGCGAGTGTACCCAATGGCTTTATGATATGGGTCTGACAGCAGATGACCTTACAGAACTTGGCTACGGTTACCTCAATGATTTGATGGAGGGAAATTAGCGAGATGGCAGATAATCTACATCGGATAAACAGTCCAATCTGAAAAGGAGAAAGCGATTGAAAGATTTAGAAAAGCTAGTAGAAGAGTGTAAGAAAGATCTCGATGAGATTGGGATTCCGTACCGTACTGTTCGGAATTGGCTAATAAATACCAGCGCTAAATGCAGATGGGGGCAATGCAGACGGGTTTCTACTGATATATTCGACATCAGTATTTCACACCGCCTGCTGCAGGATGACGTACTGGATATTGCTGCAAAAACCACTATCATTCATGAGCTGTTACATACGGTTGATGGGTGTTCTGGACATAAGGGAAAATGGAAATTACTTGCTGAAAAAGTTAACCATGCCTATCCACAGTACAAGATTAAGAGGACTACCTCTTCGGCTGAAAAAGGTGTTGAAGAATTGAGAAGAACCTATCAAAAGAACTATAAGGTCGTCTGCAGTGGATGCGGGCGTTGTTGGTACCGACAGAAAGCAAGTAAGATTGTTCGGCAGCCTGGAAGATTCAAATGTGGAAAGTGTGGCGGTAAGCTGAAGGTATATAGGATGTAAATAAAACTCAGAGACGAAGAATGAGAAGCAGCCGGAAGGAGGATTTTCTTCCGGCTGCTTTTGTATCTTCCACTCAAGCCAAGGGCTATGCACTGAAGAAATTGCAGTATTAAAATGGGAAAAACTTCTTGATATTTTTACCCTTGTGAGTTCATCGCATATTCATGTTGCAATTATGTGAAGAAAGGAGAGACAGGCAGTTGAAACAGGGTAGTTTCAGTGAACAGTCTGGGAATTGTATGAAGTATTCGCTGATTAACGTAGAAGTAGACAAAGGAGAAACTGTTGATGGGTATTGGGTTCAGAATGTAACAGGGTCGCTGAAAGACGCAGCGAAGATCGCCAGAGAGACAGAAAAAGCCAATGGCTATCGAATCAAGATAGCCATTGTAAACGAGATTAACAGCACAACCCCGCTTTTGGAATATTGGCGGGGACTAAAAAGAATAGCTTGATGGAGGGAGATATGCAAAAAAGAGAATCTTCCGCTCCCGGATATGAGAGCGGCACAATGGAACAAGAAGAACCACGTGTTGCAGATATTATTCTATGGCAGCTTGGTGGCCGGCGGTTTCAGGTAATGACTGGCTCTAAAAATTTCCTTTCAGACGGAAATACGCTGTGTATGACGCTTGCCAGAAATGGAAGCGGGGCCAATAGGCTGCATATTACTTTGGAGATGGATGATACCTATACGATGCGGTTCTTTCATTTTACCCCAAGTCGGTTAAATTCCAAAACGCTAAAATGGTCCGAGGAAAATACGAGGGAGATTGCAGAATACGAAGGAATATATGCTGAAGATCTCTGTCGGATATTCACATCGGTCACTGGTTTGGAAACACAACTTTAGTGAGGGAAACATGAGAAAAATCACAGACGGTATTTATCAGCATAGAGGATACATGATTATTAAGGATGAACAGGGGATCTGGGTAGAAAACCATTTGTATCTTTTTAAAACATGGAATGATGCCCGGGAATTTATTAACCAGCTGATTGACGGGACAAACAAGAAGGAGCCGGTGATTATAGGAGAATGGAAAATAGAAACATAATTTGTATTAAAGTTCCCGTTTAGATCTTATGTGCATAAAAGCACTGGAAGAGTATTTGACTCTTTCAGTGCTTTTATCATTTCTCGTTCTTGTCTGGAGGAATGAATTCCAAAAGGTCTTCAATCTTACAGTCTAAAACGGTGCAAATTCTTGCGAGTACATCTATATCTAATCGCGTAATGTCATTGTTGCAATAATGATTGATTTGTGACCTTTGCATTTCTGCCCGATGACTTAGCTTGTTTTTACTGATATTTGCTTTTTGAATCAGATCCTCCAATTTAATATGAATTGTGCCATAATTATTATTTTCCATGGACTCACCTCTGTTCTGTCAATTTCTGTAAAATCTTGTAAAACGATTTGTGTTGACAAACATAGTCTACCTAAAATAGAATAGTTTTATAAGTTCTAATAAGTCTTGTTAGACTTCTTGAACAGGGTAGAATAAATCAGACATAGGCGAGGAGAGCTTCAGTTATGAGTATGAGGTCAGTTTACCGAAAGATTGCAAGGCAAAATGGTATTACTATTAAGGAATTGAGAGCAGAAATGCAGGACATGATTAATGCCGCATGGACTAATCCGCAAAATAACGGAGTTATGCGCGCATATCAATCTCAAGTTCATTCTAAAGGGGAGATTCCTACCCCAGATGAGGTAATACGGTATGTTGCGTGCAAGGTCAACAGCTATTAATGAAAATCCATTTAGACTGTCCCGCAGATAAAGTGAGAACAGGTTAGAGTATATTCGGGACTGTTGCTTTATGAGAAAAAGCAAGTCGGAATTTCATCAAGTTTTTGGCCTGAAGTTACGGTTCCTGAGAGAGTCTTTTGAAATGACGCAGCAACAAGTCGCTGATATTCTTCATTTACATCGTTCCACTTATGCGTATTATGAATTGGGAATTTCAGAACCATCTCTCGCAACACTAAGAAACCTTGCAATTTTATTTGGAATATCTCTAGATGATTTATTGGATATCAATACGCATCGGAATAAAAAATTAAGTCAACGAATGCGGCGGCAGGGCGCATATTTTGATTTTTGAAGGTAAAGAGAAATGGATATGCGCTTTGCTTTTGCACATAAGGACATGCCGGAAATGGTCAAGCCATTGCACCAAACAAATTGAGCATTTTTTATGCAAAGCGGTAATCTGCTTTTATGTAGGGCGATATGGGGATTTTGACCGTATGGCACAGGACGATGCAGCAGTCTGATTTTATAATCTGCCGTGTTGGTGTATCATAGACCGAGGCTGCGCGATTTATAGAATATGTACAGAGCAATGAAAAAGAGATTATAAACCTGGCGGATCAAAAATTTATGTCAGCATAGGACATGAAGATTGCAAAAGTGACCAGCACTAAGCAAGAGTAGATGCTATCCCTGAACGGGACATCTACTCTTTTTATATTTATAGGGCCCACGTTAACGCATATTTCGATTGAGGGTAGTGAAGAAAGGAGAAAGTTATGTTAAAGACCAGGAAATTTAAAAGGACAATATTACCGCGGACGCATCAAATTGCAGAGGGGGAAAGAGACGCTTTTAAACAAGCGTGCAATGATGGCTCAATGTATTATAAAGCTAAAAACGCCGGAATTTTTTACTGTCTACGATGTAATGCCGTCGCCCGTATAAACGAGCATGGAACCATCTGCTGTGAGAACTGTGGAAATACTCATATACGGGAAGCAAAATTAAACGGTTATGAAAAAAGAATCCGAAGCTGTGAACAAATAGACGGCTTCATTACCGTTAAGGATTCCATAATAATCTGCAAAGAAACAACGCAAGGTTTGGAGACCTTTTCATATGATGATG
>OLOJ01002035.1_pt1 | contig 17359 bp, 16 predicted proteins | sample 1672251 | NCBI WGS metagenome assembly OLOJ01 (sample SAMEA3136664, study PRJEB25190) | human gut metagenome | biome: human gut; feature: human-associated habitat; material: faeces | place: Austria | collected 2013 | reverse complement strand
TCAGCCCATGCGAAAGCTCCCGCCCTCTGGTTTCGGAAGTGTTGAAGCTGTCAATGGTTTCTTTGCCTAAAATTTCTGAAATTTCTTTGAGCGTCGTTTTTTCCTTGCCGCCCAAGAAAAGCGTGGTGTCGCAGTTGCCGACTATGGTATCGGCGTTGTCCTTGTAGATTGCCTTTAGCTGTGACTGGCTCTGCAAGATGATTGACGCGGAGATTTCCCGGCTCCGTATCGTTGCAATGAGCTTTTCAAACTTTGGTATCTGCCCGATATTCGCAAATTCATCAAGTAAGCACCTAACATGGACGGGAAGCCGCCCGCCGTATTCATCATCTGCCTTGTCGCACAAGAGGTTGAATAGCTGTGTGTAGAGAATACTCACGACAAAGTTAAAGGTGTCGTCGGTGTCGCTGATAATCACGAAAAGGGCGGTCTTTCTGTCGCCTATGGTGTCAAGCTCCATTTCGTCGGTTTCCATAAGCTCCCGCAGCTCCTTAATGTCGAATGGGGCTAACCTCGCGCCGCATGAGATAAGTATGCTTTTTGCGGTCTTGCCCGCCGCAAGTTTGTATTTTTTGTACTGCTTGACTGCAAAATGTTCCGGGTCTTTTTCTTCCAGACGTTCAAACATGAGGTCAACCGGGTTCTGGAAATCCTCGTCGTCCTCGCGGGCTTCCGACGCATTTATCATTTCAAGCAGCGTCGTGAAGTTCTTCTCGTCCTCCGGGGCTTCATACCAGATATAGCCGATTAGCGCGGTGTAGTAGAGCTTTTCCGCTTTCACCCAGAAATCCTCGCCGGATTTTTCCCCGTCGCCTTTGGTGTTGGCGATAATGGTATTGACTAACTTCAAAATGTCCTTTTCGCTCCGCAGATAGGCAAAGGGATTGTATTTCATGGATTTTTTGAAGTTAATCGTATTTAGCACTTTGATACGGTATTTGTACCGCTGTAACATTTTCCCGGTTTCCAAAATCAGTGTTCCTTTCGGGTCAGTGACGATATACGACGTTGGAAAATCCTTTGACGTACATTGCATGAGCGACGGTTTCACAAAGAACCGGGTCTTGCCGCTGCCGGAACCGCCGATTACAAGGATATTTTTGTTTCTTGCGTATTTCGGCTGCTTCGGGCGGCTGTTCATGGTAAGCCGTTCCGTCTGCGTTAGGGGGATATTGTTCTCAAATACCGGGTCGGTGTACGGCTTTATGTCGTCAGCCCCGCCCCAACGCGCCGAACCGTATTCTGTCCCGCGGCGGTATTTCTTCGCGTTCTTGCCTTTGGTGTAGATAATCAGCCGGACAATGACCGCCCCCGCAATGCCTAAAGCTAAGTCTGCCGGGTGGAAGCTCGGCGCGATACTGGAAAAGGCGGCTGTAAAACCGTCCCCAAGATGTAGCAGCTTTGCGCTTGCGTCCGCGCCGGGGGAGAGCCGGACAGCCGCGCCCGCTTTATCAAAGAGCCAGACAAAGAGCAGATACGGGAGATTTAGGATAAGCAGCTTCTTGATTTCCGGCTTCATAGCGATACCTCCCTGTCCTTGTTCTTGACCTTTGCCCGTTCCGCGTTCTTGCCCTGGGCGGCTTCTTTGAGCGTAGAGAGCAGCTTTCGGATAGAGGGCTTTTTCTCCTGTGTCAGCTTCTTTGCGGAAAACTCCTTAAAGGCTGCGGTCAGCACGTCCGCGTCCCGCCCCTTGAAAAAAACCAGATAGCGGGGCGGGCTTTCCGTTGCGTCCTTTTTCAGCGCAAAGTCGATACCGTACTTTTTCGCCGTACTCTCAAAGGCTTTGATATTGCCCTCGGTAATCTCAATGTTGGAAACGCCCGCGTTCTGCTTCATAAGCTGCTTTAAGCTCTGCTTGCCCTGTGGCGGTTTTGCAAGCTGCTTTTTGCCCTTTGACAGTATGGCTTTCATTGCCTTTTGGAGCGTCTGGGCGGTCAGCTTCCCGGTCTTGATGTAAAGGGCTATGGTCTTTTCGTTTACTTCGTCCTGCAATTTGTCGCGTCCTCCTTTCGCGTTTCTTTATGGGGCGGCGGTCAGATACGCACCCGCAGCCCGTTCAAGTCCTCGGCTCTGATACCCACAAGATACCAGTTGTCGCCGTACTCAATCCGGGTCGGCTTCCACTTGCCCCGCACGAATACGTCAAAGCACTCGCCGCAATGCAAGCCCCCGTAGTAGCTGTTTAAGTCAAAGCGGATGTCGTAACGGTCGGTGCGCTCGTCAAATACCAATGCTCCTGTCATTTTCTGTGCCATAATAAAATCCTCCTTTTGTGGTTGTGGGTGGTTACAGGCTTTCGCCCTCGTTGCATGAATAATAGTCCGGGTCGCCGTACTGCGGCTTTTTCGGTGACAGTGCGCCGCTTGCCATGTCATGGGCGACAAGGGAAGTGTAATAATTGCCGATAGTGGACGGGGCGTTGAAAAGGGCTGCTTTCAGATATTGCTTGATGTTGCGGATTTTCGTTGTGTTCTCCCGCATACAGTCAAGCACAAAGCGGATATGCTCGCCGTCCAGTTTCATAAACTTAGATTTCACAAGCTCTGCCGGGTAGTCGTCCCCCGCAATCCGCACCCGCTTTCTGGCGGTGCATACGGTTTCAAGCATGAGGTCTACAATCTCGTCAAGCCTGTCACTGTCAAACTTCATGTCCTGTTTGAGAATGTGGTAGTCGATATTGTCCTTAATGATTTCCCGGTATATATCAACTGCGCTCTGTGCTGTCGCTTCCGTTCCTTTCCGTTCCGGCGGAGTAGCCGCTTCTCTGCAAGGAGAGGGGTTAGGGGAAAGGATAGGAATGGAATGGGTACTTTGTTCATCAGTAATTATTTTTTCTTTTTTTGGTAAGTCAGTTCTTTGTATATCTTTATTTAATTGCATTGGATTTTCCAACGTAGGTTTTTCCAATGTTGGTTTTTCCTGCGTTGGATTATCCAATGTTGGATTTTCCAATGTAGGTAAATCCGGCGTAGGCGGCTGCGGCTGCTCGAATATCACATAGTCCGCGCCCCGCAAGCGTCCTTTCTCGTCGCGCTCCCTTGAACGGACGATATACCCGGCGCGTTCAAGCTCCTTAATGGCTTCGCGGATAGCGTCTATCTTCTCCCGGTTGATAAGGGATAAGCCTTTCAAGGTGTAGTCCCAATCTTCGGGGAGTGACAGCATTTGCGACAACAGCCCCTTTGCCTTTAGGGAAAGCTCCTTGTTGCGTAGGTGGTGGTTGCTCATTACGGTGTAGCCCTTGTTCCGTTCCACTCTGAAAACTGCCATAGTTCATAGCTCCTTTGCTTTGGATTTGTTACGCAGTAGAAGCGCGGTTTCGGGGGATAAGGTATAAATCCCTTTCCGCGCCAGATACGCGCCCGGAAAACCGCTTGTAGCAAGGCTTTTTCTGCCCCTACTGCGTAACAAAGGGCATGAAAAAAGCGGCGTTCCTGTTCTCCCATGTAGAGAGTAAGAAACGCCGCTTCTGCGTCGTATTCAGTTTTTAGTACAATACCCTGCTTGTCCGTCGCTCGAAAAACCTTGATTTTCCAGTGTTTTCAAAAGTATCGTTATCTAACGTCAGCTTTTGACCGCCCTGCATTTACTGAAATGATGGAACTGGTCGAGCAGCGGCGGGTGCGAACGATTATTGTAAAAGACCTGTCGCGCCTTGGCCGCAACTATCTGGAAGTCGGGCGCTACACGGAAGTAATCTTCCCGGAGAATAAGGTGCGGTTCATTGCCATCACGGATGGCGTGGATTCCGCTGCCGGAGATAACGAATTTGCACCGTTCAAAAATATCATCAATGAATGGTATGCCAAGGACATCAGCCGCAAGGTCAAGTCGGCGTTCAAGGCAAAGGCACTGCGTGGGGAATACACGGGCGCGTACCCGCCGTATGGTTATGACCGTGACCCCAATGACCGCCACAAGCTCGTTCCGAATCAGTACGCATGGGTCATCAAGGAAATTTTTCAAATGGCGCTTGCGGGTAAAAGTTGCAGCATCATTGCAAAGGAACTGGGCGAAAAGCAAGTTCTCCGCCCACAGGCGTACCTGCACGAAAAGTTTGGAACTTTTGCGTCAGATATTGTTCTGACCTATCCGTATGCGTGGGATCACAGCACGGTTCGTGCCATTCTGATGAATCAAGTCTACATCGGGAATATGGTGCATTTCCGCACCGGCACACAAAATTTTAAATCTAAAAAGATGATTTGGAAGCCCGAAACGGATTGGGTCGTTGTGGAGGGAACGCACGAAGCGCTGGTGGATGCCGAGACTTTCTGGACGGTGCAGGAACGCATCAAGGTCAAGCAGCCGGGCAAAAAGCGCAGCGAGAATAACATCTTTCGCGGCATCATGTTCTGCGGGGAGTGCGGCAAGCGCATGGCATTTTGTAGCCGCAAAAAAGATGAACGCCGTAAGTCGCTGGGTACATTCAGCTGCAACGCCAATCGGCGCTACGGCGGCAAGGTGTGTACCACGCATTATATCTCGCTGGAACAGGTCAAGGCTATCGTTCTGGCGGACATCCGCCGCCACGCTATGCTGGCTGCCGAGGATACTGATGCGTATGCGGACTATCTGATGGGGTTGTCACAGGCCGGGCAGCTGAACGAGCAGAAAGCCATGAAAAAAGAGTTGGACGCAGCCCAGCGCCGCCTGTCCGAACTGACCACGCTGGTGCAGCGCATCTACGAGGATAACGTGTTCGGACGGCTCTCGGATGACCTCTATCAGACCCTATCTGCCAAGTATGAAGCGGAAACAAAAGAATTGAAAACCCGCGCCGCAGAAATTCAAGCGTTGCTTACAGAAGCAACCACCAAAACGCAGGGCATACAGGATTTCGCCGATTTGGTCGCCCCGTATGCCGATATTACGGAGTTGGACGAGGAACTGGTTCACACGCTGATTGAGAAAATCATCGTCCACGAGAAAGAGATAATTGACGGTGAAACGGTTATGCGCATCGAAATCTACTACCGCTTCATCGGCAAAACCAGCGATTGTCTCAATCGCTCCGTAGCCCCCATAAAAACAAAAACAGAATCCGTCGTTGCAACGGATTCTATTGCTTGACGAATGTGGTGCGTAAAAAGTAAAGCGCCCGGGAGATTCCCGTACGGGTCACCAAACTAAGCTTCTGATTTTCTTCGATGATGCGTTGAAAATTAGGAGCTTTTTTATTACCCTTTTTGCAAGTACCACAATCGTACCACACTTTTAAAATAAACGCAAGCCCTGTAACATGGGAACAGGATTGCCGCGGAGTAAATTATAGCCGCGGCAATCCTGTTTTTTGTTGTTCCTTTAAAAATTATAAAAGCGTGGATTGGAAAATTGTAAAGGAGCTTTTGCGGCATATCCTCGCTTTTTAAAATTATGGCTGCGGTATTCCACAGTCACCTTGACAACTATCCAACCTCACTTTTGTCCGCTAATCGCGGAACAACCCGCAACCCCTTATCCCGGTGGGATAACACGGGCAAAGATTGGGAAAACGAAAGTGAGGACACGAAAATGAAAGAGACTGTTAAGACTTCCCGGACGGCTGGTTACTTGGAGAAAATTTTCCGCGCGTTGAATGTAAAGTATTTCAACGGTGAGTTGGAGGAGCCTATCATCACGATACAGAGCACGCCCAGAGCCTACGGACACGTCACCGTAGCCAAGGCATGGCAGAGAGGAGACACAACCCGCCATGAGCTTAACATCGGCGCTGGGACGCTTGCACGGCCCATAGAAAACGTGGTGGCGACCACCCTCCACGAGTGTGTACACTTGTGGAACCTTCAAAACGGCATACAGGATTGCAGCAGGGGCGGCGCATACCACAACAAAAAATTTAAGGAGGCCGCCGAGGCCCGCGATTTGAAAATCAGTTACGACCCGCGCGTTGGATGGAGCATCACCGAGCCGACCGACGCGCTGTGTGAGTTCATTTTGGAACAAGACTGGCAGGACATCAGCATGAACCGCATTGAAGATTTCTACGCCCCGCGTGGCAAGGGCGCAGGGGACGCCACGGGCAAGCCGACAGGAAGTAACCCCAACAGCCACAGCATCAAGTATGTTTGCCCCTGCTGTCACAACAGCGTGCGAGGGACAAAGGTTGTGCGCATAAAATGTGCCGACTGCGACATGATGATGACCGCACAATAAAGAGAACCGGGAGTGAAAGCTCCCGGCTTTTTGCTGCAAAATTCGGGCCGCAAGCGGCCTTACTCCATTTTGATGTCTACTATTCAAAACGAGTCAACTTTATTCGTGGTGGGGTAACAAGCTGTTACCTCACCGGTTCTTTTCTACGTTTCTACGAGCGAATGCTTTTACAAAAAGAGGACGGTGCAGGTCGTTAAAACGACTGCGCCGTCCCCGTTTTTGAGGTTTTGATGTCAACTTCTCAATTTAGGAACCGTCCCCATTTTTCTCGCCGTAATCACGATAACTGCCAGTGCGAATCTCTTTTTCATTTGCTAACTCCTACCTTATTATAATAATAGACACTGCTTTTCAAAAAACAAACTCGTAGAAGAGTGTTTCTTCTACGAGTTGCCGGTTGCTTATAATTTATTATTTTTCAAAAAGCCATTAGCAAAGGATGCCCACATCTTCCGGAGGGCAACTCTTATCAGCCTCACCGGGAATCACTGTGCCCCACCAGTCGGTGTTGGAGTCTCCACCGCTCGGCTGAGACGGCTGTGCAGGCTCGGGATTGCTCGGCTGCGCCGGTTCAGGGTTACTAGGCTGTGCCGGTGCCGGGTCAGGCTGCGCAGGAGCCGGAGCAGCAGGCTCCGGATTACTGGGCTGTACCGGCGTAACGGGAGCGGACGGCGTAGCGGGAGCAGACGGCGTAACCGGCGCAACAGGTGCCGGATTAGTCGGCGTCACGGCAGCACTGTTGCTGGAACCGCTGTTTTTATAAGTCTTGTTGCTGGTCGTGACCTTCTTCGGCTGTTCAACCGTCACTTCGTAGATGGCACTCTCCTCACCAGCAGTCGCTGTGATGGTTGCATTCCCAGAGGAAACAGCAGTTACCTTCCCATTGGAATCGACGGTAGCGACCTTCTCGTTGCTGGACGACCACTCGATGGTGGTCTCGGCGGCAACCTCTTTGGGGGCAACAGTTGCCTTAATGGTGTGAGAGTTACCGACCGTCAGTTTGCCTTCGTTGGAATCGAGCGTGATGCTTTCAACCTCATAAAACGCTTTCACATGAGTTGTCTTCTCGGTGACCTTTTCGCCATCCTGCAAGAGGGTCGTAGTGATGTCGCACTCACCTGCTTTAAGGACCTTTACCTTGCCGTCCTTATCGACGGTGGCGACTTCCTCATCGCTGGAAGCGAAATCAAACGAAATGTTGGACGCATCTTCCGGCTCGCATTTCGCTTCGATTGCGGTTTCATCGGTATCGTTGAGTTTGACTTCCAGGGTATCGGGAACCTTCAACTCTTTCGCGGATACCTTGACGGTGATGACGCAGACATCCTGCATCTCAGTATCCTTGACTGCTGCGGTGATTTCAGCCTCACCGGCTGCGACTGCCGTAACGGTGCCGGTCTCATCAACCGTAGCAACACTCTCATCGGAAGAAGTCCACGCGAGCGTCAGCTTCTCAGCCGCCTTGGCAATCTTTTCATCCTGTGCAGCAGTTTCTGCTGTAGCAGACTCACCGGTTGCGATGACAGGCGTTTCTGCAGGCGCATCCTCCGTGCCGAAATTCACCGGCAACGTGATGCTCTCTCCCTTTTCGAGGGTCGCAGCATTCGGAACCGAGATGTTCGTGACCTTAACGCCACATCCTACCAGGCTGAGCGCCATAGCCGCAGTCGCAATAACTGCCAATACGATATTCTTTTTCATAAAACACTCCTTCTCGGCATCTAGCGCCGAGGCTACTTTTTAATTTTGCCGCCGCCACTCTATTGATAAGTGGCGGCTTTGGATTCTTTTAAATCGGGGACGGGGGAGATCGCTGCGCGACTCACCGTCCCCGATACATCACGCAGTTTCCAGATACTCCCGCAAGGAATCTGCAACTCCTTCCTGTATGGAATTGTCCCAGACTGCGTATTTGTTTTCCGGGTATCCGCCTACAAATATTGAAGCATCCGATAGTTGCCATTTTGACACGGGCTTGCCATCTTCCACCTTGATGATGGTCGGTGCACCGATACGCTTCTCCCCGACATCAATTTCATTTTTCTCCGGGTCGGAGACGGTGTACTCGGCCAGGTAGTCATCCAGCCAGGTTAGCAGTTCGGTGTAGCCTTCCCCCGCTGGTCTGGTTTGCACTGGTGCGGCAGTATCCGAGTTGTAGGTGTATATATCCCGATATAGGTCTACCTGGCAGTAGTCCATCGTGACCCCTTCACTTGTAGCAACAGCGGCAAGCACAGGGAGCAGGTTGCGACAGTAGGGACAGCGCGGATAGGCAAACAAGATATAACCGTCTTTTTTCGCGCGTGCTTCCACCGCGGTCACAGGTGATAGCGGCACCGAGAAGGACAGATTAACATCCCGGTACGTATATTCTGTGTAGCCGGGAACAGCGCGCCCATTATACGCCCGGTAACTGCGGGCAACTATTGCTCCCGGCGAGCTGCCAAGGAGTAGCAGCACAGCCATCCCAGCAGTTGCCACAGCATAGGCTATGTACGGTGCGGTGTGGGATAGTTTTTGCATCCATTTATCACCTTCCTTTTATATTATAGCACATCAGCACGTAAGAGCAAGATTCAAATCGTCTCCATGTAGACGATTTTTCCCTTAGCAAATCGGTACAATAAATATACTTTATTGTACACGGTGGTGAGGGCAAATGCTACTACAGGAGGCAATTAAGCTGCGCATTTTGGAGCTTGCAGACGAGCGCGGCTACAGTGTCAACAAGCTGGCTGAGCGTTCCGGCATTGCACCATCTGTCCTTAAAAAGACTGTCAAGCCTTATGCTACCACTAAAAATACTTCAACTGAAATAGTTGCACGGAAATGTGTGGGGTTAGGAATCCCATTTAAAACTTTTTGGGACAGCCCTTTATTTGACAATATTGAGACTAGACAACAAAAAGAGGACGAGAGCCAATAAAGGCTGTCGTCCTTTTGATGTTTACTTTTCAAACGAGGCAGGGTTAGAAAGGCATAGCGTCCGGTTCCTCAAAATCCTCCGCAGAAATTCCTTCAGGGATTTCCCCATAATCATTATCTTCTTGGGGCGTGCAGTACAACGGTTTTTTTAAGCTGCCGTTATATTGCCAGTGGGTCTTTCCGGCAATGGCAGATTTGGATTCTGCCAGCTCCCCGTAACGATATACTTCATAATGTAAAACTACTTCATCGTCCATAAGGGCGACCTTGTTTTCCTCCCACGCGAAAGTAAGTTTTACTTTAGGAAAAAGAATTGAGAGCGTATGAATAGCCTCACTTGCAGGTGCGCTATGGGTGAGAAATGCAATGCTATTTTCATTACATTCTTCAAAAGATATCACGTTTTCGTCTGTACCCCAGTGTTCCGTGCACCAGCCGGTATAAGTAGGATAGCCGTATTCCTTCCGGTTCAGCACAGCCATTTTTCCCAAAAGGAACCGGCGCTGATCTGCACGGCTAAGAACAGCAAGAAAATTTTCTTCTTCCTCTTCTGTAGGGTAAGGAACTAAATCAAGATAATGGCGGTAAAGCTTTTCGCCGCAAGAAACTTCATCATCGGGGCCAATGTTCAGGTGTACCGGCACAGCACAGATTTTATTCAAATCAATGCTCCCAATGTCATAGATGTCATCGCAGATGTACTTCATTACTTCATTGACCTGTTCCTTCGAACCGCCAATCGTGAGAGTGCTGTAAATAAAGCTTTCTTTCTTCATGGGATTTCTCCTTTGAGAGTTGTATCACCGCTCACAGCAGACGGCGGCGGATGTCTCCGCGTGCCATCCCTGTAAGCCGTGAGAGTTGTGTAATGCTGACGCCCTCTTGTGTTACCAGACGGCGCAGCAGCGGGGTTGCGGTGGATTCGGGGTAAAGCTGGATTTCGTGGCATTCCATGCCTGCCGTTGCACGTACAAAGTCACAAAGCTCAGCATCCGTAAAGGCAGGCAGCGGAGAATCCTCCAGAATGCCGCGGGCATTTAATTCTGGCTGCTGGTGGTAGTGCCGCAGCCAATCTAAATCATGCAGTGCAAGCGCGTAGCTTGTGTCTACATGACATAACGGCTTTTTTCGACTAGCAAAGTAGTCAATGTAGCTGCTCCACGGGTAGTCCTGCATATCCTGCACCATTCCGGCAGCGACCGGGTTGCGGTGGATATAGCGCAGTACCCGCAGGAAGTAGCCTTTGGTTGTGACAGGCTGGGATTTGTAACGGCCCTGGAAGAGCGGGCCTGTCCGCTGGTAGCGGCGGTTGTAGTAGGCAACGTACCGTACCCCGATGGCCTTCATCATGTGTTGCAAGGAATCGTTACAATCCTTCGCGAGCAGATGCAGATGGTTGCCCATCAGGCAGTATGCCATGATGATAAAATTTTCATCTGCGCAAAAATCGAGAATATGTAAAAAGTTCAGATTGTCGGCATCATCATTAAAGATGGTCATGCGGTTAATTCCACGGATCATGATGTGATACACGCCGCAGGACGAAAGTTTACGGGCTTTTCTTGGCATCGTCCTGCACCTCCGAGGGTGTCGTTTGGGGCGTCCATTCTTCCGGCTTGTAGGTCAGCAGTTGTATCGCCCGCGAGGCATCCCCTCGTGTCATTTTATGGGTGTCAATTTTGTAATCCGGGGCCAGCTTGTGGATAAGGGCAATTTGCTCATTGGTGATGGGTTGTCTATCCCACTTATAGCGCTGTTTTTTGTCCCAGATATGTTGATATTTAGCATGCTTCTGTTTCAAGTCCTGATACACATAGTCTAATGCAAATTGTAATGGCACCGCACTCTTGGAGCACGCTTTATTTTTCCGCAGGTACACCATGCCGTTAGTCAGCGGTTTGCTGATGCGGTAGGTTACGGTCGGGATAGGCAGTATATAGCCGCCATCCTTGAGTGTAATCCATGCGACATCATGGGTGGTAACACCTTCGCCAAGTGCCATAACGTCTACCTCCTTCTGATTTTGTATCCAGGTATCGGGAATGTCCGCACCTGTAAGTACCTTTATCGGTTCGGTTTCCTCCGGCAACTTTTCCACCTGCTCCTTTTTAGGTTTGGGAGCTAGCGGTTCCTCGCCGATTAGCGTTGCTGCCGTGCATATCGGCATCCTGGAAATGCCCACGCAATCAATAATCTTGCAGGCACTTTTTCCCGGATGCAACCGCAGGCCGCGACCTACCATCTGCGCATACAGGCCGACATTGGTTGTGGCAACCGGGCGGGCCAGCAGAACGGTTTCTGTCATCGGCAGGTCAACACCTTCCGTCAGGACAGCATAGCAGACAAGTACTTTAATTAGGCCCAAACGGTAGGCCTCCAACAGACGTCCTCTATTTTGAGTAGTGCCATCGATAAAGGCCGCGGTACTGGCACCATGCTGGGAATTGAGCAGTGCTGTCACATTTTTGCCCTCTTCAATGGATGGTGCGAAAATGATGGTCTGCCCACGTGCGTTTGAGGTGTAGGCCTCCGCGATACCCGCTGCTGTGCCAGACATAACGCGTGCTATATCTGCGGCATCATAATCGCCAGTATCCTCACGGTACTGCACTGTCCCCAAGTCATACTTGAGATTAACCTGACAAGCTTCTATAGGACTAAGATACCCGTGCTCAATGCCGTATAGGGTGTTATACTCGCACAAAATGTCGTCAAAAGCCACATCCAGGCCGACACCATCACCGCGGATTGCGGTTGCAGTGAAGCCAAAACGAACGGCATTTTTGAAGTACTCAAAAATTTTGCGGTAGGTCGGTGCAGCACTGTGGTGGGCCTCGTCGATGATGATGGTATCGATACTGTAGGGGTTGTACTTGTCGAGCCGCCCCACAAGGCTTTGCACCGAAGCGCTGATGATGGGTTCCCCGTGTGCATGTGTGGTTCCCTGCTCGATGCCGCAGGGAAGGCCTTTGAGGTATTCCAACGGCTGTATCACGAGTTCTTCCCGGTGAGATAAAATCAGTATGTGGTGGTCATTTTCCAGTACATCACAGCGGATGTACTCAGCAAAAATTCGTGTCTTGCCAAGGCCGGTTGCGATAACGCACAGGGCGGCATTTCCCTCGTAGGATTTCATACGCTGAAGGGTGTCAGCCTGATAAGGACGCAACGGTGGTGCCCGCGGGCCGTCATGGCCCTGTTGTAGAGGTGGATTTTTCATAGTCGACTCCTTGGTCACTGGTGATAGTAGTAAGCCTGAATAATTTCGTCCGACCCACTGCCATTGCGGATGATGAAGCGTCCGGGAATAGCAGGGAGCTTTGCGGCACTGCCGTCATCCAAGATAACAATGGAACTCTGTGCATCGGCAGTGTGGCCGCAAATACGACCGTCAAGCTGTGCTTTAAGACTACCCGGAACAGACCCTACGTCGGGGCGCTGAGTTGCCACAAGCAGATGAATACCGAGCGCACGGCCCAGACGGCCAATGGCGAGGAGCTTGTTCGTAATCGAGGCAACTACTGCCTTGCCATCTTTATCACGTCCAGTTGTATCGAGAATCATCGAGGTTTCATCCAGGATAACGACGATTCGATGCAGTTCTTCTCCGGTCGTCTGGACATATTCCTCAAGATTTGCACAGCCAGCGATAGAAAACTCTGTACGGCGATGGTTAAGCTCATGTACAACACTGTCAAGCATCTGCTCAAGGGCAGCATCATCATCTGCATAATGCCCCGTCTTACGATATTCTGGGCCGAAGTCCACACCTTTATAATCGGCGAGGTAGATGTCGTAGCCTTTTTGCGACAGCTGGTAGAGAATCAACAGTGCCAACTGCGTCTTACCCATGCCGGTGGCAGCAGCCAAAAGCCAATGAGGCAGCTGGCTAAAATCAATGCTAACGGGAATGCCTGCCGCATTGATGCCCAAGACGATTTTTGTGCCGCTATCGTCCATATATGTATCTGCCCACGGGATTAGCCGCCCCATAAGGTTGCACCCGGCAACAACACGAAGGTCAAAGAGCTGGTTGTTGCTGCCCTGAGTGATAGAGAGGACGGTCACATTAAGTGCGGATTCGATTGTTGTCCGATTGTCTTCCCAGTATTCGAGCGGGCAGCCTTTAAGGCTGAAAGTAAGCTGTTGAATATTACCATCCCTGTTGGCCTTAACTAGCAGTGGTGCTTCATGCGCCTGGTTGCAGATACCAGCACGCGAAAAATCGTCGTAATATGACCAACTGTGGGGGATATAACCAAAGAGGTAAATGACGCCAAGGCACTCTGCCAGCCATGCAATTACCCGAATAAAATTAACGAACGGTCTAAATACTACCGAAATCACGTCCTCGCCAGAGCCGCCCGAAACCATAATCAGGGCGGCAACTGCGAGTGCGAGGCACAGCAGCACATATTGCTGTGCGGTCTTTGAATCGGTTTGAATACGTCTAAGCCCATTGTGGAACGTATTCATGATATAATTTTTTTCCGTCTGCCATTGCAGGCGATCAGAATCATTACGCATGATTAAATCTCCTTTCAAAATAAATGCCCGTATAGCCTGATAGCACAGCTTTCATCCGCTAGAACGGACAATCATCAATCTCTATTTGCTCAAATGTCGGTGTGGTGCAAGGGTGAAAATACTCGTGAACCGTATAGTCCTTGTGACTGCCGTCGAGGTCAAAAACCCGAACGCAGTTGATGCGCCGCAAGAGCGCGTCCCAAGCCTCCGGCTTTTCGTGCTGCTCGGAAACATACTGCTTCTCCAACGGCAAGTTGGAAATGATGTATGCTTCCGTGTAGCAAGCCTGCTTGTTAGCATACCTACAGGGTAATTCCAAAGGATAGCCATCCAGGTATTGCAGCATGCTATTAAGGGGCAAGCTGCTGTGGAACTCATCGAAGAGCATCACTTTCTGCCCCCGGTAGCCATCAAAAGGATGGTGATAGTCAGACACCGCGTAGCAGTTTGAGTATCCGCATCCTTCTTTTACCGACCTAGTTTTTCCTGTGCCAGTAGGGCCAAAGATATAGGTGACTGTCATCTGGCGAAATACATTGCGGTATTTCTCCTCCAGAATGGTCTGCCTTGTCCGGTCAATGTGGGAGATATCTCGCAGGTATTCCGGGTGCTCACCCAGAATTTGCGCATTGTCTGCCCCGGATGCAATCAGTGCATACAGAGTCCGTAAGTCGTTACGGTCGCCCTGCTTGCTGTCAGGGGGTAAACTGCCACTTTCTTCAAACGTGTCAGAGTAGTTTATCCCTTCATGTACTTTTCCCTTGGAGTCGGTATACTTGTAGTGACCGTTTGCATCCTTGTTATACTTAGCACCCTCTTTACGGATGTAAGCATAGTTTTCGGAATTTTTTCCCCATTGAGGCACTTCGATGTGCGCAGTAGGAAACTTGTTCTTTAGGGTTGTGAACATTACAGGATTTTCATATACTAAAAATAAGTGTATGTGATAGGTTTCCTCTTGCCCCACTTCATCAGCCATGCACCAATAAAGGAGCTTGGCTCCTTTTTCAAGAGCAGCCTTGATAACATTATGATCATAGCCATGCTCTTGTGGATTGTTGATTGTCAGCTGGTAACGGCGTGTCGCGTAACCTTTTGCCATATAGTGTACCCAGTACACTACGGACACAAAGCCGCTGTGTACGCTTTAAAGCTTATAGTTATAGGCTTTATGGACTGTACACACAGGTATGGAGGTAATACTAGCTCCATACCTGTGTGGCGGCTTTAAGTCCATAGCGTACGCTTGTCGTTATAAAATTTTCAAGGTGCTGTATGGGTGTTGATTGGTTTACCTCAAAAATGAGACAAGCCCCATTTTTGAGGTGAGGCCGCTAACGCGTCCTACAGTGTGCTTGGAAACCTTAGTCGAGCACCACAATGTTCTCAGGCTTACGGTACTCGTTGTAGAAAATCTTCACTTCGCGTCCCATCAGGTCATGAAGGTTGATTTTAAGTTCGGCCATCTTAGCGTCAGAGAGATACATATCCCTGACGAAGACGCCCTCCCCGTTCTGGGAGGCAATCTCCGTTGCGAGGTAGATGCGGCAGCCGGTGACGGGACGGCCTTCTTTCGTGACAAAGTCACTGCGTCTATAACCAATGATTTTCATGGTTATTTCCTCCTTGGCATTATCGTTATGTTGTTTCCGAAGTACTGTCCTCGCCATTGGTAACTAAGGAATGGTGCCGGATAGATGCAACCAAAAGCAAGTGTGTCGAGCACTGCTGTTGATAGAACCAAACGACATTTCTGTCACCTCCCTTTTCTGATGGAGGAAACGTAAAGCAATATGACAACCGAGAGGATGTATCTTGCTTGTTCGCTCCCTGTGCTTATAATTCTACTCAGTTCGCAAGGGTGGACAATAAAGAAAAGACGAACTTCATTACAAATTTCTTGAATGAAGCTCGTCTTTATAAAGTGCTTTTTTATTTGGTTTGGCCGTTAGATAAGAGCATCCGCTTTGCTCTACCTAATGAAAGTCTTTCATCAAGCAAGCTGTCAAGCAGAGCAGGAACGCCGTCCATGTCTCCATCCATCGGGTGCATATAGACACCATTAACACCAGGATGTGTATGACCAACTAACTCCTCGTAAACCCAGTTGCTAAAGTGATTTTTGTAGATTGAGCTAAAGGTATGTCGCAGCTCATACGGCGTAATATAAGGGATACCGTTATACCTGCAATAGATCCCCCAGCGTTTACGGTAGCATAGTTGACCAGTGCTTCCAAAGACCCTCTCATGAGGGTCTAACGGAGTGACTCGATAGACTTGTTGACTTTCTAAAAGCATACGTGTATATCGAGTCTGCGGGAAGTCGCGTGCGGCAAATTCGTTCTTCCCATTTGTAGTGATGCCTTTAGCATTGATGGCACGGCGTATATGTATATAATCATTGTCAATATCGCCCCACTCAAGGCCCATCAATTCACCAGGACGTAACCCTGTAACGACTTGGAATCGATATGCATAGATTAAGCTGTCTTGACAAATCGTACCATTATAAGGCACCTGAGATTCGGTGAATAAGATGTTAAGCGAAGAAACGTCAAGTGCTTGCTTTTGACCTTTTTTGGCGTTTGAGGGAATTTTAATGTTTGATGTACGCAAATCGTTCCGGATATCGGCACAGTCCAAATAATTACAGAATCCAGATAAATCGCCGCGTATATTTTTAAGACTTTTTTGACTAAGATTGTGCTTTCTGTATGCGGTATAGATAACTCGCTTTAAATCCTGCTTAGTTAGTAGCATAACCGGGACTTTGCCAATTATAGGTTTAATGTGGTTGTTATACCTGTTGCGGATGGTGTAGATGTTTGTGGTTTCGAGTGCCTTATCTTGGAGGTAGCGCTCAAACACGGTATCAACCGTTGTACGTTCGCTGACGCTAAATGGGCAAGCTCCAGACAACCACGAGGTTGCATTTTGGGCGCAGATCTTTCGGCCTTTGTCACCCGGGACGCTTGAATAAAAAGACTTTCGGACACCGTTCTTTTGGAGGTTGATTTTCCAAACGTGCTTTTTCTCAACCCAGATTGCGCGAGAAATCATTTTACTTTGTGTGGTATACATGCGGACTCCTTAGAGCCGGCCATTTTATGTGACTGGCTCGATGAAAATAGTGTAGTAATCGTCCTTATTGATATTCAACAACCTTCCGATGCGTGCGATTTCCTCTGCCGAAAAGAGCGAATATCCGTTCATCTTCTGCGACAATGCTTGCGGGGAAATGCCGATGGCCTCCGCGACATTGTAGCAGGTAAAGCCTGCGCGGATGATTTCGGACCGCAAATTCAAATATTTGCCTTTCATGATAATAATCTCCTTTGAGTAATTTTCAGTAGGTGGCTTTATTATCATGATATTCAGTTCGCACGTACTGGCAAGAGGGGTATCACCAACTTTTTTATTTATTCTTGCAAGCAGGTGCTGTACCACACTTTTTATATGAAGAGTACCACACTTTGTACCACACAGATATAAAAATACCCTTTAATGAAATCCATACCAGTGATAAAATTATCGTTAGTACGTATTGCATTAAAGGATATTTGTAGAATGATAGAAGTTCGATTCCCGTACGGGTCACCAAAAAGCCTTAGCGTTAGCTAAGGCTTTTTTCTTTTGTATTTTAGCCCTCGTACCACACATTATACCACATCTTTGGCGGTTGGAATATATAAAGTAAAGGCAACACCGCACAATTCCCGCCTTACGGCTTAAGCACCGCTCCGGCGGCTGC